>OGIG01000302.1_pt1 | contig 50142 bp, 41 predicted proteins | sample 1571601 | NCBI WGS metagenome assembly OGIG01 (sample SAMEA2581953, study PRJEB24529) | metagenome | biome: Human gut stool | place: China | collected 2011 | reverse complement strand
AAATATCTAAGGGATATCTATACTCTTTTCTAACTGACAACAGATTTACTCCATCTAAAAGGTATCTTTTTGTTGAAACTATTCCTCCGTTGGAATATAATAAAAATGAGATATTCATGCAAATGAAAAGAGGTGTTGGTATATGAAAGTAAGTGGAAAATTATCATATAAATCTGCAATTATTGTGAATGATGTATTTTTTAAGGACATAGATGAATTATTAAGAGAATATTTTGAAAAACCTAAATATTCTGCACAACTTATAAATGGTGATGAGGTTGAGTTTGAATCTGTTTCAGAATTAATATCATATGACAATTTTTCTAACCGTGCTATAAAGACAATGAGAATTGGATTTGGAATAGGAAACTATATTAGGATTGAACCATCAATGGCATTCATTAATGGATATAAATCTACGTTAGAAATGGGTTTTGAAGTTGAAAATAATGACAAATCAGAGGAAATAAAAAGAAAAGCAAATGACCTTTGTGATAAGCATAAACAATCATTTATGTACACGGCAGCATCTAAATTCACTTTAATGCACATCTGTATTTTGTTGTGGGGTTTAAGTTTCATTTCGAACTTGAACGTATTAATTACACATAAAACAGATGATGGAACGATGTCTAATTCAACTATAGTAGCTGCCGTCACAGTTGGAGTAGTGATTATGCTGTTGATTAGTGCGGCACTGTCATGGATAATAAAGCAATATTTTCCTGCTATCGTTTTTTACTTAGGTGAAAATATAAAAAGTGTTGAAAAGAAGTCGAAAACTAAAAGTAATATATTCTGGTGCATCATCGTAGCAGGAATAGTTTCTGCTATTGTTTCATCATTTTTTAATTAAAGGTAGATTAACTTAAGGTATTTGTAATATTGGAGGCATTATATGGAATTATTATCAACTTCAGAAATTGCAGAAAAATGGAATGTTTCGAGAAGAAGAGTAACAACCTTATGTATAGAGGGGCGTATAGAAGGTGCTGTACATAAGGGAAATATGTGGCTTGTTCCAGAAGATGCCAAGAAACCAACGGATCCGAGAAAAAGTACCTGTAAAGGGGGTAAATAGATATGGCAGTATTAAGTAAAAAGCAAATGTCAGAAGAAGACATTAAGTTAAACTTTATAACACCAGCGATTCAACCAAACTGGCAAGGTCATATCACAATGGAGACCAAGATAACAGATGGTCGTATCAATATTAAAGGCAACATTGTGGCACGTAGTAAGCCTAAATTTGCCGATTATATGCTTTATTTGAATGATGGTAAGCCGATTGCTGTTGTAGAGGCAAAGGACAACAATCATTCGGTTTCTCACGGCTTGCAACAGGTAATGACTTATGCTCAGATGATGGACTTGCCTTTTGCGTATGCATCAAATGGTGACACTTTTTATGAGCATGATTTCTTAACTGGAAAAGAGACATTGATTGAATTAGATAAGTTCCCAAGTCAGGAAGAACTTATTGCTAGATATTATGCAGAATTAAATGGTGGAACTCTTACCATTTTGCGACCAATTAATAAAATAGTTATCCAACAAGGGTGTGTCCTGCACACCCTTTCGTTAGATTTGACCCCCTGGGTGCAAAAATGAACCCCTTAAAATGGCTCAATGGTTTCAAATGCACCCACCAAAATCAGAGTAGTAACACACTTTATTTTGACTACGTTTCTACTACGAATGAGTGTATCGATTTGCCTTATATTGCCACGATATGTCAAGATATGTACGAAAAATCAATGTCGCTTGGCATTGTAACAATACCTTGTACATTTTTGAAAGTGGCAAAACACGGCAAATTACGGCAAAATAAGGCTTTTTAGGAGGAAAAAACATGAGTATTTGCGTGCTCTTCATCTGCCACGGCAACATCTGCCGTTCACCAATATCAGAATTTGTCCTCAAGGATATGGTAGAAAAACGTGGCATACAGGAACAATTTGAAATAGCATCGGCGGCAACATCCACCGAAGAAATCTGGAATGGAAGAGGTAATCCTATTTATCCGCCGGCACAGGCAGAGCTTAAGAAACATAATATTGGCAACACTCCATATACCAACTTTGCAAATAAGAGAGCAAGGCAGGTAAGAAAAGAAGATTATCAATATTATGATTATCTGCTATGTGCAGATTCAGCGAATATAAGAAATACGATTTGTATTACCGGAGAAGATACGGAAAATAAGATTCAATTACTATTAGATTATTCGTTTAATCCTAAGAGGCGAGGCCAGTCAATAACTGATCCATGGTACAGTAACCGGTTTGATGAAACTTATAGCGATGTATATGATGGCTGCGAAGGTTTTTTGAAATATTTAGAAGATAAAAATATGATATAATCACGTTAATAATAGATACATTTATTGATTTTTAGCAATTAGTTTATTAGTTTTGAAACAAAAGTGGAAATAAAAGTGGATGCATTTATGCCAAGGGAAAATAAGGAGGAAACATATGAGAAAGGTACTTAAAATAGAGCTTATAATAGTTGTTGTAGCAATAATTATAGCAATTTTACATCCTATTGTATCGAATAATATTAAATACTCAAAGGCAGAGAAGTTAATGGAAGAGGGAAATTATTCTGAAGCAGGTGACATATTATTTGATTTGGAATTAGATAAATTTAGAGAAAGTGAGAGGTTGTTGGAAATATGTAATGCACATATTTCATATGACAGGGGTGAGATTGATATGGCAAAATTTTATATGAGTAATGTTAATTTGGATATTTTATCTAAAAAGCAGAGACGTATTGAGAAGGAATTTATCGAACAGATAGATTCAGAAGTTGATGATTACATAGCTAAAAAGGATAAAGAAGAAAGGGAATATGAAAAAAGGGTAAAAAATGGTGTTCCATTTGTAGGAATGTATGAAAAAGATATAGATGGTACGAAATTGGGAACGCATACAAGCGTGGAAAATCAATATCTGAATAGTCAGAATAAAAAGTATAAAAAGATAGTTTATGCAAAGAAATATTATTTTAAAGATGGTGATTTTATAATCTTTAGTGCAAAATGTGTAAATGGTATGGTAACGTGGGTAACTGATAATAGAGAAAAGTACGATGAATATTTAAAATCAAAGAAAAATGCACATAAGAATTATCATTCAGGCAAGTATAATCCATATGATTCAATGGATGATTATGATGATCCTGAGGACTATTATTATGACAATATGGATGAATATGATGATTATGGGGATGCAGAAGATGATTGGGATGAATATATGGATAGATAGGGGGTTAACTATTCCTACCATCTGTACGATAAATATATTAGAAGGTTGAACACAGAATCAGCTAAAACAATTGAATATATTATGAAAAGGAATTTATTAATGATTCAAATGGTTGATTCTTTCTTTATTTATTTATACATTCAAGGAGGAATGAAAAATGAGTAGTATATTTACAGATTCAAATGTATCAACAATAGCTAATGGAGTAGCAGCATATTCAAATATGAATAATACAGGAGCTGCTAATAAGTCAGCAAAGACGAGTAAGAATAGTAGTATTAATGACAGCACATCGATTACTGAAACAGGTGCATCAGATACAGTTAAGAAGACTAAAGTAGGCGGAAAGACAATAGGTACGCCTGAATTATCTGAAAAAGCGGCAAAATATTATGAGACACTTAAGAAGAAATATTCTAATATGGATTTTATCTTAGTAAGTAATGATATGAAAGAGCAGGCTAAGAGCCAGGCAGGAAGTTATGCTAATGCAAATAAGATGGTCGTGCTTATTGATGAAGAGAAGATAGAGAGAATGGCTGAGGACGAGAAGTTCCGTAAGCAATACGAGGGTATCATTGCAAATGTAGCAAGTGGCATTTCACAGCTCGGAAGTAAGATAGCAGGCAGTGGTGCAAGTGTAAAAGGCTATGGTATGCAGGTTAATGATAATGGAACAGCCTCATATTTTGCAGTTCTTGAGAAATCAAGTGAAGCACAGAAAGAGCGTATTGCTAAGAAATCAGCAGAGAATAAGGCTAAGAAGAAAGAAGAGCAGAAAAAGGCTGATAAGGAATCTAAACAGGAAAGATTAGAAAAGAGTCGTGAAAATAATGCAGCAAAGAAGTCATCAGGAGTTAATTCGACTGATATAAATGTGAGTGAGGACTCTGATACAGTTACTATTACGGCATCATCTATTGATGAGCTTCTGAGAAAGATAGATGATTATAACCAGCTTTATAAGAGTGATAATGTAAGAACAGATGCGGAGAAGAAAGTCGGTCAGCGATTTGATTATTCTATTTAAGTATACAACAAAATATTTAAAGATTTGGAGATTTACAAATACAAATGAATAATTCAGCTAATTTAGATTTGACTGAGGGAAAGATAACAACTAAGTTATGGGCATTTGCGATACCTTTAATGCTTGGAAATGTGCTGCAACAGCTCTATAATCTGGTTGATACCTGGGTTGTTGGAAAATATATCGGCGAAAATGCTTTAGCGGCAGTAGGGTCATCATATACTTTGATGACCTTTTTAACATCCATAATAATAGGCTTGTGTCTTGGAAGCAGTGCATTTATTTCAATGGCATTTGGAAAAAGAAGAGAAGATTTGATAAAAAATGGAATATACATATCATTTGCAATAATTGCGACATTAACAGGTATATTAATATTTATATCATATTGTTGGATAAATGAAATTCTTAATATAATGAATGTCCCTAATAATGTGAAAAGTGGAATGAAGATATATATGCTATATTGTCTTGCGGGATTTGTGGGAATCTTCTTATATAACTATGTATCAAATGTGTTAAGGGGAATAGGTAATTCTGTGATACCACTTATATTTCTTGGAGTAACGGTTGCACTAAATATTATGCTTGATATATATTTTGTAAGAAATTTGGAAATGGGAATAAAAGGGGCGGCAATTGCAACAGTAATTTCTGAATATGTGTCAGGTGTTGGAATTCTGGTATATTTCCTTATGATATATCCGAAATATCATATTCATAGAGAAAATATGAAGATGAAGAAGGATAACTTTAGAAATATAATGGCATTGTCGGGTTTTACATGTCTGCAACAGTCAGTTATGAATTTCGGAATATTGATGGTGCAGGGCGTTGTAAATAGTTTCGGGACAGATGTTATGGCTGCATTTGCAGTGGCAGTTAAAATAGATACAATAGCATATATGCCTGTTCAGGACTTTGGAAATGCATTTTCAATCTTTGTGGCACAGAATTATGGTGCTGGCAGGACGAAACGAATACGTGAGGGCATAAAACAGACATTTATAAGTGTAGTGGTATTTTGTGTGGTAATCAGTGGAGTTGTGTGTGGTTTTGCAAGGCCACTTATGGAAATATTTGTAAATGAATCTAAGGCAAATATTATAAATATTGGGGTACACTATTTAAGGATAGAGGGTGCATTTTATATAGGAATTGGCATTTTATTTATGCTATATGGCTATTACCGCGCAGTTAACAGTCCGATGGTTTCTGTAATATTAACAGTTATTTCACTTGGCACAAGAGTGATTTTAGCATATTTATTGTCGGGAATTTCGTTTATCGGAGTTACAGGTATATGGGCAGCCATACCAATTGGCTGGTTTTTAGCAGATGTTACAGGAATTATAATATATTTATATGATGCCAGGGTCAAAAGGTCTAAAACAATATGGGCCTGTGAATAGATGGTAAGAAACCTTTGAAACACTACAATATGAGCATAATTATGGAGGAATTTATATGTGTACAGCAGCAACTTATAAGACAAAAGATTTTTATTTTGGAAGAACTTTAGATTATGAATTTTCCTATGGAGACGAGATAACGGTAACACCGAGAAATTATGTGTTTAATTTCAGACATATGGGTGAGTTAAAGACTCATTATGCAATGGTTGGAATGGCGCATGTCGCAGATGATTATCCTCTTTATTATGATGCATTTAATGAAAAGGGCTTATGCATGGCGGGACTTAATTTTGTTGGAAATGCGGTCTATGAAGAGATTGATGATTCAAGAGAGAACGTTGCCCAGTTCGAATTTATTCCATGGATATTAAGTAAATGTGCAACCGTAGATGAGGCACGTAAGTTATTAGATAAAATGAATCTTGTAGGAACGCAGTTTAATGAAGTGTTTGCAGCAGCACAACTACACTGGATTATAGCTGATGAAAATGAGGCGATAACGGTTGAATGTGTTAAAGAAGGTTTAAAAATATATGATAATAAAGCGGGCGTTCTTACGAATAATCCACCATTTCCGCAACAGATGTTTTTGTTGAATCAATATATGAGTTTATCATCAAAGCAGCCTGATAATACATTTTCGAAAATGCTTGATTTACAACAATATAGCAGGGGAATGGGAGCAATCGGGCTTCCAGGAGATTTATCATCTACATCGAGATTTGCAAGGGTTGCATTTACGAAAATGAATTCAATTTCAGGTGATACAGAGAATGAAAGTGTAAGCCAGTTCTTCCATATATTAGGTTCTGTTGACCAGCAAAGAGGGTGCTGTGAAGTGGCAGATGGCAAATATGAGATAACCTTATATACATCATGCTGTAATGCAAATAAGGGGATTTATTACTACACATCATATGATAACAGCCAGATTTCGGCAGTAGATATGAATAGAGAGAATTTAGACGGAAGTAATCTTATTAAATATCCTTTACTTACAAAGGGACAGATTATGTGGCAGAATTGATGATATACGGTTGGTAAAAAGACACTTAAATATGTAGCAGCACCACATGTCTATCCTAAAGATATTGCTCTTGCACTTAATGAAAAGGTAGAAGCAAGGATAGCTTTTATCAAAGGAATTAATGGTGAACAGATAGAATTATTTGAAAGAAAATGATAAAACCTCTCATATAGAATGCTTGTTAATTAGGCAATAATAAGATATAATACATAACGAGTTAGACATAACTAACTTGTGTGTAAATCATAAAGGACTCCCTATAAACAAAACTGCTGAATTTGTTTGCCGGAAAATTTAATTTTCCGGAGGGAGAACCTTGAATTGCTGAAAGGAGAGCGAAAGCCATGAATTATTTAGAAATTGAAAAAGTAATAGGAAGAGAGATATTAGATTCGCGTGGAAATCCAACAGTAGAAGCTGAAGTAGTATTAGCAGACGGAACAGTTGGAAGAGGAGCAGCACCAAGTGGAGCATCTACAGGTGAATTTGAAGCACTTGAACTTCGTGACGGAGTGAAAGATAGATATTTAGGAAAAGGTGTTGAAAAAGCAGTAGAAAATATCAATACAATTATTAATGACACATTAGTTGGAATGGACGCATCTGACATTTATGCAGTAGACAAAGCTATGATAGATGCAGACGGAACAAAGGACAAGTCTAAATTAGGAGCAAATGCAATTCTTGCAGTATCTATCGCATGTGCAAGAGCAGCATCAATATCACTTGATATTCCTCTTTATCGTTTTCTTGGTGGCATCAGTGGTAATAGGTTACCGGTTCCTATGATGAATATTATTAATGGCGGATGTCATGCATTATCATCAGGATTAGATGTTCAGGAATTTATGATTATGCCTGTTGGTGCACCATCATTCAAAGAATGCTTAAGATGGTGTTCGGAAGTATTCCATGCACTTGCATCTATTCTTAAAGAAAGAGGACTTGCAACATCAGTTGGTGATGAGGGTGGTTTCGCTCCGGCATTAAAATCTGATGAAGAAGCAATCGAAACAATCTTAGAGGCTGTTAAGAAAGCAGGTTATGAACCTGAGAAAGACTTTATGATTGCTATGGATGCAGCATCTTCAGAATGGAAAACAGGAAATAAAGGCGAATACAAATTACCTAAAGCCGGAACAGTATTCACATCTGACGATTTAATTGAACATTGGAAGAATCTTGTTGAGAAATATCCAATCATCTCAATTGAAGATGCATTAGATGAAGAAGACTGGGAAGGATGGCAGAAGCTTACAAAAGAACTTGGATACAAAGTTCAGTTAGTAGGTGATGACTTATTCGTTACAAATACAGAGAGATTATCTAAGGGTATCAAACTTGGTTGTGGTAACTCTATATTAATCAAATTAAATCAGATTGGTTCAATCTCAGAAACACTTGAAGCCATTAAGATGGCACATAAAGCAGGTTATACAGCCATAAGCTCACACCGTTCAGGTGAAACAGCAGATACAACAATTGCTGATTTAGCAGTTGCCCTTAACACATGTCAGATTAAGACAGGTGCGCCAAGCCGTTCAGAACGTGTAGCTAAGTACAACCAGTTACTCAGAATCGAAGAAGAATTAGGCGATAGCGCGGTTTATCCTGGCATCAACGCATTCAATGTTGTTAAATAATAATATAAAATATATATAGTAAAGCAATAATAAAGTAATATTATTAAAAATGCCATACACAAATGAACATTCAGTGCGTATGGTATTTTTATATAAAGACCAGCTGGAATTACACCAACTGGTCTTTATTACTTACCAGAAAATTCCGTTGAAATATATATTATATAATATTAGCAACCAAAACAATTACGGATATAGTTCCATAAATCGCTACAGTTTGAAATAAACTTAAAACACATTTTAATATCCTCCTTTATTTTTTATTGAATACTTTTATTTGTCTTAGCTAATGACAAATAAATTGTAACAATTTTGTAACATATTTGCAATATGATAGTATTGGAAGATAAGTCAGCAACTGGAAAATGATATATCTGTCTTAATCGTAAAAAAAAATTAATAGATTAATTGCATTGTCTATGATATAATCAACAGATAAGCAGATTGTGGATATTTTTGTGAAAGGAATATGGAAGATAATGCTTAACGAAGAAAAGATAAGACTTATGACGAAGTTAGCAATATATGAACAGGGAGAGGGCAAGGAATCAATTAAGAGCAACAAGTATTATAAGAAAGATTATGTTGGACTTAAAATGATTAATACAGCCATAACCATAACATTGGCATTTATGTTGTGTCTGGTATTGTGGATAATATATAAGGTGGATTTTTTTGCGAAGAACATAGTATCTATGAATTTATTTACACTTGGTAAGAAGATTCTTATTATATATGTTATAACATTTATTATATATATGCTTATTTCGTATGTGGTTTATTCTATAAAATACCTGAAGATGCATGATATGAATGTAGAATATTCAGAGAATTTAAAAGAATTATATATGGTTTACAAAAGAGAAGAAAAGAGTAAAAGCGAAACAAAATTAGGAGGAACAGACTCTGATGACAAAACTTTTGGTTTTTAAGGAAAAAATAAGAAAATTATATAGTTCACATTCAACGTATATATTGCCGGTTATAAGATTTGTATTGGCACTTACATATGTCTTGATGATTAATAATTATTTAGGTATTGGCGGGATACTAAATAACTCTGTGTTAGCTATAATTATAGCAGCTTGTTGTTCGTTGTTGCCAGTCAATGTAATAGTGTTTTTAATGTCATTACTGTTGATAGTGAATATATATAGAATAGCAGCAGAGATGGCATTAGTTGCATTAGTTATATACCTTATAATGTATATTGCTTATTTCAGATTTTCGGTTAAATATGGTTATGTATTACTCGTTATGCCAATAGTATTTTTATTAAGAATACCATATTTAATGCCACTTGTTATAGGAGTTGGATTATCTATGACAGCGATTGTACCTATGGTATTTGGTACAATAATATTTTTCATAATGAAATATGCAGGAAGTGAGGTTATAGCCGATGGAAGCAAGGCTTCAGGTGTAGATAAGGCAAGTTCATTTTTAAGAAATGTATTAGCTAATAAGGAAATGTTTGCTATAATTCTTGCATTTGTATTAGCAGCACTTGTTGTATATGGGATTAAACGTTTATCTATAGACCATTCAATGCAGATAGGCATAATTGCTGGCGGAATCTTAGAATTAATTATAATTGTATGTGCAACATATATATTTGACATTGATGGTATATATCCTATATGGATGGTAGCTGTAATGGGGCTTCTGGCAATAGGAATATCCTATATATTACAGTATTTTGTACTTGCAGTAGACTATTCGGGAACAGAGTATATACAATTTGAAGATGACGATTATTACTACTATGTCAAGGCAGTACCTAAGATAAAAGTTACAGCATCAGATGTACAGGTAAAGCGTATAAATGTTAAGAAGATGAAATAATCAAAGGAATAAAATAATCTGAAAAATAAGATAATTAGAAAATAGTCAGTAAATACTTGAAGAAGAAAAATATAAAAAATAAATAATCGAAGTTTTGTGAGGAAGTGATTACGTGGAAGAAGTTATCCAGAATGTTGTGTCATTTATTGAAAGATATATAACGATACCTAAAGTCGGTGTTACCGACATAGTTGAAATAGTAATCATAGCAGCTTTAATATATGAGATTATGATATGGATAAAGAATACAAGAGCCTGGACATTATTCAAGGGTATAGTTATTCTTATTGTATTTGTATTATTAGCAGCAATCTTTAATCTTAATACAATATTATGGATTGCAGATAAAACATTAAATGTTGGTATTATTGCGGCAATAATTGTATTTCAGCCTGAACTAAGAAGAGCCTTAGAACAGTTAGGAAGAAAGAATTTTATCAATAATATATTTACATTTGATGATTCGAAGAATACAAATGAGAGATTCAGTGACAGAACGATTACGGAATTAGTAAAAGCTACATATGAACTTGCAAAACACAAGACAGGAGCATTAATTGTAATAGAGAAAGAAATCAGTCTTACTGAATATGTGAGAACAGGAATTGCAATAGATTCAGAGATAAGTAACCAGCTTTTGATTAACATTTTTGAACATAACACACCACTACATGATGGTGCAGTTATTATAAGGGGAGACAGAATTGTAGCAGCCACATGTTATCTGCCATTATCAGATAATATGGAACTTAGCAAAGAACTTGGAACCAGACACAGAGCAGGTGTTGGTGTCAGTGAGACTACAGACAGTTTTACAATTATTGTTTCAGAGGAGACAGGTAAGGTTTCAGTGGCAGAAGGTGGAAAATTAATTAGAAATGTTGATGGTGAGAATCTTAAGAGCGAGCTTGTTGCATTACAGAATAAAACCGTAGATTCAAAGAGATTTAAAATATGGAAGGGAAGAAAACACAATGAAAAAGATATTAACGAATAATATTGCATACAAGTTATTATCATTATTTTTTGCTGTAATATTCTGGCTCATTGTGGTGAATATCGATGATCCGGAAGTTACAAGAACTATTCAGGGAATACCTGTAACAACATTAGATGAAGAAGTTATTACCGAGAAGAATCAGGTATATACTATTCTGTCAGGTAAAGAAGTGACAGTAACAATAAAAGGACCAAGGTCAGAAGTAGATAAAATGAGCAAAGAGGATTTCGTAGCCGAAGCACCATTTAGTGAGAAATCGAATGTTGATGCGGTACCTATATATGTGACATTTAGAAATTCTAAGTATGATAAAGACTGTGAAATATCGCAGAAGACTATGTCGATGAAGTTAGAGATTGAGAATATAGTAACGAAGACTTATGAGATAGAGATTAATCAGACAAGTGGACTCACGTCTTCATATTATCTGGGAAAGGAAAGCATTGAACCGTCATCAGTAACGGTTTCAGCACCGGAATCTGTGATTAACCAGATAAAACATGTGGGTGCAGATGTCGATTTATCAAGTCATACCGGAGATTTTACAACACAGCTTAATATAAAGTATTATACAGCGACAGGTACATTAGCAGATATGAAATCTAATGTTAAAACTAATACAGATACAGTTAATTATACAGCAAAGGTATATCCGGTGCGTGAAGTGCCACTTAAGTTTGGAACAACAGGTACGGTAGCTGATGGATATGAATTAGTTGAGGTTACTGGAGAAAAGAATACTCTTAAGATAGCAGGACCTGGCGCAGAACAGATAGAGAGCATAGTTTTTCCAGACGAATTAATTAATATCTCAGGTGCAAGTTCGGATATTTCAGTTTCGGTAGATGTTTCAGCACAGCTGCCAAGCGGTGTGTTCCTGTGTAGCGAAAATGATTCAACTATGAATGTAACAGCCAAAATAGAGAAACTTGTTACAAGCACATACAGAATACCAATAAGCGAGATTGATAAGAATAACATTCCAGATGGATATTCGGCAGAAATAGTTCAGTCGAGTATTAATATAACATTGTCAGGTTTACAGAAATATCATGATAGTTTTAATGTTAATAATTTAAATGCATATGTGGATTTGAAGAATACTGTAGAGGGAAATAATGAAGTAATTGTAAAATTCACATTACCTGAAGGATTACGTGTAGTTTCAGAAGTCAGAGTAAATGTTTTAATAACAAAAAATAACAGTAACAATAATGGTGAAACAACGACGGCATCTACTGGTAGTACTGAAAATACAAGTAATACCCAAGATATAAGTCAATAATAAAAAAGTGTAATATGCCTGTATAAAGCAGGCATATTATAACGTAGAAAGGTATGAGAAAAATGGTAAAACAAAAGGTGCGGGTTAAAGTTTTATCAGGAATTCATTTCAGACCGGCAGGCAAAATTACAGAAAAAGCACTACAATATGAGTCTGCTATTAAAGCGGTCAGGGAAGAGACAGAATCAAATGTTAAAAGCTTTCTGAATCTCCTGGCAGCATGTATAAAGTGTGGAGATGAAATAGAGATAAGATGTGAAGGTCCGGATGAGAAAGAAGCACTAGAAGAGATAGTGAAGATGTTTGAAGATACTAATCTTGGAAGGGAAGAGGGTCCGGGTTAATGCACATATGAATTTAAAATTTCTTATATAAATAAATTAATATAAGAAACTATTATAATAATAAATTAATTGAGCTGATAACTACAAACAGATGATTTATTTAAAATAAAAATATAGAAGGAGAGCGTTTTTTAGACGCGAAATTGAAAAATGGGAAAATATTTTGGAACTGATGGATTCAGAGGCGAGGCAAATGTAGATTTAACAGTTGAACATGCTTTCAAGGTAGGAAGATATTTAGGCTGGTACTATTCAAAGGAACATAAAGCAAAAGTTGTAATAGGTAAAGATACAAGAAGAAGCAGCTATATGTTCGAGTACGCACTTGTAGCAGGACTTACTGCATCAGGTGCAGATGTGTATCTTTTACACGTAACTACTACACCTAGTGTATCGTATGTAGTAAGAACAGATGGCTTTGATTTAGGAATAATGATTTCAGCAAGTCATAATCCATATTATGATAATGGTATTAAGGTAATAAATGCACAGGGTAAGAAATTAGAAGCAGAAGTAGAAGAAAAAGTAGAAGAATATATAGATGGTAAAGTCGGTGAGATTCCATTTGCAAAGAGAGAGAATATTGGTAAAACAGTAGATTATGCAATAGGAAGAAACAGATATATAGGATATCTTATTTCAATAGCAACACGCTCATTTAAGGATAAGAGAGTTGGACTTGACTGTTCTAACGGAAGTGCATCAGCAATTGCAAAGAACGTATTTGATGCATTAGGTGCTAAGACATATGTTATTAATAATGAACCTGATGGAACTAATATTAACAGAGAATGTGGTTCGACACATATAGAATATTTACAGAAGTTTGTTAAAGATAATAACTTAGATGTCGGATTTGCTTATGATGGAGATGCAGACAGATGTATCGCTGTTGATGAGAACGGCGAGGTTGTAGATGGCGATAACATCTTATATGTATGTGGTGTGTACATGAAACATCATGGACAGTTAGAAAATGATACAATTGTTACGACCGTAATGTCTAATATAGGTCTCTATAAAGCACTTGACAAAGAAGGTATCAAATATGAAAAGACAGCAGTAGGAGACAAATATGTATGCGAGAATATGATGCAGAATGGACATTGCCTGGGTGGTGAACAGTCAGGACATATAATATTTAGTAAACACGCTACAACCGGAGACGGAATACTTACATCATTAAAGATTATGGAGGCAATGTTAGAGAATAAGAACACACTTGGTAATCTTAGAAAAAATCTTAAGATTTATCCACAACTTTTGGTAAATGTTAAAGTTAAGGATAAAAACGAAGTAATGAATAATGCTGAACTGAATCAGTTGTCGGACAAAGTTTCGGAAGAACTTGGTAATCAGGGAAGATTGTTATTACGCCAGAGCGGAACAGAACCTTTAGTAAGAGTTATGGTTGAAGCTGAAACAGATGAAATTTGTAAAAAATATGTAGATATGGTTGTGGATAAGATTAATCAGATTAGCAAGTAAGATAAACTAAGTAAGCAGATAAGAATAAGTCAAATTAACAAATAACATTAATTAGATTATTAAGCAGAATAACATAAATCAGATTAGCAGGTAAGGAAAAGAAAATATGAAAAATAAAGATTTGTGTACTGTTGATGTGATAATACCAACATATAAACCAGATAAAAGGATATATAAGATAATTGAAAAATTAAATATTCAGCATCATAAAGTAAATAAAATTATTATTATGAATACTCAGACAGAAAAGCAATATATAGATGATAATATGATATCTGAGAAATATAGTAATGTAGAAGTATATAATGTGCCTAAGAAAGAATTTAATCATGGATTAACAAGAAATCTTGGAGTATCACATTCACAGGCAGATTATATAATATTTATGACACAGGATGCGATGCCTATGGACAAATATCTTATAGATGAACTCATAAGACCGTTTTCAGATGAAGATGTATATGTCACATATGCAAGACAGTTACCAAATAAGAATTGTAAGTATGTTGAGAAATATATAAGAAGTTTTAATTATCCGGATAAAGATATCACAAAAAATAAAGAAGATATAGAGACTATGGGCGTTAAAGCATTTTTCTGTTCAGATGTATGTGCGGCATATTCGAGAAAACATTTTATTGAACTTGGAGAATTCGTTGAGACAGATTTTAATGAAGATACTTATTTTGCATATAAAGTATTAATGAATGATAAAAAGGTGTATTATGCTTCATGTGCGAGAGTATTGCATTCCCACAATTACACATATAGGGAACAGTTTAAGAGAAATTATGCGATAGGAAAGTCGCAGAAAGAATTCGCCTATGTATTTGAAAATGTCAAATCAGAATCCGAAGGAATAAGAATGGTTAAAAGTGCCATAAGTCATATACTCCGTCATGGTAAATGGTATATGATTCCTGATTTAATAATAAGTTCAGGGTTTAAATTATTAGGTTACAGAATGGGTAAGGCATTTGGAACCAAGAGTTCTGAGACTGTTAATGAAAATAATGAGTGATTAAGTTAAAGGGAAATACTTGTATTGACAAAAAGTTAGTGTTATAATCTTTCGAAAGTGTTAACATTAATTGAGAATTGTAACACCCTAATATTTATAAAATAAAAAGGAATGATGTTAAATGGGACTAATAAGTATGAAAAAGTAAAAATTATTATCCTGAAAAAATACAGTGTGATTTATCGACTATCGACTCTGAGACTGATTAAAGAATGAATATATAGAAAATTTTATGCAGATTCAGAATAGAAAGGAAATAAAAATATGTTAAATTATAAGAAATATAAAAGAGTACCTGTAGTAAAAATGGAGACCAGAGAATGGCCTGATAAAGAGATACAGAAAGCACCAGCATGGTGTAGTGTGGATTTAAGAGATGGAAACCAGGCATTAATAGAACCTATGGTTGTGGAAGAGAAGATAGAATTCTTTAATATGCTTGTTAAACTTGGATTTAAAGAGATAGAAGTAGGTTTTCCATCAGCTTCACAGATAGAATATGACTTTTTAAGACAATTAGTAGATAGAAACTTAATACCTGATGATGTAATGGTTCAGGTCCTTGTACAGTGTCGTGAACATCTTATTGCAAGAACATTTGAAGCATTAGATGGCATCAAACAGGCAGTAGTACATATATATAATTCAACATCTACACTTCAAAGAGATGTAGTATTTGGAATGAGTAAAGATGAGATTAAGCAGATAGCAATAGACGGAACAAAGCTTGTTAAAAAATATGCAGAAGAATTTCCAGGTAAGATTGTTCTTGAATATTCACCTGAAAGTTTCACAGGAACAGAGTTAGATTATGCATTAGATGTATGTAATGCAGTCCAGGATGTGTGGCAGCCAACACCTGATAATAAGATTATCTTTAATTTACCAGCAACAGTAGAGATGACAACACCTAATGTCTATGCTGACCAGATTGAATGGATGAATAAACATTTTAAAGACAGAGACAGCATTATATTAAGTGTTCATCCTCATAATGACAGAGGAACGGGAATTGCAGCTACAGAATTAGCTTTACTTGCAGGTGCAGACAGAGTAGAGGGAACATTATTCGGAAATGGTGAGAGAACAGGTAACGTTGATGTGCTTACAATTGCATACAATATGTTCTCTCAGGGAATTAATCCAGAACTTAATTTAGAGCATATCAATGAGATTATCGAAGTATATGAGAGGTGTTGTAAGATGCCTGTAGGCATGAGACATCCATATGCAGGTAAGCTTGTATTTACTGCATTCTCAGGTTCACATCAGGATGCTATTAATAAAGGTATTCATGCTATGGCTAAGAGAAATGATGGAATATGGGAAGTTCCTTATCTTCCAATTGATCCTAGTGATGTCGGAAGAGAATATGAACCGATTGTAAGAATTAACAGCCAGTCAGGTAAAGGTGGTGTGGCATTTGTTATGGATACATATTTCGGATTCAAGCTTCCTAAAGGTATGCATAAGGAATTTGCCGATGTTATCCAGAAGATTGCAGAGGAACAGGGAGAAGTTTCACCAGATACGATTATGGATAAATTCACAGAAGAGTATCTTGTTGCCAAGACTGAAAAAGAATATCCATATGAATTTGAAAGTTGCCAGGTAGTAGATAATGGCACTAATAGTGCGTCAGTTAAACTCACATTTAAGTATAAAGGCGAAAAGAAATATGTAGAAGCTGAAGGTACGGGACCTATTGATGCTGTTCAGAAAGCAATTATGAAAGAAACAGGTGTAGACGTTAAACTTTTAGACTATACAGAGCATACATTAGGCGAGGGTTCTCACGCAAAAGCAGCAGCTTATATCCAGATGTTAGATAAGACTACGAAGAAGACAACATTTGGTGTAGGTGTAAGTTCTAATATTACAAGAGCCTCAATCAGAGCAATATTCAGTGCTTTAGACAGATTGGAAAAATAATCTTGAAATGGAGATTTCAGGTATAAACAATAGTTACTTGATTTTTAAATACATATACTGTAAAATGTGCAAGGTACACAATTACAAAGAGAGGAAGATCGCAAGATATGAAACTAATTATTCAGATTCCATGTTATAATGAAGCGAAGACATTAGAAATTGCGTTGAATGATTTACCAAAACACATTGACGGCATTGATATAATTGAGTATTTAATTATCAATGACGGCAGTAAAGATAATACAATAGAAGTGGCACGCAACTGGGGTGTCAATTATGTTGTCGATTTAAAGAGAAATAAAGGACTTGCAAAAGGTTTCATGGCAGGTTTAGATGCCTGCCTTAGAAACGGAGCCGATATCATCGTAAACACGGATGCGGATAACCAGTATGTTGCAGATGATATAGAGAAACTTGTTCGTCCAATCATAGAGGGAAAGACAGATATTGTCATAGGAGAAAGACCTATTGATAAAACAGAACATTTCTCACCGATTAAGAAGAAGTTACAGCATTTTGGAAGTTATGTTGTAAGAAAGGCTTCTAACTCAGATATTCCTGATGCACCAAGTGGTTTCAGAGCATATAGCAGAGAAGCAGCAATGAGAATGAATGTTACTAATGAATACACATATACATTAGAGACAATTGTGCAGGCGGGAAGAAATAAGATTCCTCAGACATCAGTTCCTATAAGAACTAATGGCGAGTTAAGACCATCACGGCTTTTTAACAGTATGATGGGTTATGTTAAGAAATCAATGTTTACAATTCTAAAGGCATTTATGATGTATAAACCACTAAGATTCTTTACATGGCTGGCATTAATTCCGGGTATGATAGGATTTGGTATAGGTGTAAGATACATTATATTTATGTGTATGGGACAAGGTGGCGGTCATATTCAGTCACTAATTCTTGCAAGTACATTGATGCTTCTTGGTTTCTCAACTTATATTATGGGATTACAGGCAGATTTAATTGCATCAAACCGTAAGTTATTAGAAGATATTCAGTATCATGTCAGAAAATTAGATTATGATAAAGATTCAGAGAAAAACAAAAATAAAGATAATGAGTAACAAGAGAGTAGTTTTTAATCTCATTATCACTTAATATGGCAGTAAACAGATAGTCTTGAATAAATGGAGATTGTTATGATATCTTACAATAATAAAAATGTATTATTTATCACAACTAAGAATCTTGATTATTTACGAAATACCCAGGAAATCGAGATGATAAAGAAAGACGGAGGACAATTGACAGTTATTGGTTCATATTCAAAGAGCTACGTTAAAAGATTGCTTAGTGTTTACGCAAAGATATTAACTACGTCAATGAGAAAATTTGACGTAGTTTTTGTTGGGTTTGCACCACAATTGATATTTGCACCATTTAACTGGAAATTTAAGAAGAATACGGTAGTAATTGATTTCTTTATTTCTATGTATGATACTATTGTATTTGATAGAAAGAAGATTAAAGATGGAAGTTTGTTTGCAAAACTTCTGAAGCATTATGATAAAAAGGCAATAAAGGCAGCCGATGAGATAATATGTGATACTAATGCACATGGCAGATATTTTGTTGAAGAGTTTGGTGCTAATAGAGATAAGATGCATACATTATATCTTGAAGCGGACAGAAGCATTTATTATGTGAGAAACCTTGAGAGACCTGAAAGAATGAAAGATAAATATGTGGTATTATATTTTGGAAGCATATTGCCGCTTCAGGGTATTGAAGTTATCCTTGATGCAATAGATAAGATTAAAGACAATAAAGAATTATATTTTATTATAGTAGGTCCTATTAAGGATGAACTAAATAAACCGATAGCTGATAACGTAGAATATCATAATTGGTTAAGTCAGGAAGAACTGGCAGAATATATTGATTATTCTGATTTATGCCTGTCAGGTCATTTCAACAAAAATATTAATAAAGCAAAGAGAACAATTCCTGGTAAGGCATATATCTATGATGCAATGAATAAGAAGATTATTTTCGGTGATAATCCGGCAGTCAGGGAACTGTATTCAGAAAATGAAGACAAATATTATTTTGTGGAGATGGGGAATCCTGATGCTCTTGCAGAGAAAATTGTTGAATGTTCTAGGAAAAGGAATTAAAAATGTTATCAGTAACCAGAAAATATTTAATAAACAGTAAGAATGTGGATAAATCTGCATATGTCTGGAATACGTTTGCAGCAATGCTTAATTCATTTCAGACAACATTAATACTATTAATAATAACCAGAATGGGTAATGACTATGATGGAGGAGTATTTACCATAGCGTATGCAATCGGTAATCTTATGATGACGATTGGTAAATATGGTATGAGAAATTTCCAGGCAACAGATGTTAATGAGAAATATTCATATAAAGAATATATAATTTCAAGATATATTTCAAGTATAATTATGATAATTTCAAGCACAGCCTATATACTTGTGTGTATATTTGTTAATGATTATCCTACTGATAAATGCATAGTAGTAATATCTGTATGTGCAGTCAAGTTTGTAGAAGCCGTAGAAGATATTTTGCATGGAAGAATGCAGCAGAAAGGCAGATTAGATGTTGCTGGAAAGATACTTGGAATCAGATTATTTATATATATAGTGGTATATATAGGTATGTATATTGTTACAGGTGATTTAGTGCTTACGTCAGTTGTGGCATTCGTAATAACCACACTTCTGGCAATTATATTTAACACATCTGTATATAAGGAATTTAGTACAAAAGAAAATAAATATGAGACTTCTAATGTTAAGAAGCTTATGCTTACATGTTTTCCGCTTGCAGCATGTACATTTCTTATTATGTATATTGCAAATGCACCTAAATATTCGATTGATGCTGTATTAGATGAGAAGACACAGACATGTTTTAATATTATTTTTATGCCGGTATTTGTAATATCATTACTTAGTAACTTTATATTTCAACCTATGTTGTTCAAGGTTGCCAGTGTGTGGCAGGAGAAGAAAACCCATGAATTTAAGAAGATAATTGTAAGGCAGATATTCATAATATTAGGTCTTACAATTATAATAGCACTTGGTGGTTTCTTGCTTGGAATTCCGGTTTTAAGTGCAGTATTCAGCGTTAACCTAAAAAGCTACAGAACAGAATTAGTTATATTAATCCTAGGTGGTGGAATGTTAGCGTTAATTAATTTTGAAAATATGATTATTACGACTATAAGATATCAGAGATTTCTTATCTGGGGATATTTGATAGTTGCTGTAATTTCATATGTATTTGGTAACAGAGTAGTAAGAAATTATGGAGTATTGGGGATTTCAATGTTTTATTCAATATTAGTCACCTTGCTTGCAATTGGATTCTTTATTCTTATGAGATGGTCGGTTGTAAGAATTGATAAGAAATACTTAAAAGAAGAATAAAAACTATACACGAGAAAGGAATTAATTTATGAAGATAGCAGTAGCAGGTACAGGATATGTCGGCTTAGTTACAGGTGTATGTCTTGCAGAACATGGTCATAATGTAGTATGTGTGGATGTAGACGAAGAAAAAGTTGCGAAAATGAGTAAAGGTATTTCTCCAATATATGAACCAGGTCTGGCTGATCTTATGATTAAAAATATGGAGAGACTTACGTTTACAACAGATTATGTATCTGCATACAAAGATGCAGAAGTAATATTTATCGGTGTAGGTACACCAGAGAAGAAAGATGGTTCGGCTAATTTGACCTATGTATATAAAGTTGCTGAACAGATTGCTGAAAATGCTGAAAATGACTGTATAGTAGTCATTAAATCTACTGTTCCAATCGGAACAAATGATAAAGTGGAAGCATTTATAACAGAAAAGGCTAAAGATGGAATATCAATCCATATTGCATCTAATCCTGAATTTTTAGCACAGGGAACAGCAGTAAGAGATACTCTTCATGCATCCCGTATAGTAATTGGTGCTGAGAGCAAATATGCAGCAAATATTCTTAAAGAAGTATATAAAGATTTTGATGCTCCGATTCTTGTTACAAACAGAAGAAGTGCTGAAATGATAAAATATGCATCAAATGATTTTCTTGCACTTAAGATTTCGTATGTAAATGAAATCGCGAACTTATGTGAAATTGTGGGTGCCGATATTAATGATGTAACAAAAGGAATGGGATATGATCCTAGAATAGGTGATAAATTCCTTAATGCAGGTATCGGATATGGTGGTTCATGTTTTCCAAAGGATACTAAGGCATTACATTGGCTAGCTAATTTTAATGACTATGAATTAAAGACAGTTAAGGCAGCTATTGAGACAAATGATAATCAGAAATTCAAGATAATTAAGAAGGCAAGGAAGTATTATGAAAATCTCCAAGGCAAGAAAATTGCTGTATTAGGTCTTACGTTTAAACCTGGTACAGATGATTTAAGAGAAGCACCATCACTTGTAAATATCCCAATCTTCATTGACGAGGGTTGTGAGATAAAAGCATGGGATCCTGCAGGTGTAGAGAATTATAAGAAGAAATACCCAACAGAGATTATTTACTGTGATTCAATTGATGAGGCAATTAAAGATGCAGACCTTTGCGTTATTTTTACTGAATGGGATGAAGTTAAGAAGTATGATATTACTAAGTTCGAGAAACTTATGAGAAATCCTATTGTTATAGATGGCAGAAACTGTTACGATTTAGAGCAGATAAAGAAAACAAATGTTATATATGACAGTATAGGAAGAAAGACAGTTAATGTCATTTAATGAAAGGATTATCCTATATGAAAAAGATACCCGATATGAAAAAGTTATTTAATTGGAAGGTTGTACTGACGTTTTTGCTTGTAATATGTAATTTTATGGTTATATTTGGAAATATGCCAAGTACAAATCCGATAATAGGGTGGTATGATAATGACATTACGGGTAATGAAGAATATGAAGTCCTGATTGTAACAAACGACAATCAGACGTATATAAAAGAATTAGATGTGAGTTACGGAGCGGCTACGCTGTATATTCCTGAAGAATATATTGATATAAAAAGTCTTACATTAACAGGCGATGTTGATATATTGAATGATTCTAAGGTAGTATTATCAAGCAGAGATATCATTATATATAGAGATGATATTAAAGCGGATATAGATGATAATGAACTTACATTGAAAAACAGTCAGTTTAAAAAGATACAGTTTTTATTAATATTTGACTGGCGTGTTAAATTAGAAGTATTAACGGTAATTTGGTTTGTTTATATATGTATAATGACATTTGGTATTCTTCGTGAAAAGAATAAGCTGAATCTTAAATATATTGGAACTGTAATTCTTACTTTATTACTAATAGGAAGTGCAGATATCATTAAGGATATGGACAGGACCTATGGAACCACGAAATTAAACCTTAATGCCAGTGGTCTTACAGATATAATAAAATCTGATTCTGATATGTTACAGAAGATAAATACAGATAAAAATCTGCAAGGTGTAAGTGTGAGATTTGCAACATATTCAACTGAGATTAAAGGTAACTATATATTTACACTTTATGATGCAGACAAAAATCCATTAGAAAATGTAGAGGTCAGAGGAAGTGGTTTTGCAGATAATGAATATGGTATAGCATTGTTTAATAATATATATCCAAAGGGTGAATATTATTTCGGAATTGCGGCACAAGATAATAATGATGATACATTATCTGTATGGACAACAGGCGGCAATGACTATAAAGATGGTGCATTTTATAACAATGGAATTGATACAGGTGTGGATTTAGATTTTAATATTATAGTTGATGGACCAAATACCAAAGCCATTGCAATGATTATTGTATTAGTATTCTATCTGCTTGTATTGATGGTTATCTGGCATAATAATATTAGGTTTTTATCCAGAATAACAGTTAAAGCCGTATATGGTATAACATTTGTATATGCAGTATTTATGATGATATTTGCATGGAAATATATGTACTTAGGTACATATGACGAGATGGCACATATCTCATATCTTGCAGACCTGACAAAAAATCCACATATTGTATCCGAATATGAGAATCAGAATCTGTTAGTTGGTGAAACAAATGGAATAAGTGAAACCACAGCTAATACTATAGCATTACACCAGTCATTTGGAACATTTAAAGGCAAATGGAGTAATACAGTAAGTTATTTAGGTCATCCATCATTATACTACTGGCTTATGATACCACTCAATGCAGTAACATTTCATGATAATCTGGTATATGTGAATCTGGATATATTGAGGATATTTAACATGGTGTTAGTTGCGATGGGAATAGCCTTATTCTTGTATATCGGATATTCAAGAATTAATAAACGTTATCCTGCATTACATCTAATGTATGCAATGATGGTAGTATCATTTCCGATGCTTACAGGCTGTGCACCGATGATTAACAATGATAATCTGTCAATTTTGGTTGTTGCAATATTCACACTAGGAATAATAAGGTTTGCAGAGAATAAGAGAAATAAACTCACATATTTCCTTATTGCAATAGGAATAACAGCGTCAGCACTTACAAAATTAACAACGTGTCTCATGCTTGTGATATGTGCATTATTCTTTGTTGTAAAGACCATTATGGAAGAGAAAGATATTAAGAAAGTGTTTGGCAGAAATTTCTGGTATACGCTTCCGGTATATTTAATCGCAGCAGCTTATTATCTGTTTGTATTTGTGGAATATGGAAAGATACAGATAAGTATTCATGATTTAGTAGCAGATGAAGTATTTAAAACATACAACATTATTTATAAAGAACCAATTATGAGGACAAGAATAACATTTTATGAGTTTATTAAAAGATTTGAAAAGGGATTCATTAATCAATGGATTCGTGGAGTTACCTGGCATACAGATGTAGATTTTAATAAGAAAACCATCAGACTTGCGTATGAAATATTATGGTTATCACCAATAATAATGTTAATAAGAATAAAATATAAAGAAAATGAAAAGCAGATAAGAAACTTCTTTAAAAGCTTTTCAATTGCATTAATAATAACTGTTCTAATGCAGTTTATACGTGCATTTAAAGACTTTCAGTTTATATCAGGACATCCGGGATTACAGAGCAGATATTACATCTGTGTAATGCCTGTTATGGTAATGATGTTATGCTATGAACTTCAGTCACGTATGGAAGAAAATAAATTTATAACATCTTCTGTGAAAAATGATAAGAAAATTTACTTAAATAGTATTTTTAATGCAATTGCCATCACATTGGCACTGTTAGCATTGTATGGAGGTGGATTAATTTACATCTTTTTTACAACAAGTTTTATAAAATAGTGGTAAAATGTAATATAAGGCTTGCATTTTTTGCGATAAAATAATATATTAAATAAATACAAATAGCAAAGGAGTTAAATTATGAGAACTTATTTAGTAACAGGTGGAGCAGGATTCATAGGCTCAAATTATATTCACTATATGTTTAAGAAGTATGATAATGATATTAGAATTATCAATGTTGATGCATTAACATATGCAGGTAACCTTGAGAATTTGAAGGATATTGAAGATAGAGATAACTACACATTTGTTAAAGCTAATATCTGCGATAAGGAAGCAATTGGTAAAATATTTGCAGAAAATGACATTGACAGAGTTGTACATTTCGCAGCAGAGAGTCATGTTGACAGAAGTATTAAGAACCCTGAAGTATTTGTTCAGACAAATGTATTAGGAACAGCAGTTATGTTAAATTGTGCTAAAGCAGCATGGGAATTACCTGATGGAACATTTAAAGAGGGCAAGAAGTTTTTACATGTTTCTACTGATGAGGTATATGGTTCATTGCCAGATGATGATAATGCATTCTTCTATGAGACATCACCATACGAACCACATAGCCCATATTCAGCAAGTAAAGCATCTTCAGATATGTTAGTTAAGGCATATATGGATACTTATAAGTTTCCAGCTAATATTACTAACTGTAGTAATAACTATGGACCTTACCAGTTCCCAGAGAAGTTGATTCCACTTATTATTAACAATGCATTACAGGGAAAGAAGCTTCCGGTATATGGTGATGGCAAGAATGTTCGTGACTGGTTATATGTTGAAGACCATGCTAAAGCAATTGATATGGTTCAGGAAAAAGGTAAGTTATTTGAGACATATAATGTCGGTGGACACAATGAAAAACAGAATATTGAAATCATAAAGATTATTATTGATACTTTACAGGAGATGCTTCCAGACGGAGATCCAAGAAAAGCACTTGTAAGTGAGGATTTAATTACTTATGTTGAGGATAGAAAAGGTCACGACAGAAGATATGCGATTGCACCTGACAAGATTAAAGCTGAAATTGGCTGGTATCCAGAGACAATGTTTAAAGATGGTATCAAGCTTACAATCAAATGGTTCTTTGAACATGAAGATTGGATGAAGAATGTAACAAGCGGTGATTACCAGAAGTATTACGAAGAAATGTACAAATAAAATGAATTAAAATGGGAATATGTGGAATGTTCCCATTTTAGTGTGTAAAATTAAATTGATAAATATCAAGAATATATGTTGAATATTTTATAAAAGCAGATTTTAGAGACATTAAAATGATAATATCAAGATAATGATATTAAGATGATGACATCAAGATGATATGTATAAGAATGGAGGAATATTGTGAAAGGTATTATTTTAGCAGGCGGTTCAGGAACACGTCTTTATCCATTAACAAAGGCAGTATCAAAACAGATTATGCCTGTATATGACAAACCAATGATTTATTACCCATTATCAACACTTATGTTAGCAGGAATCAGAGAGGTATTAATTATCTCAACTCCTAGAGATTTACCAGTATTTAAGGAATTATTCGGTTCAGGCGAACAGCTTGGCATGAGATTTGAATATGCTATTCAGGAGCAGCCAAGAGGACTTGCTGATGCATTTATTATTGGAGAGAAATTTATCGGTGATGATAATGTTGCACTTGTACTTGGTGATAATATATTCTATGGACAGAGCTTTTCAAAGGTTCTCAAGAATGCAGCATCAAGAGAAAAGGGTGCTACAATATTCGGCTATTATGTAAAGGATCCAAGAGAATATGGTGTTGTAGAGTTCGATGAGAATGGCAAGGCTTTATCAATTGAAGAGAAACCTGCTAATCCAAAGTCAAATTATGCTGTACCAGGATTATATTTCTATGATAATGATGTAGTAGAAATAGCTAAAAATGTTAAGCCTTCTGCAAGAGGAGAGATAGAGATAACTTCAATTAACAATGAATATTTAAGAAGAGGAACTCTTATGGTGGAGACATTAGGAAGAGGATTTGCATGGCTTGATACAGGTAATCATGATATGTTACTTGATGCAGCAGATTTCGTGGCAGCATTCCAGAAGAGACAGGGCTTATATATTTCATGTATTGAAGAGATTGCATATAAGAGAGGATTCATTGACAAAGAGCAGCTTCTTAAACTTGCAGAGCCTTTAATGAAGACAGCATATGGACAATATCTTGTAGATGTTGCTAATGGATTATAGAATAAGAATTGAATGGAGATTTTAAAATGGGAAAAATAACAGTAGAAACATGTGAAATAGAAGGATTAAAAGTTATAACACCTACAGTATTTGGTGATGAAAGAGGATATTTTATGGAGACTTATAATTATAATGATTATAAGGAAGCAGGAATAGACCAGGAATTTGTACAGGACAATCAGTCAAGCTCTAAAAAAGGAGTTCTTAGAGGACTTCATTTCCAGATTAATTTTCCGCAGGATAAGCTTGTAAGAGTAGTAAGTGGAGAAGTTTTTGACGTTGCTGTTGATTTAAGAGAAGGTTCAAAAACTTATGGAAAATGGTTTGGGGTGTTATTATCAGCAGAGAATAAGAAACAGTTCTTTATTCCAAAGAATTTTGCACATGGATTCATAGTATTATCTGATTCAGCAGAATTTGCTTATAAATGTACTGATTTCTATCATCCAAATGATGAGGGCGGACTTAAATGGGACGATCCTGAAATTGGTGTAGAATGGCCAATGCCAGAAGGTATGACAAAAGAAGATTTGACTATTTCAGATAAAGACCACAAATGGCCTGGCATTAAGGATTTTAGAAAATAATTAGCTACTTTTATAAAATAGCATAAAAAGAGCCGCCAAGCGACTCTTTTTTATCGACTATGGGTTTTAAGAATAAAATCTATAGTCGATAAAGTTATTTATAAGCGGGAAAGTGTGAAAAATAATGCTGATGCGATTATTTTTTTCACAGCTAAATGTTTGCGGGCGAAAACATTTAGCAACATATGGCAGAAGAGAAATCGCCTGTGCGAATTTCTCTTCGCCTCTTCGCGATAAATCGCTCAGAAATGAGGAAAGTGCGAAAAATAATGCTGATTCGATTATTTTTCACACAACTAAATGTGTTGCAGGCAACACATTTAGCAATAATCGCAGAGCTGAATCTGAAATTCAGCTCGCGTTCCTCCGGCAACAAGTGCCTGCGGAAATGAGGAATAGAATGAAAAAGCTGTCTAAACTTGCTGAAAGTAAAGATTTAGTATTATATTTATCAAAAAATGACTTTAAAACTAAATATGCCGGCTCATATATGGGCATTATCTGGGCATTTATACAGCCACTTGTAACTATAGTTTTATATTGGTTTGTATTCCAGGTAGGATTAAGAAGTGGTGATATTGGAAATACACCATTTATCTTATGGTTAATGGCAGGACTTATACCATGGTTTTTCTTTCAGGAAGCACTTGTTAATGCGACTAATTGTTTTGCTGAATATAGTTATCTGGTTAAAAAGGTTGTATTTAACATAAATATTTTACCGGTTGTGAAGGTTGTTTCATCATTATTTGTTCACATATTCTTTATGGGACTTTTAATAGTTGCATATATACTTATGGGATATTTTCCGGGAATAATAGTAATACAGTTAGTATATTATTCTTTTTGCATGATAGTATTAGTATTGTCAATATCATATTTTACATCTGCGATTTCGGTATTTTTCAAGGATACTACACAGATAATAAATGTTTTTATGCAGGTTGGAACATGGCTAACACCAATATTATGGAACTTCTATGCACCTGAATTTCAGAAGGCATTAGGTAAATTAGGTATAATATTTAAGTTAAATCCAATGTTTTATATAGTAGATGGATGTCGTGGAACTATGATAGAGAAAAGATTATTTTTTGAAAAACCAATGCTTACATTATACTTTTGGTTATTTGTATTAGTAATGTCTCTTATCTCTAAATTTGTTTATACCAGACTTAAACCACATTTTGCAGATTCATTATAAGACAAGGGTAAATTATTTAGTATGAAATAATACTGAATATATCTTAAGGCACACCGTGTCTTAGAAAACCAGGTTAATATGAACAGATTACCCATAGAAAATTTGAAGAAATGAGGATTATTAAGGAATGAGCGATTACGCAATTAAAGTTACAAACTTAAATAAAGTATATAAATTGTATGACAAACCAACACTAAGATTTAAAGAGGCATTAAGCATTACAAAGAAGCAGTATCATAAAGACTTTGTGGCTTTAAATGATATATCATTTGAGATTAAGAAGGGTGAGATGCTTGGTATCATTGGTAAGAATGGTGCCGGTAAGTCTACCGTTCTTAAGATTATAACAGGTGTTCTTACTCCGACTTCAGGAAAAGTGGAAATCAATGGTAAGATATCAGCTCTCCTAGAGTTAGGTGCAGGTTTTAATCCTGAATATACAGGACTTGAAAATGTATACCTCAATGGTACAATGATTGGATTTACCAGAGAAGAGATGGATAATAAGATTGATGATATAATTTCTTTTGCCGATATCGGTGATTTCATCAACCAGCCGGTAAAGACATATTCAAGTGGTATGTTTGCAAGACTTGCATTTGCAGTTGCTATTAATGTAGAACCTGATATTCTTATTGTCGATGAGGCACTTTCTGTAGGTGATGTATTCTTTCAGGCTAAGTGTTATAAGAAGTTAGAAGATCTTAAGAACTCAGGTAAGACAATATTATTTGTAACACATGATATGGGAAGTGTTATGAAATATTGTAACAGGGCAATTATATTTAATCATGGTTCAATAGTCGCAGAGGGCGAACCCGCCGATATGATAGACATTTATAAGAAGATTTTAGTAGGCCAGTTTGATGGAGAACAGAAAGAAAATGATGTAGCGGATAATGAAGCCGTAAGTAGTGATGTTGATGCTCTTATTAATAAAGAAACTCCGACAGAGATGATGGATAATGCTAAGAAAAAGAAACAGCAGAATATCGCTAACTGGAAAGAGTATATGCTCATTAATCCTAATAGTCAGATATATGGTGATAAGCGAGCTGAAATAATTGATTTTGGTATATTTGATGATGAGGGACAGATAACCAATACGGTTTATAAGTTCAAGGATTTCTCATTGAAAATGAAGATTAAGTTTAATGAGACAATAGAAAATCCTATTTTTGCATTCAGTTTTAAGGATATTAAGGGTACGGAGTTAACAGGTACCAATACAATTATCGAGAAAGTTGATACTGGAACTGTGAAAAAAGGGCAGATTGTAGAGATAGAATTTAAACAGAATATGATATTACAGGGTGGACAGTATCTGTTACTTTTAGGCTGTACAGGCTACGAGAAAGATAATCTTGTCGTATATAACAGATTGTATGATATATGTTGTGTAAATGTCATATCTGATAGAACAACAGTAGGATATTTCGATATGAATTCTAAGGTAACATATAATAAATAGAGTTAGAAAGCTCAGAAACGAGGAATTATGTCTAAGATAAAGAAAACATTAGCGATTACAAAAAGATGTATAAAAGAGCCTAAATTAATCGGTAAGGGCTTTCAATACATAAGAGTAAATGGTATACATGGTATTAAGGCAAAGGTTAATTCAAAGATTAATCCTGCCGTTACTGAGAAGATAACAGAAGTTAAGCCATCTGAACCAAATGTACAATATGACAGTGATATTAAGTTTTCTATTGTTATGCCGGTATATAATGTTGAGATAAAATGGTTAGAGAAAGCTATTGAATCAGTAAAGAGACAGAATTATGTTAACTGGGAAATCTGTATGGCTGATGACTGTTCAACTAAAGAAGGTGTAAGAGAATACCTAAAGAGTGTTGAAAGCGATAAGATTAAAGTAGCATATTTAGAAAAGAACCAGGGTATATCAGGAGCAAGTAATGCAGCTGCAGCACTTGCAACAGGTGATTATATTGTGCTTATGGATAATGATGATGCCATTACTTACGATGCATTATATGAATTCTTAAGAAAGATTAAGGAGACAGATGCGGACATAGTATATAGCGACCAGAATATAATTGATGAATTCGATAATGGACGTGAACCACTTCATAAACCTGACTGGTCACCTGATTTATTCTTAAGCCAGATGTATATCGGACATCTCTTAGGCTTTAAGAAGAGCCTGTTTGATTTAGTAGGAGGCTTTAGAACAGAATTCAACGGAAGCCAGGATTATGACCTCGTGCTTAGAATGATTGAACATACAGATAAGATAGAGCATGTATCAAAAGTTCTATATGGCTGGAGAGATTTACCAAGTTCAACAGCAACTAATCCGGGTTCAAAACCATATGCACAGACAGCAGGTCTTAATGCAATACAGTCACATTTAGACAGAGTATATGGAGAGGGCAAGGCAACAGCCTTAGAGACAGAAGATTTATTTGTATATGATGTAAGATATCATTATGATGTGATGCCTAAAGTATCTGTTATAATTCCTACAAAAGACCATGTTGATTTACTTAAACAGGATATTGATTCAATAGAAGAGCTTACAACATATAAAGATTATGAAATAATTGTCTTAGATAATAATTCCGAGAAAGAGGAATCATTTAAGTATTTTGAAGAAGTACAGAAACAGTATTCAAATGTAACAGTTCATAAGGCAGCATTTGAATTCAACTGGTCTAAACTTAATAACTACGGAATGACTCTTGCTAAGGGTGATGTATATGTATTTATGAATAATGACATGAAACTGATTACACCTGACTGGTTAGAGAGATTAGCTGAAAAGGCAATGAGAGATGATGTCGGCATTGTGGGCGGACTTCTCTTATATGAAGATGATACAATTCAGCATGCAGGCGTGGTAGTCGGTATTCAAGGCTGGGCAGACCATATTTATAAAGGAATGAAACCGGTACACTATGGTTCGCCATATGTATCACCTATGGTTACTAGAAATGTAACAGCATGTACAGGTGCTTTGATGGCAATATCGAAAAAGGTAATCGAAAGAATCGGTGGTTTTGATGAAGATTTCATTATCTGCGGAAGTGATATTGAGATATGTATCAGAGCATATTTAAGAGGATATGTAAATATTTACGATCCACATATTAAGTTATATCATTATGAATCAAAGAGCAGAGATTCATATATTCCTGAAGTGGATTTTGAAATGTCTGCATTTGCATATAGGACATACAGAGAAGAGGGTGATCCATATTATAACTGTAATTTAGATTATAATTTAACAACACCTACAGTAACTAATAGTAATCAATTTGTAAAAATGGAAAGTGACGTTATGAGAAGCATAAATGAAAAAAATTCAGGCGCAAAGATGCCAGAGTCAGAAGTAGCAATAGCAGAGATTTTGAAATATGAATTCAGAAAGTCAGATTTTAGTGAGAAAAGAATTAACCTCTTAGTACCATCGATTAATCCTGAACATGTATTTGGTGGAATCTCAACAGCACTTAAGTTCTTCGAGAAACTTATCGAAGAATCAGGATATTGCAGCAGAATTATTCTTACTGATGCAACACCATCGAGAACAGCACTTAAACAGTATAAGGATAAATATACTTATGTAAAGGCAAGCAAAGACAGTGATGCAAGACATCAGATAGTAGGCTACAGTGACAGGTATATGCAGAGTATTCCTGTATCTGAAAATGATTACTTTATGTTCACAGGCTGGTGGACAGCATATTGTGCACAGGAAGCATATCTTGAATTCACTAAGGAGACAGGAATTAAACCTAACAAATTCATTAATTTTATACAGGATTATGAACCAGGTTTCTATCCTTGGTCAAGCAGATATCTTTTAGCAGATTCAACATACAGAAATGAATATCCACAGTTAGCTGTATTTAACAGTAAATTGTTACACGAATTCTTTATACAGAATGGTTATTCATTCTATAAAGAATATGAATTTGATCCTGTATTAAATGGTAAATTAAAAGAGATTCTTGAGAAAAACTTTGGTAAAGTCAATAAGAAGAAACAGATTCTCGTATATGGAAGACCATCAGTGGACAGAAATGCATTCTCAATAGTAGTATCTTCACTTAAGAAATGGGTAGAAAACCAGAAAGATATAGAAGATTGGGAGATTTTATCAGCAGGAGAATATCATCTTCCTGTAGATTTAGGCAGAGGCAAAGAGTTAGTTTCAGTTGGTAAACTTACAATTGAGCAATATGCACAGACAATGTTAGACACATATGCAGGTATATCGCTTATGTCTTCACCACATCCAAGTTATCCACCACTTGAGATGTCAGTATTTGGTATAAAAGTAATAACAAATAATTATTCAAATAAAGATTTATCATCATTTAACAGTAATATTACTTCAGTGGCAAGTGCTAGTCCTAGTGTAATTGCTGCTAAATTAAATGAGATTTGTGATGGATATTCTAAAGAAGTGGAAATTAAAAATGAGAATCCTGATTATATTGAAAATATCCACGTATTTGATTTCATAAGTGATATAATTAAAGAACTTTAATAACAAAAATTTTAATAATAAAAAGTATTTGCTACACTTGCATACAGCATAATGTGTAGCATTAACTTTTAACACTTTAATCATTTGAAAATATAAAGGAAAGGCAAGTTATTGTATGGAAAAAGTAGGAAATGTTCAACTGAATTATGAATATTATAGTGGTACTGACGATTATAGTGATGGTGCAATTGAATTAGAATTATTAGATTATGTTAAGAGTGATAAAAGCATAATGGAAATACTTAAGAATGATAACAGATGGCCTATTCTTTATCATTTATCACCAGTAAGAAAGAATATATTAGAATGGTATCCATTCGATAAAAATGAGGAAGCTTTAGAGATAGGTTCGGGTTGTGGCGCTGTAACAGGTGCATTATGTGAAAAACTTAAATCAGTAACCTGTATCGAATTATCTAAGACAAGGTCCTTAATAAATGCCAACAGAAATAAAGAATATGATAATCTTGAAATTATGGTTGGTAACTTTAATGACATTAAAATTGAGAAGAAATACAAATATATAACACTTATCGGTGTGCTTGAATATTCAGCATATTATACAGATACTAAGAATCCTTTTGTGGATTTCTTAAAGAGAATTAAGAATTATCTAAAGCCTGATGGTAAATTATTAATTGCCATAGAGAATAAATATGGACTTAAGTATTTCGCAGGTGCATGTGAAGATCATACAGGAAGAATGTATGATGGAATTGAAGGATATATTAATTCTGATGCTAAAGTCAGAACATTTTCTAAGAATGAATTAGAGAATATAATTAAGGAAGCAGGATATGATGATGTGAATTTCTATTATCCTTTTCCAGATTATAAATTACCTACACAGGTATATTCTCCAGAATTCCTGCCAGATGGTAAAGATCTTGTATGTAGTTTAGAATGTTATGATAATAACAGAATCAGAGTATTTGATGAAACGGTGGCATTTGAGAATATTATAGATGCAGGAATGTTTGAATTTTTCTCAAATTCTTATTTCATAGAAGTAGGCCAGAAGGAAAATAAGGAATTCTCTAAATTTACTAAGGAAAGAAAAGAAGAATTCCAGATAGAAACAGGTATATATCACACAGATAATGAAAGATACGTTGTAAAACGTGGGCTTAATGAAAAGAGTAGGCCACATGTTATGAAAATGTTTGATATATATGAAGAATATAACAGTAAAGGCATTACTATCTTAAATAAGTGCGAAAAATATGGGGATGATGGCTTGAAATTTGAATACTTAAAGGGTGAGAGTATTAACAACAGCCTTGTAAATGCTGTTATGAAAAGAGACAAGTCATTATGCGAAAAATTAATTAATGACTATAAAAGTATTGTTAATAATATTGCTGATAAATTAGGAACAGAAGACTTTGATAATAACTTACAGTTTGTAAGTATATTTGGTGATGCCAGAGAATTAGTGGGTACTAAAGCCTGCAAAAATATTGTATTTGACCTAATTCTTGAGAATCTTATAGATAATAAAGGACAATTCAGCGTCATTGATTATGAATGGTGTTTTGATTTTGCAGTTCCTGTTGAATTTATTATGTTCAGGGCAATGTGGGGCTTCTATTCCACACATGGCAGACTTATGGATGGCTTTATGACATTAGAAGAGATAATGGATATAGCAGGAATCCAGGTGGACAGGTCAGAGATTTACAAAAACCTTAATAATAATTTCATAGAATATGTCTATGGTAAGGAAAGTTATCAGAGTATTTTATCCGCATATAAGAAGATAAATGCAGATATTTTAAATTCTTCAATTAAAGACAGTATTTTAAATTATGCCTATATGAAATTAGGATATACCGAAAATGAGAATTTTAAATATGAAAAGAAGATATTAGAAAATATCATTTCAGTTATGAATGAACATAGTGAATTATATGATGATGCAAATAAATTTTTTAAGACTACGGAAAAACTTGCTAAACAGGGTGATAAACAGAAGAAATTATTCCTTGGAAGTGAAATCTTCTGCACTGAGCTAACGAACTGTTTAGAGGACTTAAATAATACAATTACTTATTATAAAGAAATGGCATCGAAAAAAGATAAGATATGTACTGAACTGATAAGTAAGAAAAATGATATTGATGAAGAGAATAAAAGATTACAGGACGAGTTAGAAAAAGTACATCAGGAATTAGATTATATAAAATCTACTAAGGTTTACAGATATGGTCTTAAGAATAAAGTAGATAAATATAAGGAGCAGTCTGGTAATTAAGGATAACTAATCATACGGAGGCAGAAGTGAAAGAAAAAGTAACAGTAGTAATACCAAACTATAACGGAATTAAATATGTAGATAAATGCCTTGATTCGCTTAAGAAACAGACATATAAGGAATTCAAAGTTATCATTATAGATAATGCATCTACTGATGGAAGTCTTGAGTTGATTGAAGAAAATTATGAAGAATTTCAGCTTGTGAAAAATAGCATTAATACAGGCTTTTGTAAAGCTGTTAATCAGGGAATTGAAATTGCTGATACAGAATATGTATTATTGCTTAATAATGATACAGAGTTAGATGATAATTTCCTGACAGAAATAGTTGAGACTATGGAAAAATCAGATAATATATTCTCAGTAAGCAGTAAAATGATTAGTTACCACGACAGAGATATTTTAGATGATGCAGGTGATGGTTATACAATTCTTGGCTGGCAGTATCAGAGAGGTGTTGGACAGAGTAGTAAGGGATATACTAAAGAGTGTGACGTTTTTACTGCATGCGCCGGAGCCGCATTGTATAGAAGAAATATATTTAATAAAATAGGTGTATTTGATGAAATGCATTTTGCTTATATGGAAGATATAGACGTCGGTTATCGTGCAAGAATCAATGGTTACAGAAATGTATATTGTCCTAAGGCAATAGTTTATCATATTGGAAGTGCAACGAGTGGCTCTAAATATAATTCATTCAAGGTTAAACTTGCAGCAAGAAATAATATATTTCTATTATATAAGAATATGCCTGTATTCCAGATTATAATAAACAGTCCATCTATTATTCTTGGATCACTTATTAAGTATATGTTCTTTAAGAAAATTGGTTTTGCAAAAGACTATAAAGATGGAATAAAAGAAGGAATCAGAAAGACATATAAATTAAAAAAAGTAGGTTATAAACCTGAAAATCTGAATAATTATATAAGAATTGAACTTGAACTTATAGCAAATACATTCGAATATGTTTTCGACTATGTTAAAAGACATATGTAGAATAAAATATAAAAGTAGTGTAAATATAAAGCAATGTGAATATATAAAGTGATAAGAAGACATATGTAAAAATAATGTAAATATAATATTTTAATAATTGATATTTTAAAAATGATGTAGTATTATAAGTAAACGTAGTTTTGACTGTATAAATCAGAAAAAACTCCATACTTGTATGTAAATTGATTAGGAGACTTATTGTGATAAGAGATAACCAGAAATATTTTAACAGATTACACGTAATAATAGATTTATTTGTAGTAGAGTCCTCATATCTTGCAGCGTGGTATCTGAAATTCAAAACACCAATATTCGAACATGAATCAGGCAGACTCACATTCGATACTTATATGCGAGCATCGTGGTTCATTGTTCCCTTATATATGTTATTATACTTAGCATTTCATCTGTATACTTCTAAGCGTGTACAGGGCAGAAGAATGGAATTCGGCAATATATTGAAAGCTAATGTATTAGGTCTGATGATAGTTCTTACAGTATTGTATATTACGCGGCAACATTATTTTTCAAGAGAGATGTTATTCATATTCTTTGTGATTAATATGTTGATAGAAGTATTAGTCAGATCATTTATAAGATTTCTTCTTCATATGATGCGAAAGAGTGGGTTTAATAAGAAACATATTCTGCTAGTCGGATACAGTCGTGCAGCAGAATCATATATTGACAGAATTAAAGCATTTCCACAATGGGGATATGAAGTGAAGGGTATACTTGATGACAATGTGGAGATAGGAACTAACTATAATGGAGTTAAAGTTATAGGTAAGACTGATACGCTATTAGAACTTTTAGCAGAAAATGATTTAGATGAAATAGCTATTACACTCGGACTTAATGAATATAGCAAGTTAGCTAAATTAGTTAATCTGTGTGAAAAATCAGGTGTTCATACACAATTTGTGCCGGATTATAACAATATTATTCCATCAAGACCTTATACAGAAGATCTTATGGGACTCCCGGTTATCAATATAAGATATGTACCTTTATCAAATACATTTAATGCATTGTTAAAGAGGGTATTTGATATAGTATGTTCGGGTATTGGAATTGTTGTATTATCACCGTTATTACTTATTATAGCATGTGCTGTTAAATTTACTTCAAAAGGACCACTTATTTTCAAACAGGAGAGAGTCGGACTTAGAAATGAGCCTTTTATGATGTATAAATTCCGCTCTATGAGAGTTCAGGACGAGAAAGAAGAGAAGAAAGCATGGACTGTTAAAGATGATCCGAGAGTAACTAAAGTTGGTAAGTTTTTGAGAAGGACAAGTCTTGATGAATTACCACAGTTGTTTAATATATTTAAAGGTGAGATGAGTATTGTAGGTCCAAGACCGGAGAGACCATATTTTGTAGAGAAGTTTAAGGAAGAGATTCCAAGATATATGGTCAAACATCAGGTAAGACCCGGACTCACGGGATGGGCACAGGTCAATGGGTATCGTGGAGATACTTCAATCAAGAAGAGAATCGAATACGATTTATATTATATTGAGAACTGGACATTCGGCTTTGACATAAAGATAATGTTTATGACGATATTTAAAGGCTTCATAAATAAAAATGCTTATTAGAAAAATTTAGTGAAAGGTACAGTGATATGAAAACAATTAATGAAACTAAGACTCCGAAATGGAAAATTGCATTATTAGTATTTGAATCAATAGTTATATTTTTATATTTATTTGTAACGGTCTTTTTCGTATGGTATAAAGTGGATAAGAATGGATTTATAGCAGCATGTTCAAAGAATCCACTTGTACGTTCATTGATTAATTATACTACTAAAGATGATTATGAGCAGAATGTACAGGATACAGATTATAATAAAGAGAATATTAACCAGAATGAGGGAATTAATGGCAATGTAGAAACTTACAGAAATATTGCATTATTCGGTATCGACTCAAGAGGAAGCGAATTTGATGATTCTACTCATAGTGATACAATTATTATTGTAAGTATCAATAATAAAACCGGAGAAGTAAAGATGGCATCTTTATACAGAGATACAATGCTTAAGATAGTAGATAAAGATGGTGATGTAAGCTATACTAAGGCAAATGCAGCATTTTTTAAAGGTGGTCCTGAATGTGCAATCAATATGCTTAATACAAATCTTGACTTGAATATCACAGATTATGCGGTTGTTAACTTTACAGGACTTACAAAGATTATAGATGCATTAGATGGAATTGATGTTACACTTACAGATGATGAAATGAATTATGTAAATGGATATCTTACAGAGACAAGACTTATTACAGGTCTTGATGCACCAGATCTTACTCATTCAGGGCAGGTACATTTATCAGGATTACAGGCTACAGCATATTGCCGTATCAGATATGTTACTTTCTATGATGAGGACGGACAGAAATATTATTATGATATGGGTAGAACAGCCCGTCAGCGTTCTGTAATTAAGAAAGTTGTAGAGAAAGCTAAAGATGCAGGAGTCGGACAGGTACTTCAGATTGCAGACAGTATTCTTCATTACAATACAGCAGATGAGAAGATAATTACAACAAGCTTATCATTAGACGAAGTAATGGACTTAATACCAACATTACTTAAGTTTACATTATCAGATAATACAGGTTTCCCATTCACATGTGATACTCCTAAAATCAATGGAGCAAGTATGGTAGTAGCACAGGGACTTGAATATAATGTATCAAAATTACACAAATTCTTATTTGGCGAAGAAAACTACCAGCCAAGCGAAACAGTACAGACAATTAGTGAATACCTGATTAACTACACAGGTATCCCAACAGTCAAATTAGATGAGGATATTGAACCGGAGACAGACAATGATAATGTTAATACTGATAATTTGACTCAGGAAGATAATTCCGGGGAATAATTTAGAAATTTAGTTGTTAAATGGTTTGTGACACCATAATCAATACAGAAATTATAGAGCATATCAATTTTTTATGATATGAATTGAAGAAGTTCGGTCATAAAATTGATATGCTCTATTTGTATATAATTGTCATTTGATTTATATAACTCAAATAAATCATATATAAAAATAGATAAAACTAACGAAAACCAACGAAAACCAACGAAATAGTAAAAATTAGTGAAAAATTATTAAAATTAATGTATAAAACCAACGAAAACCAATTGTTGCTAAAGGAGAAAATATGGTAAAATAATATATATTTATGTAGAAGATTGTGGCGGAGAGGAAAGGAGATTAAGTTTGAAAATTAAGAAAATAATTATATTACAGCTTTTATTAATAATAGTAATTAGCATTATTGCATGCAGCAAATCAGATAAGTCAGATAAGAAAAATGAAGAAGATAATGGACAGTATGAAGATATCGTTAATATGATTTTCAAAGATGAAGACAAAAATATAAAGGAATATTTAAATACATTGGTAGTAAAGGATGTAGGAGCATTAGAATTAAGAGATTTTAAATTCTCACTTGATGAAATTATCTTTGACAGTCGGACAGGAATAGGTGCATATAAGATGAATGTTAAAAGTGATACAGTAAATTTGTCAGAATTAAATGCTGATCTTACATTAGAGAGTTTATATTATGTAAAGGAAAATAATAATTATTCAATTAGTTTTTTTGATGGATTTGTTCCAAAAGATATATTTAATCACAAATATAAAAAATTACCATTTAAAAGCTATCAGGTGTCTCGAATTAGTGATAATGAAGTCATAATATATGGGGCATTAGATGTAAGTGAAATGGAGAATGAATTACTGATTCAGACAAATGATAGAATAAAAGCAGAGGAAAATCTTAGAAAGGAAGATGAGAATGCATTACCATACTACGGCGGAATTAAATTGCCACAGTCAGATAACAGTATATCAATAAATGTTACAGAAGATAATACAATTTTAGAATTCTACATATCACCATTAGGTATCAGAAGCAGAGAAAGAGGGAGTGATAAAGAATCAAAACTGTTTAATAAAAACTCATATATAACAATGGAAAATGGTAAGAAAATTAAGATGAAAGATTTTGTACAGTATGGAGATAACTGGCAACTTGATGATTCAGATTCATATGAAATATATTTTGCTAAGAAATTTATTAATATAAATGAAATTAAAAGTGTAACCATAAATGGTGTAGAATATTCACCGGAATAGATACTACCACCAGATATAATAGGAGAATCTATATGAAGAAAAAACATAAAATAATTATCTTAAGTCTTATAATAGTATGCGTAATCTGCTTATCAATAATATTATATAAAGTCTTTAATAAACCGGAAAGCAGACAGATAAATATTAATTACGATGAAGTAGAATATATAGAGATTAAATATCATAATAAAACAAGCGAAATTGTAAATAAGGAAACTATCACAGAGATAATAGATAATCTTAACAAATTACGAATAGAGAAGCATAAGGAAAATATAATAGAACGATTGTTTTATACAAGTTCTAATGTATACAAAGTTAAAATATATAATGATAAAGAAAATAGAACTCTCAAATATGAAATGGTTATTAAGTCAGATGATAAAATGACATTAGATAATATATCATATAAAATAAAGAACAAGACTGATATATATGAATATTTAAAGGACAAAGAGTTGTATTGCAAGAAAGCATTGCCGGAAGAAACAGAAAAGAATGTTTACAAAGTTAATAAATACAAACATATTTCACATATAAACAAATATTTTTCACTACTTAAACACAGAAATTACACAAAACATTGTTATTATACTCCTATCAAAAGAAAGATAGTCAGTATAAACATAAAAGTTTGTACTTTACATACTGATTTATAGAATGGAGGAAATAACATGACTAACGAATTTGATTTCAATAATGAGAATAACACATCAGAGGAGACTTCAGTAAATGGAGCAAATGAAGTGAATACTACTACAGGTGATGATACAAATAATAATTTCTTCAGTAGCATATCTAATGAGACAGACAATAACACTTCAGATACATCCTCAGAAAATTTTTCAGATATGGCAGCTAATGATAGCCAGAGTACAAATTTTGTTATGGTTGACAGAACATCAGAAGATACAGAGGCAATGAAAGCAAGACAGCAGGTTGAGAAAGAGAAGAGTAAGTTCGAAGCAAAGAGAAGAAAAGCAGCAGCTAAGCTTGAGAAGAAAGAAGCTAAGAAGAAAGCTAAAGCGGGAAAAGGACATGGCGTCGTATTTAAGACAGTAAGATTAGTTGTATGTGCAGCAGTATTTGGTGTTGTAGCCACAGGAACGATGTATTTCACAGGTGATTCATTAGGAATATTTAAGAATAATTCAAAAGAAGCGGTTGTTATACCAAGTACTTCAGTGGGTGCAGGCAATACAGGAATAACAGGTTCAGAAGGTGGAACAACATTACAGACTGCTGCAGATAAGACTACTACATCAAGCAGTGGTGAAACAGTAATAACAGATGTATCTGGTGTAGTTAAGAATGTAATGCCATCAGTTGTAGCTATAACAAGTACACAGCTTGTACAGTCAGGTTACAGTGGAAGCTTATATGATTATTATTTTGGAAATGGTAATAGTAATAATAATCAGTATGAAGAACAGACAGGTGCAGGTTCAGGTATAATTATTGGTCAGAATGATACAGAGTTATTGGTTGTTACTAATAATCACGTTGTAGAGGGTGCAGACAGTTTACAGGTACAGTTTATAGATGGTGAAACAGTTGATGCTGCTATAAAGGGAACAGATTCAGAAAAAGACCTTGCAGTTGTGGCAGTTAAATTATCAGATATTAAGAAGTCTACATTAGAGCAGATAAAAGTAGCAACTCTTGGCGATTCAGATAAATTAGAAGTAGGCGAGGGAACAATTGCAATTGGTAATGCATTAGGATATGGACAGTCAGTTACAACAGGTGTTGTAAGTGCCTTAAACAGAGAAGTTCAGTATGAGAACAGAACAATGAAATTAATCCAGACCAATGCAGCTATTAACCCTGGTAACAGTGGTGGTGCATTACTTAATTCAAAAGGTGAAGTAATCGGTATCAATGCAGCAAAATATTCATCATCTTCAGTAGAGGGAATGGGATTTGCAATTCCGGTTTCATCTGTAAAAGATGTAATTGAAAATCTTATGAATAAAGAGACACTTACTAAGGTGGATTCAGACAAAAAGGGTTATCTTAACATTTATGGCAGAGATGTAACAAGCACTCTTTCAGAGACATATAGTGTACCAACAGGTGTATATGTTATCGAAGTAATAGAAGGTGGTGCTGCAGATAAGGCAGGTATAGAGAAATCGAATGTAATAACTAAGATAAATGGTGAATCAGTCTCATCAATGGAAGATTTACAGAGAAAACTTGAATATTACGAAAAAGGAACTGAAGTAACACTTACAATTCAGTATGCTAAGGGTAATGAATATAAAGAAAAAGAAGTAAAGGTTACTTTAGGTGATGAGATGAAATAATCAGATTTACTATTATTAATTAAAAGTAATTTACAGACCGGACGATTTAAGATCCGGTCTGTTTTTTGCTTACCAGGAAATTTCGTTGAAATTATCCTGGTAAGCAAAAACGCTCCGCGGGGATCGCACTGCGGCGGAGTAGAAAATGTTGCTATCGCAATCCGCCGCAGGCGGAGAATGTCGCAAGCGACATTCTTTATTTTATAAATAAATATTTTCCACTAGATTAATATATGCTTTTTTGTTATACTTATCTATATATGGTTTAATTTATATACCAGATTTTAAATTATAAAGTCTAACTGTAGAATTAGGGAGAAAAGGTATGCGCAGAGTACAACTAAATCAACTAACAGAAAATATGACACTTGCAAAATCTATTTATCATGATGGAAATCTTATACTTGCTAAAGGTATGGATAAACTTAAAGATTATGTTGACAAATTGGAAAAATTTGGAATATTTTCAGTATATGTTAAAGATGATGTATCTGTTGACATAGAGGTTTTAGATGCAATACATTATGAAACCAGAGAGAAATGTAAGCGCATATTGAATAACTGTTTCAATACAATAAAGAATCAGGGAAATTTAAGTAACAATATAATTGATGAGATGGTAATTTCAATACTAAGTGACTTATTTGAGAAAGAAGACGTAATTGTCAGTATGGCAGATATAGGTGTAAAAGATGATGCAACCTTGATACATTCTGTCAATACGGCAGTATTTTCAGTTTTAACAGGAAGAAGAATGAATTTATCTGAAATTGAATTAAAAAATTTAGCGGAAGGCGCATTATTACATGACATAGGAAAAGTGCTTATCAGTTCAAATATATTGCTTAAAGATGGAAAATTATCAGATGATGAATTCGCTAATATTAAAGAACATTCACTGTTAGGATATGAAATATTATTAGAGCGAACCAATATGAGTGAGGAAGCGAGAAAAATTGCTTTGCAGCATCATGAAAGATTAGATGGCTCGGGTTATCCGTATGGTTTATATGGTGACCAGATAAGCAAATTAGCAAGAATAGTTGCAGTTTCAGACGTATATGATGCACTTACGGCGGAAAGGTGTTATCGTAAAAGTATGTCTAATTTTAAAGCCTACAGCATTATAAAACAGGACGTAGGAATTAAATATGACGAAGAAGTATTTAAAAAATTTATGCTAAATATAGCTGTTTATCCTAATGGTGTGGTAGTACATCTATCTGATGGTACGCATGGAATTGTTAGCAGACAGAACAAAGGCATGCCATTCAGACCGGTAGTCAGGGTAATTGATGACAAGGATAAAGAAGACATAAAATTATATGATCTAAATCTGTTAGATGATTATGGAATATACATATTAGATTAAGTGAAAGGAAAGGATTATTATGAGTTTAGTAAATATTGCAGTAGGACAGAGTGGAGGACCAACAACAGTTATTAATGCAAGTTTATATGGAGTAATTAAAGAGGCTTGTGATAATAATGACAAGATAGACAAAATCTATGGAATGATTAATGGAATTGAGGGATTTATAGAGGGTAAGGTAATAGATATTATAGGTAAAGTTTCAGAAGAAGAAATAGAGTTATTAAAACATACACCTGCTGCATATTTAGGTTCATGCAGATATAAGCTTCCTGAATCTATGGAAGATTCTATTTACAGAATTATATTTGAAAAATTTGATAAGCTTAATATAAAATATTTCATTTATATCGGCGGAAACGATTCTATGGATACAGTTCATAAATTGTCGGTATATGCTAAAATGACAAACAGTCCCGTAAGAATAATCGGTGTTCCTAAGACAATTGATAACGATTTGACTAAGACAGATCATTCACCTGGATATGGAAGTGCTGCAAAATATGTTGCAACAACCGTAAGAGATATTGTTATGGATGCAAATGTATATGATACACATTCGGTTACGATTATTGAATTAATGGGAAGACATGCAGGCTGGATAACAGCTGCGAGTGTGCTTGCAAGAAAATATAAAGGAGATAATCCTGTTTTAATATATTTACCGGAAGTAGCATTTGATGTTAAAAAATTTGTGCAGAGAGTTAAGTTGGAATTAAATAAGAAACATAATGTTATCGTGTGCGTATCAGAAGGAATTAAAGATTCAGAGGGCAAATTCATATGTGAATACTCATCTGAAGCCGGAGTTGATACATTTGGACATAAGATGCTTACAGGTTGTGGAAAATATCTTGAAAATGTTATAAAAGAAGAATTAGGCGTTAAAGTACGTTCGGTAGAATTAAATGTAAACCAGCGTTGTAAGGCTGCATTAGCATCAATGACAGATATAGAAGAAGCTATTATGGCAGGCAGAAATGGTGTGAAGGCAGGACTTAATGGTGAAACAGGCAAAATGATTGCCATGAAGAGAGAAGATACAGCAAAATATTCGATAGTATATGAGACAGTTGATTGTTCAGAAGTATGCAATCAGGAAAAAGTTGTGCCAAGAGAATGGATAAGTGAAGATGGTACAGACATTTTACAGGGATTTATAGACTATGTACTTCCATTAATTCAGGGTGAGAGTTTAACACCAATAGAAAATGGATTGCCTAAATATTGTTATAGGAAATAAACGGAATGGAGATTAACATGACAGATAATAATCAGAATATAAATGATGATGAATACGAAAAGATATGTTTTGTATGCAGAAGACCAGAGAGTAAGACAGGCAAGCAGGTTACTATGCCAGGGGGAATTACGATTTGCCCTGATTGTATGCAAAGAACGTTTGATGCAATAGAACATAATAGCTTGAATGGTGGAATGGACTTAAATGATGTAGCACTTAACTCATTAATATTTGGCAATTCCAATAATTCAGGCGGAGGTACAAATAGTACAAAAGAAACTTCCAATACAGCTTCAAATGAGTCTTCAAATACAGAGAATAATGAAAATACTTCTTCGGAAAATACAGATGTTGTCAATGGTGGAGAGGACAAAGAGAAAGAAGACAAAGGCCCGGATAGAAACGGACTCAATAATATAGAAGGAAGATTGCCTAATATACGTTTTGTGAATCTGGCAGATTTGCAAGGAGATTTCAGAGGACAGAAGAAGCTTAAGAAGAGAAAACCAGGTGAGAAGAAAGACATCGGTTTCGATATTAAGAAGATACCTGCACCACATAAGATTAAGGCAATGCTTGATGAGTATGTAGTTGGACAGGAATATGCTAAGAAAGTTATTTCTGTCGGAGTATATAATCATTACAAGAGAGTAGGAGCAGATGTTGCAGATGGTGTGGAGATAGAGAAATCTAATATGCTTATGATTGGACCAACAGGTTCAGGTAAGACATATCTTGTAAAGACTCTTGCTAAATTATTAGATGTGCCTCTTGCAATAGCAGATGCTACATCACTTACGGAAGCTGGATATATCGGTGATGATATTGAAAGTGTAGTATCTAAATTACTTGCTACAGCCGATAATGATGTAGACAGAGCTGAAACAGGAATAATATTTATCGATGAAATAGATAAGATAGCAAAGAAGAGAAATGCATCAACAAGAGATGTAAGTGGAGAAAGTGTACAGCAAGGATTATTGAAGTTACTTGAGGGAAGCGAAGTAGAAGTTCCTGTAGGTGCTAACAGTAAGAACGCTATGGTTCCATTGGCTACAATTAATACTAAAAATATCTTATTCATCTGTGGTGGAGCATTTCCTGACTTAGAGGATATAATTAAAGAAAGATTAAATGAGCAGGCATCTATCGGTTTCATAGCTGATTTAAAAGATAAATATGATGATGTAAATGACATAATCAGACAGGTAACAATTGAAGATTTAAAAACATATGGAATGATTCCTGAATTCCTGGGAAGAATGCCTATCATATTTACTTTGGATGGACTTACAGAAGAGATGCTTGCAAAGGTTCTTAAAGAGCCTAAGAATGCAATATTAAAACAGTATAAGAAATTATTAGAACTTGATGAAGTAGATTTGGAATTTGATGATGATGCGATATTGGCAATTGCTAAGAAAGCAATCGAGAAGAAGACAGGTGCGAGAGCTTTAAGGTCTATAATTGAAGAATACATGCTTGATATTATGTATGAGATACCTAAAGATGATAATATCGGAAAGGTAACGATTACAAAAGAATATATAGAGAAAACAGGTGGACCACGTATTGAAATGCGTGGAGCTGACAGACCACAGATAGAAAGTAAACAGGCTGAGGAATAGATATGTTTATATCTGCATAGAATTTATAGAATATGTGTATGTAGGTGAATTATGGATTGCCGACAGAATATTATATCAGAAACTTATGTAGATTTTATAGAAGAAGCAGTTCCTGATGTTGAAGAATATATAAGGAAAAACCTTGATGGAAAATGTTTCATTTATCCGGGAATACAGATTGTTTTTGTGTATAAATCGATAAATGAGATAATCGGAAGTGGATTGTCTGCCTATGATTATGATGAGATTCCTAAATTATATGGACTGATGGATGCTGTTGCAATAGAAAGTACAGGGGCATCAAGACTTCAGAATATTCCGGGGCTTCAATTAACAGGAAATGGAATAATAATAGGAATTATAGATGATGGAATTGATGCATACCATAGTGCATTCAGATTTTCGAATGGTTATACTAGAATATTGAGTGCGTGGAATCAGGAGGATCAGTCACTTGCTCCACCAGACGGCTTAGCATATGGAAGTCAGATTACGAGAGAATTAATCAATGAAGAATTGTCTAATCCCGATTCAGTTATTCTTAATAATTTGGCAAATGATAGTATACATGGGACGTTTACGGCAGGAATTGCAGCAGGAAATATTAATTTAGAACAAGGATTTGCAAGTCCCGCACCTCAGGCAGATATTGTGGTAGTAAAGCTAAAACAGGCTAAAAAATATCTGAAAGATTATTATTTTATAAGAGAAGGCGCTAAAGCATATCAGGAAAATGATATTATTAATGCTGTTGTATATATAAGCAACATAGCTGATATGTATAATAAACCTGTTATAATATGTGTACCACTTGGAACCAATCAGGGTGGACATAGTGGATTAAGTACGCTTGGAACATTTTTAAACAGTTATGCAATAAGAACCGGAGTAGCTGTTGTATGTCCCATAGGAAATGAGGGAAACAGCAGACATCATTTTAGTGGGAGAATTACAGAAGTAGATGCATTTGAAGATGTACAGATACGAGTCGGTGCAAATATTTCAGGATTTACGATAGAATTATGGGGAAGATCCCCGGACATTTTTGAGGTCGAAATTATTTCTCCGACAGGTGAAAGAGTGAAAAGAGTTCAAGCGGTTTCAGGGCAGGAGCAGGTATTTAAGTTATTTTTAGAACGTACAGTTATCTATGTAAAATATGAACTTGTAGAGCGAATTACCGGTGAGGAATTAATACAGATACGATTAGAAGCTCCTACAGAAGGAGTCTGGACTATACGTGTATATGGTGAGCTGGTAATCTCGGGAATATTTAATATATGGCTTCCTATTACGGAATTTGTAGGCGACGATGTGTATTTTCTAAAACCTGATCCATTTACTACGTTAACGAGTCCGGCAGATTCATTTATACCAATATCTGTGGGAGCATATAACCATTCTACAGCAGGACTTTATATTAATTCAGGAAGAGGATATGTAATAGGCACAATGATGAAACCAACATTTGTTGCTCCGGGAGTTAATATCCTTGCACCGACATTGAATAATTCATATATCAGATTATCGGGAACAAGTATCTCAGCAGGTATAACAGCAGGTGTTATGGCACAATTTATGGAGTGGGGTATATTAAGAGGCAACAGAGTTAATATGAACACAATAGAAATTAAGAATTATCTTGTAAGAGGTGCGAGCAGAAAGCCGACGTTATCATATCCTAACAGAGAATGGGGATATGGAACACTTGATGTGTATAATAGCATAGATATATTGCGTACCTGAAATAATGATGATAGGAGGATTAGTATGGCTGCACAACAGAAATATTATGCCGTAAGAGTAGGCAGAACTCCAGGAATATATCTTAACTGGGACGATTGTAAGAGGCAGGTAGAGGGATATAAAGGAGCTAAATATAAAAGCTTTTTAAGCCCTAAAGATGCTGCTGATTTTCTTAATAACAAAGTTAATACAGGAATAAGTACCGATGAGGCTGGCAGACCTGTAACTGATGAAGATACTGCGGTTGCATATGTTGATGGAAGTTATAACAATGTGACAAAGGAATTTTCATATGGAGTTGTAATGTTTCATAATGGAAGTGAAAAGCATTTCTCACAGAAAGTTGATAATAAAGAATTAGCAGAGATGAGAAATGTAGCAGGCGAGATTAAAGGTGCAGAAGCAGCTATGCAGTATGCATTAGATAATAAAGTTAAAAAGCTTGTGATTTATCACGATTATGAGGGAATAGCAAGCTGGTGCCTTGGCTATTGGAAAACAAATAAGCAGGGAACGATTGCATATAAAGAATTTTATGATAAAATTAGTAAAGAAGTTAAAATCAGTTTTGTCAAAGTAAAAGGTCATTCAAACGATGTATATAACGATTTGGCCGATAGCCTTGCGAAAAAGGCAATTTTTTAGATATTCATACAATAATATATGGAATCTGATAATAAAACATAAGAGAGAGAGGAACATTTAAATGAGTATTTTAGCAGAAGCATTAAGTTTGCAACTTGATAAGAAAGAAATTAAACATTCTGTACATGGAGATGATAAAGAAGGTGTAATAATGATGCAGCAGTTGCCTGAAACTAAGATTACAACTACTGTATTATTTCTGACTGAAGATAAAACTAATTCTGTATCAGTAAGATTTTATAATTTCTATAAAGTTGAAGAACAGGATAAGACGGGTAATTTATTCTTCCTACTTAATAAGATGAATCAGAGATATAGATGGGGCAAGATAGTACTTGATGGTGACGATATTATGATATCAATGGATGCAATTGTTACACCATTTAATATTGCAGACATATGTGTGCAGCTTACAATCTATGGAGCACAGATAGCTGATGAGACATATACAGCATTAGAAAAATTGAAATATCAGTTGTAAGATATTATTTTTCGGCTCATATTTTGTGTACATTCAACAGACATACACTTAAGCCGAGATGTCCGTATATGACACACACTTTCATGATTCCTTAATCTAGTGAGAGTAAATGCCGTCATCTGCAGAGGTTATTACGGTGCAGCTA
>OGIG01000279.1_pt1 | contig 52102 bp, 21 predicted proteins | sample 1571601 | NCBI WGS metagenome assembly OGIG01 (sample SAMEA2581953, study PRJEB24529) | metagenome | biome: Human gut stool | place: China | collected 2011 | reverse complement strand
CCATCGGACAGCGGACGCCCTTAGGAATATAAACGAATGAGCCATCACTGAATACACAACTGTTCAAGGCTGCATAGAAGTTATCACGATAAGGAACAACGGTTCCTAAATACTCTTTTACCAAATCAGGATGTTCCTTTACAGCCTCACCAATACTGCAGAAGATGACTCCTTTCTCACGAAGTTTCTCCTTGAAGGTAGTCTTCACCGATACAGAGTCCATAATGGCATCCACAGCGGTACCGCTCAAAGCCAAGCGCTCCTCCAGGGGAATACCGAGTTTATCGAATGTCTTCTCCAACTCAGGATCAATCTCCTTGTTCTTTGGCTTCTTAGCCAAAGGGTCTGCATAATATGAAATCTCCTGGTAGTCAACAGGTGGCACGTGTACGTGTCCCCACTTTGGCTCCTTGAGCGTCTTCCAGTAATGGTAGGCTTTCAGACGAAATTCGAGCATCCAATCTGGCTCTCCCTTCTTCTGTGAGATGAGGCGCACAACATCCTCGTTGAGTCCTTTCTCTATGATTTCAGTATGCACATCAGTAGTAAAGCCGAATTCATATTTCTGCTCAGCCACCTGCTTGACAAACTGATTCTTTTCTTGTTCTTTCTCTGCCATTTTATTTAGAATAACCTTTCGTTATTTAAACCCTAAATAGGGATAAGCCACCAAGGACTCATCCCTACCTTATTATATATAGGATAGAGCGAAAAGACAAATGAATTCTTCACTCTTCGTTCTTCACTCTTCACTTGATTAAAGTTTCTGCTCTACCTCGATTTCTGTGAAGGTCTCGATAACGTCGCCTTCCTGAATATCGTTGTAGTTGACAAGGCTCAAACCGCATTCCATACCGGTAACAACCTCCTTGACATCATCCTTGTAACGCTTCAAGGCACCGATTTCTGCAGTACGGATTACGATACCGTCACGGATAACGCGAGCCTTATCCTTAGCGTGTACCTTACCCTCGGTAACGAGACCACCGGCAATAGTACCCACCTTGGAAATCTTGAAGGTCTGCTTCACCTCTACCTGACCGGTAACGATTTCCTTCTTCACCTTATCGAGCATACCTACCATCGCGCTCTTGATATCATCAATAGCATCATAGATGATAGAGTAAGTATTGATTTCAACACCCTCACGGTCAGCAGCCTTACGTGCATCAGCAGATGGACGAACCTGGAAACCAACGATGACAGCATCTGAAGCAGAAGCCAACATCACATCGTTCTCAGAAATCTGACCCACAGCCTTGTTGACAACGTTCACCTGAACCTTCTCGGTAGAAAGCTTGATGAATGAGTCGCTCAATGCCTCAACAGAACCGTCGGTATCACCCTTCACGATGACGTTCAACTCGTGGAACTCACCACGTGCGATACGGTGAGAAATATCACCCAAGGTCAAGCGCTTCTGAGTACGCAAGCCCTGTTCACGCTGCAACTGCTCACGCTTGTTGGCAATTTCACGAGCCTCCTGTTCTGTCTCAATAACATGGAACTGGTCACCTGCTGTAGGCGCACCATTCAAACCGAGGATGATAGCTGGCTCTGCAGGAGCTGCAGACTTGATATTGGCATTACGCTCATTGAACATCGCCTTAACACGACCCCAAGAAGTACCGGCGAGAACAATATCACCAACCTTCAAGGTACCATTGGCAACCAATACGGTAGAAACATATCCACGACCCTTGTCGAGAGAAGACTCGATGATGGTACCTGAAGCACGACGGTTAGGGTTAGCCTTCAAGTCGAGCATATCAGCCTCAAGGAGCACCTTGTCGAGCAAATCGTGAACACCAATACCCTTCTTGGCACTGATTTCCTGGCACTGATACTTACCGCCCCATTCCTCAACAAGCAGGTTCATGTTAGCCAAGTCCTCACGGATACGGTCTGGGTTAGCACCTGGTTTATCAATCTTGTTGATAGCAAATACCATTGGCACACCAGCAGCCTGCGCATGAGCGATAGCCTCCTTGGTAGTAGGCATCACAGAGTCATCGGCAGCGATGATGATGATGGCGATATCGGTAGCCTGAGCACCACGGGCACGCATGGCGGTAAACGCCTCGTGACCTGGAGTATCCAGGAAGGTTACCTTGCGACCGCTGTTCAGAGTCACACTGTAAGCACCGATGTGCTGGGTAATACCACCAGCCTCACCAGCAATCACATTGGTATTGCGGATATAGTCGAGCAAAGACGTCTTACCATGGTCAACGTGACCCATCACAGTTACGATTGGAGCACGTGGAACCAAGTCGTTCTCATCATCCTCTTCCTCGCTCACAGCCTCCTGAACCTCAGCGCTGACATATTCGGTCTTGAATCCGAACTCCTCAGCCACCATGTTGATGGTCTCTGCATCCAGACGCTGGTTGATAGATACCATGATACCAACACCCATCAAGGTAGAGATAACCTGAGTAACGCTGATGTCCATCATCGTAGCCAACTCGCTAACGGTAACGAATTCAGTAAGCTTCAGGATCTTACTTTCCTTCTGCTCCTGACGAGCCTGATCTTGCAATTTCTCCTGAACAGCCTCACGCTTCTCCTTACGGTATTTAGCGCCCTTCTTGTTCTGGCTCTTGCTGGTCAAACGAGCAAGAGTCTCCTTTACCTGGCGTGCAACAGCCTCGTCGTCAACCTCAATCTGGCGCTGGTTGTTCTGATTGCCGCCCTTGTTATTATTTCTGTTCTTATTCTTTTTCTTCTTATTGCCACCATTCTGGTTGTTCTGGTTGCCACCATTATTCTTGTTGCCCCCATTATTACCCTGGTTAGCCTCAGCATTGATATCAACACGTTCCTTGTTGATACGCACGCGTTTCTTTCTTTCACTGTGCTGCTGTGCAAGTTTTTCCTCACGTTCCTTGCGGCGTTCCTCCTTACTCTTCTTCTTAGGACGAGTACTCTGATTCAAGGAAGACAAATCGATCTTACCCAACACCTTAGGTTCATTGGCAGAGAATTTCTTCTCACTCTTGAGGGTGAACACGCTTCCAGAAGCATTCGTTTCAGCTGGCTTCTCGCCTTGTTGTGGCTGATTGTTGTTAGCCTGATTTTGCATTGACTTATGATTATTTTGCTTCTGTTGGCCATTATTTCTCTCACCATTCTGCTTATGCTGGTGAGACATCTGTCCGCCAGCATTACCTTTCTGATGTTCATGACTTGCTTTTACTTCAGCCTTAGAAGCATTAGTAACAGGCGCAGAGCTGACGGCAGCAGACTCCTTTCCAGACGCCTTACGATTCTCAGGAGCAGCAGACTTAGCAGTAGGTTTTCCGATGCTATCCAAGTCTATCTTGCCCAATGGTTTAAACTGTTGTTTACCATTAGACACCTCGGCATTCTCCTCACGGTCTTCCTTCTGCTCTGGAACACGTTTCTTATCTTTTGTTTTCTTGGTGAAAAGCTTTTCCGCCTGGTCACGGACCTTCTTGTCCTGACTGAAGGCATCGGTCAGAGCCTTATATTGCTGATCGCTAAGCTTGAAGCTTGGTTCTGCCTCGACCTCTCCCAGGTCACTTCTCTTAGATAGGAATTCAACTGCCGTCTGAAGTCCTATATTTAATTCACGTAGTGCTTTGTTTAATCTGATGCTCATATTTATTATTTATACTCCTTTTCTTTTGTCTCTTATTTGTAATGCGTTTTTTAGAGAATTACTGTTCAAACTCTGCTCGTAAAACCTTCAATACGTTATCAACAGTCTCTTCCTCCAAGTCGGCCTTTTCTACGAGCATATCGCGAGGTGCATTGAGCACTTGCTTCGCTGTATCAAGTCCGATGCCCTTGATGGCGTCGATAACCCACTGGTCGATTTCATCAGAGAATTCATCCAGATAAATATCCTCGTCAGCCTGACTTTCGTCAATCTCACGGAACACATCAATGGTATATTCAGTCAACATAGAAGCCAACTTGATGTTCATACCACTGCGACCGATAGCCTTGCTCACCTCTTCTGGCTGCAAGAACACCTCAGCCTTCTTGTTTTCATCATCTATATTAACTGAAGAAATTCTTGCAGGTGCCAAAGCACGCTGAATGAACAACTTCACGTTGCTGCTATAGTTGATTACGTCTAAGTTTTCATTACACAACTCACGTACGATACCATGTACACGGCTACCCTTCACACCCACACAGGCTCCTACAGGGTCGATACGCTCGTCGAAAGTCTCCACAGCAATCTTGGCACGCTCACCTGGCATACGGGCTATGCGACGGATAGCAATCAGTCCCTCTGCAATTTCAGGAACCTCAGCCTCCAACAGGCGCTGCAAGAAGATAGGTGCAGTACGGCTCAAGATAATCTTAGGATTATTGTTCTCATTATCCACACGTAAGATCACAGCACGCACGGTTTCACCCTTGCGATACTGGTCAGCAGGAATCTGCTCTGCCTTTGGCAAAATCAACTCATTGTTCTCGTCGTCAACAATCAGGATTTCACGCTTCCAGATCTGGTAAACCTCACCGGAAATAATCTGACCCACACGATCCTTATACTTATTATAAAGAGAATCATGCTCAAGTTCCAAAATCTTAGAAGCCAAGGTCTGACGAAGAGTCAAGATGGCACGACGACCGAACTTATTGAAATCCACGTTCTCGCTCACATCCTCGCCTACCTCATAGTCTGCCTGGATCTTACGAGCCTCAGTCAAAGCGATTTCCTTATTTTCATCTTCCACCTCGCCATCAGCTACAACGACACGATTGCGGTAAATCTCAAAGTCACCCTTATCAGGATTAACAATCACATCGAAGTTTTCATCACTACCAAAAATCTTAGCAAGCACATTGCGGAAACTTTCCTCCAACACGCTCACCAAAGTTGTACGGTCGATATTCTTGGTTTCTTTGAACTCGCGAAATGTATCAATCATACTCGCAGTTAATTCTTGCTCTTTCTTAGCCATAGTTTATTTGAAACTTATTACGTATTTTGTATATTTTACCTTATCCATCTGGAAAGCATAATCTACTTCCTGTTTTACCGGACGTTTTTTGCCTTCCACTTTTACCTTTTCTTCAACACCTACTGTAAAATCATTGCCATCGACAGCCTTGAGGATGCCCTTTACTTTTTTGCCATCGGCATCAAGCACCTCGACTTCTTTGCCAACAAAGTTGATGTACTGCTGAGGCACCTTGAACGGCTGTCCCAATCCTGCAGAACCCACCTCCAGTTCAAAGTCTTCCTCATCACGATTCAAATGGTCCTCAATATATCTACTGAGTTCCACGCAATCCTCAATCCACACACCATCGGCGTGGTCGATTTCCACGACAATCTTGTTGTCTTGACTAATTTCGATGCCTACCAAGAAATATTCCTTATCTTGGAGCCACTCATCCACTAATGTTTTTACGACGTTTTTGTCAATCATATATACCTTATTAAAATAAAATGAGGAACTCTTTGCGAGCCCCTCATTCCACTGAACGTTTGCAAAATTACGAATAATTTCGATATTATCCAAAAAAAATGGAACTTTTTATTCCTAACATGCGCATTTTTAATGGATTGTGCATGGATTTCAGCTAAAATCATACTTATTTCCTTCTGATATAGGCAGGTATCGTATGCACTTTATTTTTTCTTAGGATGCAAAATCTTGGCATATTCTTCCGGAGAATTCAAGAGGCGGGACGCTTCCTTTACCACCTTGTCATATCTCAGGGAATTGCGGATGGCACCTGCCTGATAATAGTAAGCTGCCACGATCGCGTTTTCCAGCAATCGCTTGATAGTAGCCTTATTATAATCCAGATCCTTTGCCACATTATGACTCAGTTTTTTCTTCAGTGCCTCAAACTCCGGTTTGGCATCCTCATAATATCCTTCAAACTTAGCAAGTTTCTCCAAATCCTTCAAGTATTTCTCCGTTTCACGGTCATACTTAAAGTTTGCCTTCAGCACTCTTGCCTTGAATTCCTCATAGTCTGCATCCGTCAAAGCAAATTCCTCTGGTGATGCAATCGTTGGATGCTTGGCAATGTAATCCACCTCATAATTAAGCATCACCTCATTACTGTCACGTGCTCCTGCTAAATAGAAGGCAATATTTGGAAGAGAATCTGGCTTTACCTCTACATCTGGTTTGATACCGCCACCGTCACGCACTTCTCTACCGCCCACGGTATAGAAGACCTTGGTCAATGAATCTGGCACATGCTCCACATATCCACCCCTCGAATGTTTATAGTTCAAAGCCTGCACACATCTTCCGCTTGGTATATAATACTTGGCAGTGGTCAGTTTCATCTGTCCGTTGTAAGGCAAATCCATGGTTGCCTGAACCAAACCTTTTCCATACGTGCGCGTACCTAATATAATAGCTCTATCATAGTCCTGCAGACTACCACTTGTTATCTCACTGGCACTTGCCGTGTTTTCATTGACGAGCACAGCGATAGGCATCACCGTATCAATCGGTTCCACGGAAGTCTTATACTCATTGTTGGAACGTTTCAACTTTCCCTTCATCTGCAGTATCAGCTTGTTTTTAGGCAAGAACATATTGACGATACTGATAGCTTCCTGCACAGAACCGCCTCCGTTATCTCTCAGGTCGAGAACCAAACTTTTAGCGCCCTGTTTTCTCAAGTCGATAAAAGCACGACGTACATCTCTTGCAGAATTTTCTGTAAAACTATTATAGTTGATATAGCCTACCTGATTCTGCAACATACCATAATAAGGAAGATATGGCATCTGAATGGTTCGGCGTGTAACCTTCATTTTCATCTCCTTGCCCGTGCTCGGTCTTTTGATTTTGATGATAAAGGACGTACCAGGTTCACCACGGAGGTGGTCACTGACGTATGACACTTCCTTGCCAACCATGGAAGTATCAGCAATGGAAAGGATGACATCACCCTTCTTGAGACCAGCCTCCGCAGCAGGCATATTCTCATAAGGTTCGTCGATAACCACAGTCTGCAACTGGTTGTTATATCGAATCAGGGCACCCACACCGGCATACTTGCCGGTAAGCATGCGTTTCAACTCTTTCTGATCTGACTCAGGATAATAGGTAGTATAAGGATCAAGACTACCGAGCATAGCCTTGATACCATAGCCGATAACCTCATCCGCATTGAGTGTATCGACATACATCATATCCAAGTTTTTATAGATGGCATTGAAAACATCCATGTTTTTAGCCACTTTGAAATCATGATCTTTATCTTTCTGTGCAAAAGTTGGCAATGCCAAAAGCAGAGCCAGCATTGAGATCCATATTTTATTCATGCTTACCTTTTTATTAATATGTTTATTTGCCTACAAAATTACTCATTTCTTTGTGAAAACTGCTATTTTCTGTCTTAAAATATGCCTATAAACAAGAAAAAATGCACTTTTTGAAGAAAAACTCAAAAAAAACCGGCAAAAAATTTGGTAGAATCACGAAAAGTTAGTACTTTTGCAGTCGCAAATAAGGAACATCATGTTCTTATAGATGCAAAATGCTTCAATAGCTCAGTTGGTTAGAGCACCTGACTGTTAATCAGGGGGTCGTTGGTTCAAGCCCATCTTGAAGCGCAAATAGAGTATCAAGCAACTCTTATACTCTTCTTCTTTCATAAGCTAAAATGCTTCAATAGCTCAGTTGGTTAGAGCACCTGACTGTTAATCAGGGGGTCGTTGGTTCAAGCCCATCTTGAAGCGCAAAAGCCTTGCAGGTTCAACACTTGCAAGGCTTTTTGTTTTTTTATACAAAAGAGGCAGCCAGTCAGGATCGTAGATGACAAGCACAGATCTCTCTGCGCTCATCTTCCCCAACCAGTGGTCTATGACATATCCTTGTATGTCCATCTTCTTGAATTTTATTTGTATCCATTTAAACTTTCGCTCGTAATTTCGCTCGTAAGTCGCTCGTAATTTCGAGCAATTTAAGAGCGACGTAATTCTTGATTTTCAAGCACTTACAATCAAGAACAAAACTTTTTCGCTCGTAATTCGCTCGTAATTCGCTCGTAATTCGCTCTTATTTTACGAGCGACCAATTTGAGACGTTACCTTTGGTTTCATTTTGTATGATTCCATCATTACGAAGCTTACGTAGAATATTTCCTATTCTTGTCTTTTTTTGGGTATCATCCAACTGGTCAGAAATGACATTCCACAGCAGTTTGTCTATTTCTCCTCTTGTCAATACACCATGGTCTTTCAATGAATCTACGAGTAATCTCTCACACGACTTCGAGTCAAGCCCCTTATGCATGGAATACTCCACCTTCTTGTCTGTACGCTGCGCAATGTGTTTTGACACAAACAAATGAGGCTTTCTGCCTTCTATAAGATGTTGCCTTCTTAATTGCTTGAAAGCTTCATCACTGATAGGCTTGTCTCGTTGAACATGGTCAAGAAGCACAGCTTATGTAAAGTTGATATTCTGGACATAAATTGCAAACAATAAAGAACCTACAAACTCGGTTTAAGGAACATATATATATTAATCATTTTTTATTTGCAAAGAAAATTCCAGAACTCCATAAGTATCTGATTATAAGCCGGTTTTTATTTGCAAAGAAAATTCCATGCAATAATAGGAATATGAATAGGAAAGATAAAGCTTTAGCTATTTTAAAGGAAAGTTTAACACGCATTCCTCATGAATTAAGTGAACTTGATTGCAATCTATCTACGAAAACGGATTAATTCAGTACGATTCTTTTTATTGTGTCTATAAAATTAGGAACAAAAAATAAGGAGTGTCTACTATTTCAGTTTTATGAAATTGATAGTGTCTACCTTTTTAGTTTATAAAGTAAAAAAGTGTCTACTGAAATCAGGAAAAGTCAGAAACCGCATTAAGCAAGGTTGCCCAAGCCTTGGGCATCGTGTCCCCACCCTTTGGGCATCGGTTGCCCAAGGCTTGAGCATCGTATCCCCAAGCCTTGGTCCTTCCTTCATGTTGTAGTTTCCTATATTTAGTTGTAGTTTCCTATATTTAGTTGTAGTTTCCTATATTTAGTTGACTACATAGTTTCTTATTCCTATTGTAAGTTGACAATTATTTTCTCTATTCCTAATTCTACTTGTCAATCTTCTATCTTATTCTTAGTTCGTATTTACATACTTAGACTAAAAAAGGTGCATTCCGACTTTCTTCGGAACACACCTTATTATATATACTACAAAACGCTCATATTCTCAGCTTTATCGGCGAATAACCAATTTGGAGAACTTGCCGGAATTGGCCTTGATGACCAAGATGCCAGCAGGCAAGGAAGCCAAATCGAAATGAGCCTCTCCACCTTGGAAGTTGGCTGAAGCTATCTTTGCGCCAGAAGCAGTATAGACAGCCACAGCTGTAGCCTTGGCATCACGAATGTTGACCATACCGCCATTTACCTCTACTGAAAGATTAGGAGTTTCAGCAACAACTACATCCTGAATACCCGTAGCATCCGATTCATCACTGATAGCCATCCAGCCCACAGTCTCTCTGATTGGCTTTAACCTACTGATCGTTTTATTTGGATCAGAAGTATCTGCAAAGACTCTTAAATTAGCATAAGACTTTGTTTCATAAAGATCATCCAAACTTAACAATCGCAGCAATGACAAGAGCGGACGATTGAAAGACTGATATTGGAAAATCAGTCTCGGATTCTTCAACTCTTCGCCAAAGTTGAGCTTATAACGAGTATAGTTATTCAAAAATTCCATATTCTGGTTGCCTACAGAGAACTTCTTGCCAAATGCAGTCGTACTTCCCTTTTCGATGGCAAGGAAGGATACACGTTGACCGATTATCGTCTTGCCATATTTACTGGCTTCCACCTGACGAGTCAGCACCACCTTAAAACCATCTTTGGTAATTTCCCATGCACGAGCCTTTACAGGATATTTCAAAGTAGAAATCGGAGTCACAAATACCACAGGAGCCTCAGCAAATGGTTGCTTAAACTTATACTCTATTGTATCTCCGCCCACTCTTACCATTTTACCTGCTTCATCCGTAATCAAACCCGTCTCATAATGAAGAGAACCTAAGGTACCATTACCAGGTTTTGCTACAATAAACGAGGCATGCTCTGTTCCCTTAAAAACATTAGGATCCGAGTCGAGCGCATTCCAAGGAAAGAACTTCGATGTGAAATAACTCTTAGTGACAGCATTGACAACCTCCTGGGCATGGGTAGTAGGAGTTACGCTGGTTGTACCACCAAAGACAACAACAGGGGTGTTTTCGAATCCATGCTCATAGAAACTATAGACATCTTCATCATTTGCAGCAGACATGGTTCCCCATTGGAAATCAGCAGAACCTTCAGAACCATTCACCGTATTTGCCACCTCAGAAGAAAAGCGATCTCTTCCCAAGAAGTCTATCACATGAATACGATAGGAATAGTTACCAGCTTCTTCCACCTTATCCAGATAAGAAAAAGCGTGAGTAGTATCCTCTACTGCTTCGAAATGACTGAGACACTCCCAACTTCCGTTCTTGCCTTTTTTACGCTCTACCATGATATCATCTACAAACTCTCCGCTATGGTTCTTGAATGTCATGGCACAAGTCTTCGTACGTGGCACAAAAGATACGGTCAGGTCTGAAGGATTATAGGTACGAGGATTTCGAGGAACATACTCATAGTCGGAGTTGTAAGCCAACTTAGGTGCTAAGCCAGCATACTTCTCGCCTATCGGAGTCAACTTATCTCCAGCTATCGCATAACGACATTCCTGTACATTATTATAGAAAGCATAACGCTCTATATAAGGAGCATCATTCAGATAGTCGAGAATCGGACCCATGTGCTGCAACTCAAGTGCATAATTGGCATCAGTTCCTTTGGTATCACTTCCAGGCCATCCTGTCCAGTTGGCACCATAGTTCATCTCTGTAATCCAGATAGGGCGACCGCCACATCGTTTACTGATACTTTCCAGCTGGCTCTTCCAGCCCGGCTGATCTTTATACCAATAAGCATGAACGGCAATAAAGTCACAACGCCAGCCACGAGCATCCACAGAGTCGATGAATTCATAAAGCCAATTATAATCACCTGCTACGGCAGGAGAACCCAAACGGCGACCGGTAGCCATCATCTGAGGCCAGTTGGCCAATACATTCTTGACATCAATATCCTGTTCCTTGTCATCTGCCTTATTATCCGGTTCGTTGTTACCTAAGATATTGGCACTACCCGAGTTATTACCCACATCGGCAATACCAGGCCATCCCTCATGGTGATGCTGGGTCACATACTCACGATCTACCCAATCATCATGAATACTGGCATCCCAGTTGTAAGCCCATCCCGTTTTGAATTTTTCCTGCACTTCATTGTTCCAGAATCCAGCCCATCCACGCTTGTGGACATCATTCCACTTACTGATGCGGATGTAAGAGACTCTGCCGTTGAGTGGTTTGGAAACACTTGGCAAATTGATTTTCTTATCAGCTTTATCGGCAATGAACACACGGCTATAGCCTGTACCATCTCCCTGGGTAGCTAAACAGACCATGTATCCGCGTTTCAGGATGAAACTTCTGATATTATTATTAAAAGTTTTATTACTTGTTGTCAAGTTATACTTAGTATTGACAACAAAATTATGAGAGGATTGCCCACCGAAATCTGCCTCTGTAAATATGGTCAAAGGTTGGTTTCCGGAATAAGGCAAAATCATAGCACCGGCATTATAGATGCGCAACTGGCAGTTGGAGCCATTCCTCGCTGCTTCACCATTGATCATCACGTTGCTCAGGAATTTTACAGCCTTGCTTGGCAACAAATTATCAAAGATGACGGTCGCATGATCCGTATTGGTGATGTTGATACTACCGGTTGTGGCGAAAGGCGTCGTCGAAGAGATGTGATAATCCACCTCTCCGTCCAAGGTAACCGAGCCCGTTACCTCTTTCACCGTCTGGCTCGTGTTGTCGGCGAACATCGACAGGGATGCCGCCAACAAACAGGTTAAAAACAGTTTTCTTTTCTGCATGGTTTAAGTTTATGCTTATTTAAAAATTAGTTATTGTTATTTTCTACTTTACTACCATCTTCTTTCCATTGATGATATAGATGCCTTGAGGTAAGTCCTGCAAATCTTCAGCCTGGTCTTTCACTTTCTGTCCGCCTAAAGTATAGACACCCTGTTTTTCAACAGGTTTCTCTACCTTGATCTCCTGAATACCAGAAGCGACAGGTTCTTTCTCACCATAATAATAGAGGCGGAAGTTATCGAAGATGACCCAATAATTAGACAGGATATTATCTCCCTTCAAACCAATGGTAATCGTCAATTTATACTTGTTTGTATATTTCAACGTATTCTCATAAAGCCCCTTCTCGAAATAAGCATGAGCAGACTGCATATCATTCGGCACATACTTCGTTCCTGCAGCAGCTTCTTTACCTATATTCAACTTACGGGTCTGAGCATCAGCCATGATGTTACATATGTTCTGCTTGTTTTTTTCAGTTCCCATATATATATAGGTAGCCACCTTATCGATTCCTGCAGCATAGTCAGTATTCACTTGAGTAGTGGTTCCTGGACGCTGGAAAGCCTGAACCTTCATCTCATACACACCCTTAGGCATAGATGCCAACTTCTGACTGATATCCAAAGACTTCTGAAAATATTCAGCACAGGAATAATTGAGGGTAGGTTCTGGAGAAGCCGTCCATCCTTCAAGTGCATCCATTCCTGCATTCTGAATCAAGAAGGAAATATCAAAAGGCTTGTCAGCTTCTGTTGCCTGTACACCACCCAAGAATGTTTTCACTGCTTTCAGAAGGTCTGTCTTTGCTTGCTCCAATTCGTCTGCCAATCCCGTTTTCAGCAGTTCTTTCATTTCTGCTAACACACCTTTGAAAGTAGCATCCGCACCTTCCACCGTTTCCTGATGAGGAACAGCCAACAAGGCTTCTACTTTCTCAATCTGGGCATTCAGTTCATCGGCAACACCATTTCTGTAATTCTGTGCCACCTCCTTCGCCTCATCAGCAGTAAGAATCAGCCAGCGCTGATTACCTGCCTCCTGAGAGAATTTCAAATTAGCAGAAGTTGTGGCATTCGTTTTCTGAGCAGTCAGACAATAAGCAGAATTATTCTGCACATGAGCTATCCAATAACCCGTGCGCATCTCGCCACCCACCTTTTCCACTTCTACAGAGGAAGGCAGGAAATGGAAACGTTCACGATTTGTCAGTTCTGTCACTTCCTTGGTCTTGATACCATTGATACCGGTAGAATTGTATGAAAGATACTTGCCTGTTGCCACATTCTTCAGGGAATAGTAGCAGGTAGCAGGGTCGAAAGTAATGTTCCATGCCACACTGTCATTGGTCGTAGCATCCTCATCACTCATCGCCATCCACTGTAAGTTACCGTTCTTATCCACACGCAAGAACTTCGAACCCAGACCATATCCCTCATTTTTGAGATAATACTTCTGCTGGTCGTCCTGTTCAAAGACATAGGCAGGAGTAGCAAACTGACCGGTTGTTGGTGCCAGTCCATCTTCTCCCAAAGCCTCAGCCAAGAGCGAGTTTCCAACATAAAGAATCTGAGTACCATTATCCTCATGTGCTCCATTCACACCGTATGGCCACATGTGGGTACCATCGCCATTCAAGCGGGTCGTCGTACTATTGTCCAAGAAGCGCAAGGCACGGGTAGCACGCACACCCAACCAATAACCGCTGGTAGTATTGGAACGGAGGAAAGAATTCTGCCAGGTGGCATGGGTTCCCACGCCGATGGCATGCAGCATCTCATGGAGCAAAGTACCCGTCTTCTGGTAAGAAGCATTCGGGCCTACTCGCATCCAACCGCCATAACTACAGTCGGCAGTAGGCGTTTGAGCACCATAATTAATGGTGATATGAAGTCCATGAATACCCGTATATTCATTCCATAAATCAATAGCATCCTTGGCAGCAGACTGAACACGAGTCAGCGCATCAGAAGGGAAACCATCATTGATGTTATAAGTAACACCACCCTTCGGACGGGTAATGGCTTTCACAGGATCACCATAGACTACGTTGCCATTGGTCTGCTTGACGTAGGCACGGATGTAATATACCGTAGCAGGCTCCAACTGAGAGATATTGTAGATTTCTCCCTGATTAGACAGATAATTCTTGCTTGTTCCATCCTCCACCGTTGGCATCTGGTTGACAGAAGAATAGCAGAAGCCCTTTTCCTTGATGTTGCTTGATGTAATGCCACTTACGGTCATACGGCCATAGATATGGGTAGCACCGCTCAACCAGACCTTGTTGGTCTTCACGACTGCATCTGCTGCAAAAGCAGGTGTAGCGTAGCCCATACAGGCTACGCTTAGCATGATGATTGCTTTTTGATATATCTTTTTCATCTTTATTATTTAGTCAGTTAGTTGATGATATTTTGCGTATTGTCAGTTTATGATATTTAGCGCATTACTTGCTCAAATGTTTCTTACCACCCTGGATATAGATACCCTGAGCGGGTTTCTTGCCAACCTTGACACCATCGAGTCTGTAGATAGGGGAAGTCTTTCCTTCCTTCTTATCACCCAGAACTCCTTGGATACCCGTCTCAGCATCCAGATAAGTCAGTTTGAAGTTGTCGAAGCAGCACCAGTCATGGCTGATCATCTGATTGCTCCTGATGCCTAATTTCAAAGTACCATCCGTTACCACACATTCCAATGTATTATGATAGAGGTCTTGGTTATTGAATGCCGCATTCGCCTCTGTCACATTGTCTGGATAGGTATAAGGAGAAACGGTATAGATATCCGCATCATAAAGAGAGCAAACCGGTTTCTCCTCATTGTTGGCATAGAAAAGGGCATTGATGGTCTCAGAACCATTCTCATGAGCAGCCGAAGCATCCTCCTTACCGCCAGCACGGTAGAAACTCTGCACCTCTACACGATAACGGCCATTTGGCAGACCGGAGAGTTGCTGATAGAAATCGAATGTCTTGTAATAATGCTCAGCTACGCCCTGGGCAGCAGCCGTAAAGCCAGTTCCACTCCAGCCTTGTCCTCCCTGAGAGAAATCTGGATTCTGGAGCAGGAAGGTGATGTCAGACAGTTTACCCTCTGCTGCCAACTGGCGGAGATATTCATCATAACCCGTCAAAGCTTTCTGTAAGGCAATATAAGCCTTTTGCATTGCCTCGTATTCTTCATCGAAAGTACCCGATTCGTTCAAAGCCTGTTCTCCCAAGCCGATGGCTTCTGCCAGGATATCAATCGGGCGAACTGCCTGCAACTTCTTAGCCTCATCCAGTGCATTGACCACTTTCTCCCATGTTTCGAGATGGGTATATTCACGCTCGGTCAACTTCAGGAACGAACCATGCTGCGGATTTACACTGCCCTTGATATTGGTCATTCCTGTAGGATTCTGACAATGCTCATCCAGATCCAGCATACGATAGCCACCACCACTATAGTTCATATAAGCCAACTTCCAGGTACGGCTGTTGATCGGTCTGAACAAACTTGGCGCTTCGATAGACTTATTAGTCTCATAGACATCAAAGTTTGGATCCAACTGCCACTGGCAGGTACCCGTAGTCTGGTCTGTAGGTACCAGGAATTTGGCTCTTGCCTGCTTGAGATGATGCACCCCGCTCTCCGTCTTGTAGATCATGACATATTCGCCATCCACCTTATTATATACGATATCGGCATCAATGATGTCATAGTTCGGATCGAAGTAAAGCTTAGGTGCTGAAATCTCCGTCAAATCCTCATTGACCAAAGAGTAATAGATACGATGACGGTCAGGGAAACCAACAGAGTAATAAACCACATACTTCCGGGTCACAGGATCATAGATTACCTGCGGTGCCCAGGCTGCAGTCATATCCTTGACATCAGTCAGACCAAGAGCCTTCATATTTTCCTCACTCTCGAGGTCGATGCTAATGCTCTTGTCCCAATGAACGAGGTCGTTGCTGAGCATCAGAACCATGATATGGTTACTGCTCCACCCCAATCTGGAAGTCATATCAGTACCAGCCAACATGTACTTGCCACTTTCCGTACGCATTACATACGCATCACGCATACCGCCCGTCTGGGTAAACTTCTTGGTATCGAAGACCTCACCACCATTGAAGAGATCCCGATAACTGTTGCCATAGCGGCTCAGGGCAAAGCAGGTAATTTCCTGGGAATTATGCATGTGGGCATAGAGATAACCATACTTATCTGCATCCTCTGCCAAGACATCGTCCTTCACCTCATCAGCCACCTCACTCACTTTCAACTTGAATACGTTGAGGGAGAAAGCCGGAATCTCCAAGGTCTTGACATCAGACAGCTTGACTTCATCTGTAGGAACCACCTTGAAAGGTTCGTCCATTGTATTCTCATCTGTACCACTGGCAGAGGTCAGTCGCACCACAGTACCCCCATCAGCCTTCATATTCTTGAGATTCAGCTGGAGCGTGGTTGCCGCCTGATTAGGATTTACCACTTTCAGATAGAGGATACCATTCTCCTCATCCAACTGTGCAGACTGATAAATCTGCTGTTCAGCAGGTATAGTTAACTGATGGACCACCGTACCATCCAACTTGCAGGTAACGGCATTTCCATCCACCTCGATCTCGATATCATACCAGCGGTCGTTCTTGATAGAACCGGAAGCAGTGGCAAGTGTAGATTTCGAACCATTCACACACATTTCTACTCCATGAGACGTATTATTCCATCCTCCGAGATTCCACCAGCAGTAGTTATTGGCATCCTGATAATTGAAAATAACGAGGAAGCCTTCCCCACCCCCGTTTTTCTTTGCACGAAGCTTGTAGGTATATTTCTGAGAAGAAAGCTTTTGCGTATTAATATAAGTACAGTTAGTAGAAGAAGCGGTCTGCTTCAATTCTCCATCACGGATACTCCATGAACCGGTTCCTGCATTCCAGGTATTCTGTGAAGAAGAGAAATCATCCTTCCATATTGTACTTCCGTCATTTCCCTTGACCTCCACATCATCATAAGAGACCTGAGTATTCCAGGAGCCTACACCCACCTGACTGTCTGGAACTGAAGAAGAATTACCCGTTTCCGTCCATAGCAGATTTTGCTTGCCCAAGTTGTTACCCAGAAGTTTCTGCACATAATAAGAAGGTGTACAGAAATTCTTTGCCGCATTGAAGTGGATCATATCGTATGCCCACAGCGGGTCTTCCTCGTGGGTAAAGATTGGTGCAAAGCTTGCCAACTTGCAGACATCGGAGTTTTTCTCCATACCCAACATGTAGATAGCCTCTCCCAAGGCACTGTTCAAGTTGCCATACCTGCCATAAGAACCGGAATTGGCAGCATATTCACCATTATACACACCAATGCTACGGTTGTAGCGGTCGTACTTATGATAATTGTTTCTCATCCACTGGTAGGAGCGATAGTAATGCTCATCCACGAGATCAACTGGTGAATCCAAGACCCATTCAGGATTGTCAGTACCCCATGCCTCCACATTACCGATGATAACTATCTCCGGATATTTGGCATGGATGGCTTCATAGAATTTAGCATAGCGGCGACTGTATTCCTCACGAGCCTCAGGCTGGCCATTCTCATTGCCCACCTCAATAAACTTAAGTCCGTAAGGTTTCACATGGCCATTGGCGATGCGACGGCGTCCCCATTCGGTACTCTCATCCCCATTGGCATATTCGATAGCATCCAAGGTGTTCTGCACCAAGGTATCTACCTGTTCAAAAGGAACGGTAAAGCCATGTCCCAGACCTACATTGACCACAAACATCGGAGCGGCATTCAAATCTTCACACATCTGCAGGTATTCATCATAACCCAAGCCATCAGAAGAGCGGTAACGCCAGTTATGGTTCCAATGTCCCGGACGTTCCTCTATCGGACCGAGCGTACTCTTCCACTGGAAGGAATTTTCCAGTGCATCCTGTCCTTCCACGTAACAACCGCCAGGGAAACGGAGGAAGGTAGGCTTGGTATCATCAAGAAGTTGGGCAAGGTCAGGGCGCAAACCATTCTTGCGACCTTTCCAGGTATAAGGCATGAGTGAGACTACATCGATCAGCATGCTTCCATTATTAGAGGTAAGCAATGCGAAACGACCTTTCTCACAAGAAGCATTTGCCTTGATTCGGGCAGTCAACAGAGTCCAGGAATTAGACTTCAAAGAGCCTTCCAACTGCACTTCCTCTGAAACTGCAGTTCCATCATTCTGCTGGAGTTGTCCGTATATTTTTCCATTAAAATCTGTTGAAGCTTTTACCCATACACGGAGCGTATAGGTAGAATCTGTCACAAAGTGCATTCCCCAGAAGCCCGTATTACAGACTCCAGCTTTATGGGTTGCACTTGCGCCGGAAACCGTCAGCTGCAGACAGGTTTGCTGTGCCTTGTTCATCACCTGCTTTTTATTCAGGGAGAGTTTCACGTTCTGTCCGTTTTGCTGGATAGCCGACCAGTATTCAGGGGTTGTATTATGATCCTCAAAAGATCGGTTTCTGATGAGTTCCGCATATAAGCCACCATCTCCCGCATGATTGATTTCCTCAAAGAACAGTCCGTATTGGTGTTCGCTGATAGCAGCCGCACGTTTTTGGGCATCGATGGTCATCGTTACCTGCGCTGTAGCTGCCAAAGACATACAGAGAGAAGAACAAAAGAGTATAGGTTTACTTAAGTTCATGAATGATACAGAGATAGAGTTGATGTAAAAAAAATAAGTTGAATAAAGAAAAGGAAAAAGGCAGACAGAAAACAGAAGGTTTTCACTCTCTGCGTTCCGTCTGCCTTTCAAGTTATGTTAGTTCAAAAACCAGCCGCTATTACTTAACGACTACCTTCTTCACCTTCTTAGAACCATCCTTCATCACGGTCTCAATGATATTGATACCCTTCTGAAGCTTGCCAATCTGCATACCGCTTGCATTGTAGATCTTAGTTGCTACTGCATTTGCATCTGTAACGATCTCGCTGATACCTGTAGGATCAACGCCGAGATAATATAACTTGAAGTTCTTAACGATTGTCCAGTCATTGGTTACCGTTACATTCTTGATCAAACCGATACGGAAATCGCTATTGCCATCATAGTTGAAATTCAATGGCTCAGAATCGTATGCGCTGCCAGCTTCAGATCTGAAGAATGCCTGAGCAGTAATCATGTTGTCAGGAATGTACATTCCATCCTTCATTTTATACAGACCTCCATTATCACTCAAGCCTACGTCATTCCATTTGTCTTCAGCAATCTTATGTGCAGTAATGGTCTTGATAGCCTGCTTGCTCTCAGGGAGTTCAGTAGCTACCTTCTTCCCTTCTTCTGTTGGGATTTCCTTATCAGAGAAGTAGATAAATGCATTCTCGTTTACATCATACTTCAACTCATCGCTACCGTCTTTAGCAGCCTTACCATTACGATAGAAAGCCTGAGTTGTCAAACGATACATACCAGCAGGAAGACCTACCAATGTCTGCTGCAAGTTGAATGTACAGTTGAAGAACTCACCAGCCTCAACACTATTATTAGACTGGAATGCCATTGTTCCATCTTTCACATCCCAACCTGTACTACTCATGGTTGCGAAATCACTGTTGGCGATAACCTTGGTGATATCTGCAGGTTTTGCTTCTGAAGCATCAGCAATGACATCATGGATGACGTACTTAGTTACACCTTCATTCAAAGCCTTGATAGCAGCAGGTATCTCAGCATCAGCAGCTGTACCATTATTATAAATATTCTCAGCAGTAGTCTTAGCTGCATTATACAAGCCTTTAGCTACGTCAGAGGTAGTAGAAGAAGCTTCATTTTCATCATAACGGGTCTGAGCATTCTCAATAGCAGTCTGAAGTGGCTTATAAGCCTCAATAGAGGTGTTAGCAGCCTCAATGGCAGCACTCAATGTATGAATACCAGGAACTGTTGCTTCTGTTTCAAGAGCAGTCTTAGCAGCCTCCAACTGAGCGCGTACTTCTGCATTCATCTTAGAATCAAGCAAGCCTGCAGCCTTAGCAATCAATGGTGTTGTTACCGCATTCAGAGCCTCACCCTTGCTACCAATATACTTCAATCTGAAGTTATCCCAGATAGCCCAGTCACCCCAAGAACCATTCACATTAGAAGGACGTCTCTTCTCACGTACACCGATACGAAGCGTACCACCCTCTACTAACATTGGAACAGTTACAGTATAAGCGTCTGGATTCTCCGTAGTGGCAGCAGCCATACCCTTCATAGAGTTAGGGATGTAAACTTCCTCGCCATTCAGATTATATTTAAAGTCATCACCTGAATTTTCCTTCATACCGTAAGTATAAGGAGAGGTAAATGGAGTCTCCAAATCATTTGCATAGATAAACGCAGTGATATCCTCTGTACCAGCATCATGAGCTTTATAAGCTACATTATTTTCAGCTACACGCTGGAAAGCAAGTACTGACAATTCATAAACACCATCAGGAATATTTGTAATATCCTGATAGATATCAAATGTGCCTTGATATACCTCGCAGTTTTTGTAAGTTTCATTAAATGTAGGGTTTCCTTCCTTGACAGTCCAGCCCTCCTTACCATTATCGAATGATGGGTTCACGATCTTTCTTGTGATATCATCACCTGGCTTGATACTTGCATTCTGAGCATTCTCCAACTTGACCTTCAAGTCAGCCATATACTGTGTCAACTCTTCATTATTGAGCGACCAGGTGCTCATCAAGCTTTCTACGCCTTCGCCAGTTCCGCAATCATCATATAATGCCATGAAGTCTTCAAACTCATCTCCAGCAGGATCTAATGCCAAGAATTCTCCTATCGTTGTATTCAGATTTTCCAATTCCGCATACAACTCAGAACTCTTTTCAATCTCTGCTGCGACATCTGAAAGATTCTTCTTCATGGTATTGATTTCCTCATCAGAAGTACCATCTTCAGTCATCGCTCTTGCACTTTCGATGAGTTCAGCAGCCTTATCGGTATAAGTAGGGCATGCATTAATACCAGCCAACTTAGCATCGAGGTCTTCTGCAGCTTTCTGCACATCATTCAAGTTCATAGCCTTGAAGCTTGGTCCACAATACTCAATCTGGAAATTATCTACGAATACCCAGTTAGCAGTACATTTATCCAACTTGAAACCAATAGTCAAATCCTCACCTTCCTTGATATCCAGGAGGAATTCATACTTTTGAGGAACACCAGCCTTGGTAGCTACAGTCTGAGAATTTTTAGTATCTTTGGTATCTGCGAATACAGAAACGCCCTCTACCTTAAAGTCATCACCCTTAACCTGCTGGGTTGCCATCGCATAGCAGGTCACCTTATAACCACCCGCAGGCAGTTTGTGTAAAGTCTGAGAGAGAACACCATCACTGAGGCGACCTGCACCAGCTACTTCTGCGGTACCTGTTACAGGGTCAGAATTTCCATGCACCCAGCGCTCAATGAATTTCTCTGTCTGATAGCCATCAGGTGCAGTATATGCATGAGATTTTGTCTGCCAATTGGTACCATGACCGCCATGACCAACATCACCCTTATCATCATATTCGCATTCATGAGTCCAACCAGTCAAAGCATCACAATTGGCATCTGGAGCATATTCTGTAATATTTACAGGAGATTCAGCGGTAGCTTCAGCCATTGCCTTATTTCTTCTAATATCATTAATCATGCGATAAGCTTCCTTCAGCCGCCAATATGCAGCGTTAGGATTATTGTAGATAGCTTCTACTGCAGATACATCTAATCCTTCATCAATTGCAGAATTAATCTGATCCTTCAACTTTTCTAAGCGATAGAAATAAGTATAAGGATAAGCTTGCCACTCAAGACCATTTGCACCATCTTCTGTCAATGCAGGGCGGAACAGGCCATCTACTGCAGTCTCACCTTTACCATCGAGTCCAGTATCATTAGGATTATAACCGGCATAAGTCTCTGGATACTCGTTAGCCTGGAATTTGAATGTCGTACCATTAGGTGTAACTTTCCAATAGGTTTTCTCTATACCTTGACTTGCATAATCAACATAAGAGTTACCACCATTTTCATCAACAGAGTTAACGAATATTTTGCTGGAAAAAGCACCAAACCTTTCTGATCTATCATTACAGAAAGAATAGGTGCCATTTGGCTGACCGTCATCGCCCTTATTAGGTACAATCACAAATCCAAGACCAGAATCTCCCAAACTTGTCTGGGTGCCATAAGCATTACCCTTAGTAAGCCACTTGTCTGCCAAGACATTCTTGATAGCTACAGTATCAGTACCATCCAGTTTCAACTGAACTGGATCTGGAAGAACAGGATCATTCACCTGAGCTTGTGCATAATTGGTGCTTAATGAAGCAACCAAAACTGCTGAATAAAGTAAACGTTTGTCCATGCGTTATTTTTTGGTTTAATAGGTTGATGAAGTTATTAGCTTCATTTAATTAAAGTTTTATCTGGTTGCAAAATTAGTAATTTAACCGTAACATACAAGTTTTTAAGCAAGAAAAGTTCTTTATTTTTAGATTATTTAACCAAAATGGGTGTATAAAACACAAAAAAGCAATAGCATACATTATATAATAGTGTAAATTCAACATTTATCGCTCCAAAAAATTATCAAGAAAATCCGAGATAGGAGCAAAACACTTAGTTAATCTAAGTTAAGAAAGAGATATTTTTCAATAAAAATAGCATTATTTATTAAAGTATTGCTATCTTTGCACCCAAAATAACTAACGAAAGTATCCTAACAACAAAATTTGATTGAATCGGAATGGAACCCAACCTACTTCCAAAGACTCAGAAAAGTGGTATTATCACCTGCATAAGCACGATTTGCGGGCTTTGTTTGCAGGCAAAATTTCATTTAACAAAGCAAATAACTGTTAAAGGAGAAATCTAATTATCAGATACATCAAAACTTCTAAACAACAAAATAACAAAAATATGAGCAACCGCTTTATCAATCAATCGCGTCATGCGATGCTCGGTATATGCGCTACATTAGCCATCTCAGGCTTCTATGCATGTACTGACTCTTACGACCTCGACGACAAGGGCAACATCCCGACGAATTTGGGTAAGAGTATCTATGAAGAGCTGGAAAATCCAAGTGAAGCCAGTAGTCTTCATGGTACATTCAAAACCTATCTTCGCCTGATTGATGACCTTGGATACAAGGAGGTCATGTCAAAAACAGGTTCAAAGACTGTGTTTGCAGCTAACGACTCTGCATTCAACGAGTTCTTCAAGAACAACAAATGGAACGCCAAGTCGTATGAAGACTTGACAGAGTCCATGAAGAAACAACTGTTCTACACTTCTATCCTTGACAATGCCATCCTGACGGAAATGCTTTCCAATGTGGAAAGTTCCAACAGTTCTGTTACCCGAGGCATTGCCATGAAACACCAGACCTCTGCCAACGCTACCGACACCATCCATCATGTATGGGCTTCTGAGTTGCCAGTCAACAACTCTTATTGGACTCCATATATAAAAGGTGGAATCGACGTAGTAATGGACAACACCCGTCCTATGATGGTTCATTTTACCCAGGAGCAGATGCTCAACAATGGTATCAACAGCGAAGACTTTGCTGCCATCACAGGAAGACCATACGAGTCGGGGGGTACCTTTATCTTCAAGAACAAGATTATAGCTAAGGACGTAACCTGTCAGAACGGTTATGTAAACCAGACTGACGGTGTCATCGTACCTCCGGGCAACATGGCACAGATAATCAGAGAAGGCAAGGACACCAAGTGGTTCAGCCGCATGCTCGACCGTTTCTGTGCACCATACTATGATGCCCAGACCACATTAAACTATAATGACAATGCCCTCCTCAATGGCAAGCCAATGATTGACTCCATTTTCCAGTGGCGCTATTTCAGCGAGCGTTCTCAGGGAGCAGTTGCTCTTCAGAGAGATCCAAAGCAGGTGGCATTGGCACAGGATATGCTTCTCAACTTCGACCCGGGATGGAACCAGTATTACAGCACATACGGCACGATGCTCGCCGACATGGGTGCCATGTTCGTTCCTGACGATGCAGCAGTAGAAGACTATTTCCTCAATCCATCCAATGGTGGTTACAACATTCTTGGACTTTATGCCAAGAAGCCTCTCACCAAGGAGAATTTCGGCGAGAACTTAGACAGTATTCCTGCCAACATCATCCGCTCATTCGTCAACAATATGATGAATGCATCCTTCGTACAGTCAGTACCAAGCAAGTTCGGTACTATCATGGACGAGGCGAGTGACCCAATCGGACTCACATTGAAAGATGTCATCAAGAAAGAGAATGCCTACGATGTACGTATCGCCAACAATGGTGCCATCTACATGCTCAACCGAGTGATTCCACCTATTTCATATAATATCGTATCTACACCGGCATTGCTCCGCAAGGCAAGAGACTTAGGTGTGATCAACTGGGCTATCCAGGATAAGGACATGCTGAATGTAAACTACTATGCCTACCTGCGTGCCAGCTCAGCCAACTATGCGATGTTCCTGCCAAACAATACTGCTTTCGACATGTATTATGTAGATCCAGTATCATTAGGTAAGAACTACAAGGATGGTCCTCGCGTACTCCACTTCTATTATAAAGATGTGCATAAGGACAAGAATATCTCCGTATCTGCGTTCAAATACAACCCAGCTACAGGTTCTATCAGTTCTGACTCTACAATCGTTCAGTTGGGCGCTGTTACCGACCGCCTGATTGACATTCTGAACTATCATACCGTATCACTTTCACAGTCCGTTTCCAAGGACAACATAGGTGTAACCAATAAATACTACAAGACCAAGCATGGCGGTGAGATTGCCATCAACGGAGGTCACATCGGCGGAAACGTAGTAAGCGGTGGACAGATCAATGGTATTGCAGGCAGCGGCTACAGCTATCCTGTTTCAGAAATCAAGGAAGCTACCAGCTACAGCAATGGTAAGGCATTTGTCATCGACCACCTTATCCAGGCTCCACAGACCAGTGTATATGGTTGTCTCAACGACAACAGCCAGTTCTCTAAGTTCCTGGATCTGTGTACACCAGCCAATCTGAGCAATCTGCTGACCAGCATCGGTATGGATAAAGACGAACAGAAGCAGTTTACCGTATTCAGTGATGTCTTTGCCAGCAATACAACAGAAAACAAGAAGTACGACTGTCTCGACCAGAACGTCAACTTCTACAACACATACAACTACACGCTGTATGCACCAGACAACAAAGCCATGGACTTGGCATTCCATAACGGTCTCCCAACCTGGGAGCAGGTACAGGAAGTGATGGACAATGCTTCAGCAAATGACGAGAATGCCAAGGCTAAGGCACTGAAGATGGCAGAAGCTATCAGAAACTTCATCCGTTATCACTTCCAGGACTTCGCACTCTATGCCGACAACACCATCGACTACGGAGATGCACAGGAAGTAGGAAACGGCAACAGATCATACATGACCTCCTGCACCATCGGTTCTGCCTACAAACGACTCAAAGTCAAAGGTGGCAGCGGCAAGTTGTATGTAACTGACGAAGGCGGTGACGACGACGACCCAGTCATCATCAATGCAAATGGCGACAAGTTGGTCAACTTCATGGCTCGTGACTACATCTTCAAGAGTGGTGCTATAGAAACATCCTCATTCACAGCCATCCATGAGATTTCAAAGCCTCTCTGCTTCAGCAGGAGCAAACGTTACGACGACGGTTTTGCCAGCAATACCCCTGAAGCCAACCAGGCACGCCTGAAGAATCTCAAGAACCTATACTATGCACAGAAGCATGGAATCAAGTTCTACAAATAATTTCACAACCAAGCTTATAACACAATGAACAATATAAGAACATACATAACCGTAGGTGCCTTATGCAGCGCTATGACAATCTCTGCTCAAGACCACCGTATCTCAGGTACCGTATCTGATGAGTTCGGTCCTGTCATCGGCTGTAATGTGATAGAGAAAGATGCCAACAACCGTAACGTGAACGCTACGATTACCGACGTGAATGGTAACTTCCAGTTAGCTATCAAGAACCCGAAGAATAAGTTAGTTGTCAGCTACGTAGGATACAAGACCTTTTCACAGGTCATCGGTTCGCAGACCAATTTCCAGGTACAGCTCAAGGACGCCAACGAGTTGGGAACAGTCACCGTAACTGCCAAGCAGCGTTTCCGCGGTGATGGTTTGAGCATCCCTAAGGACGAGGTATCTGTTGCTACCCAGACCATGAACATGGAAATCGTGGATGGTCTTGCCTTCACCAGTGCCGATGAGGCATTGCAGGGTCAGATTGCCGGTCTCGACATCGTAGCCAACTCCGGTAACCTCGGTGCCGGTACTACCATGCGTATGCGTGGTGTGACCACCATCAACGGTTCTTCAGAACCTCTGATCGTTGTCAACGGCAACATCATGGACGTGCCAGATGCCAAGGATACAGACTGGTCAACCGCAACAGAGGAGACCTACAGCTCTTTGCTTTCCATCAACGTGAACGATATCGAGAGCATCGATATCATGAAGGATGCCGCAGCTACCGCTATCTGGGGTGCCCGTGGTGCCAATGGTGTCATCAGTATCAAGACCAAGCGCGGTAAACGCGGTAAGATCCGTATCGACTACAACTTCTCACTCCAGGGCAACTGGCAGCCTAAGGGTTACAACCTCCTCTCGGGTGACGAATATACCATGTTGATGAAGGAGGAACTCTACAACCCTACACAGAATCCTTCTGCTACCACCAACATCAATGAGTTGAACTACAACAAGAGTTGGGCTGAGTACAACAACTGGAATGATAATACAGACTGGGTGAAGGCAGTAACCCAGACCGGCTGGAACCAGAGCCACGGTCTCACCATCTCGGGTGGTGGTGAAAAGGCTGTATTCCGTATCTCTGCCAACTATGACCATCAGACCGGTACCATCATCAAGCAGGTATTGAACCGTTTCTCAACCCGTTTGAACCTGGAATACTATGTGAGTGACAAACTGAAGTTCACCACCGAGTTCCCATTGACATATACCAAGAACCAGAAGAGCTATGCCAACATTTTGGGTAAGGCCCTCTCCATGGCTCCTAACATGAGTATCTACCGTGAGGATGGCAACGGCATCGACACCAACGAGTACTACATCATGCTGCCGTCTGCCGAAAAAGACGAATATGGTTCATCCGTCAGCGGAACCTCTTCTCTCCAGTTGAAGTCGGTACGCGATATCGGTAACCCTGTGGCTATCGCCAACTTGGCATGGAACAACGAGAGTACCTACCGTATCACTCCAGACTTCCGTATCAACTACTATTTCTTAGGCAATGACGACCATAAGACCCGTCTCGACTACGAGGGTCAGGTTTATCTGGACATCTTCTCCAAGAGCAACCCTACCTATTGCCCGGGTTCGTTGAGTACAAACGGTTGGAAAGACAATAGCTACAACCTCTATACAATGGATGACTACAACTCATTCCAGTTCCAGACCCGCCACCAGCTGATCTTCACTCCTAAGTTCAAGAATGAAGATATTGCCTGGATGATGTTGGGCCGTTGGGAGTTGACTTCCGGTACCAGCTACGGTCAGAACGTAAGTGAGCGCAAATTGCCATTGGGCGCACAGTCTCCTACCCTTCCTGCCGAAATCTCCAACATGTCCACCAGCAATGGTGAGTGGCGCAGCATGGCAGGCGTATTCTCTACACACTTGTCTTACAAGGGTCGTTACAATGCCGACTTTACAGTACGTGCCGACGGTACTACCCGTTTCGGCGACAATAATAAGTGGGGTTACTTCCCAGGTATGTCAGTCCGCTGGAACATCAGCGACGAGCCTTGGATGAAATGGTCTCGCAAGGTGCTCTCTATGTTGGCATTCCGCCCATCATGGGGTGTTAACGGTAGAACTCCAAGCAGCGAGTATCTGCAGTATGCGAAATATGCAGCCGGCAGCCAGTATGGTAACGGCAATACCCTGCTTCCTTCTACCCGTGTAGATGGACTGCAGCTCAGCGATCTGAAATGGGAGAAGACCACCTCATGGAACATGGGTGCCAACTTAGGACTCTTCGACGACATGATTGAGGCAGACTTCAACTACTATTATAAGAAGACGAAAGACTTGCTGAACCCAGGTGTTGCCATTTCTTCTCAGACCGGTTATACCACTCTGGCATGGAAGAACATCGGTTCTATGGAGAACAAGGGTTGGGAATTCAACATTACTGCCAAGAAGTTCATCAAGGCAGGTAAGTTCTCTATGGATGCCAGCTTCAACATAGCCCAGAACTTCAACAAGATCACAGAGATGGACCAGACCGTGCTCGATGGTATCAACGAGGACTGGTCTGCAGATAGCCGCGGTAAGTACTTCAAGCGTATCCAGGTGGGTAATGCCTTAGGTTCTATCTTCGGTTTGCGCCACAAAGGCGTATATCAGTACTCCTATGACTATCTGGAGAACTTACGTCGCCAGGGTTATGTCATGGAGGGCAACGAGAAGATCATGATCAGAGACAACAACGACCTCGTGGATTACCTCAACAACCGCTTCCTGCCAGCTGGCAAGACAGCTCCTATCGCCCTGAACAGAGATGGCAAGGTGATTACAGGTGCCGACGGCAAGCCTTTGCGCATGACCTACAACTCCAAGGATGGTGGTGAGACCTACAAGTTTGATGGTGGTGATGTGATTTACGAAGATGTCAACCACGACGGTACCATCAATTCATTGGATATGGTTTATTTAGGCAACTCAAATCCTAAGTTCTCAGGCGGTTTCGGTTTCACCTTCCGTTACGGCAACTGGTCATTGCGTACCAACTTCGTTTACCGTACCGGTTTCAAGGTAGTCAACTTCGCACGAATGGGAGTAGAAAAGATGTATGACACCACCAACCAGAGTACAGCTGTGAACTGGCGCTGGCGCAAGAACGGTGACGTGACAGAAATTCCACGCGCACTCTACAACTATGGTTACAACTGGCTCGGTAGCGACCGCTACGTGGAGGATGCCTCATTCTTGCGTTTCAGCTACGTCAGTCTGAGCTATGATGTTCCAAAGAAGTTCCTCAAGAGCGTAGGTCTGAACACCTTGCGATTCGACTTGAGCGGTCAGAACATCTTCGTTTGGAGCAAATATAGCGGTACAGACCCAGAGCATGCAAACAACGGTTGGAACTTTGCTTCAGACAGTTCACAGACACCACGAAGCAAATCGTTCACCCTCCGCATGAGAATCGGAATTTAATCCAACACAAAAACAGAGACTAACAATGAAAAATAAAATAAACAATATCGTCAAGAGTTTAGCCGTAGCAGCCTTAGGTATGCTGTCGCTTAGCTCATGCAATGACTTCCTGACCATCTATCCTACCGACAAGACCATCGGCGAGAACTTCTGGCAGACCAAAGATGATGTCACACAGGTGGTAACTGGCGCTTACACCGCCATGATTAATGGAGGAATCATAGAAAGAATGATTATGTGGGGTGACTACCGCTCAGACGAGTTGAAGAAACATCCTTCACTGAAAAACACTACATTGGATGATATTTCCAAAGGAGATTTATACCCAAGTAGCGGTTACAACTCATGGGCATGCTTCTATAATGTCATCAATACCTGTAACATCGTACTGGCTCATGCCCCAGAGGTGATGGAGAAAGACCCTGAGTTCACCGAGGGTGACTACCAGACAGCCCGTGCCCAGATGTTAGGTTTGCGTGCCCTCTGCCACTTCTATCTGGTTCGTGCTTTCCGTGATGTTCCTTACGTGACAAAGGCATACGAAAATACAGACGACATGAAGCTGGACGGCCAGCTGGCACCAGATTCTACCCTCCAGCTCTGTATCGAAGACCTGAAAGAAGCAGAGAAGGGTTGCTACAATTACGGTATCTTCGGAGAGGACGACTGGCGAACAACCGGTTTCCTCAGCAAGGATGCCATCAATGCCATTCTCGCTGACGTATATCTCTGGAGAGCTTCTCTCTGGAGCGGTACAGATGCTGCCAAGAGCCAGGAGTATTACCAGGCATGTATTGACCATGCTGACAAGGTAATCACCTCCCACTTAAACTATTTCGAGGCTAACATCAAGGGTACCAGCCAGGAGTCAGTTTACCGCAACAGCAGACAGCAGTACTACTTATATAAAGGTCTGTGGGCTGACTACTATAACTTCGTAAGAGGTAACTCCTCTGAAAGCGTCCTCGAACTTCAGTTTGACGGAGAGAAGAACTCAAACACCCTACTGTGCAAGAGTTACTTCAAGTGGGAGAAGCAGGAGTCTGGCTACGGTATGATGGTAGGTACATCTACAGTAGGTGGTGCCATCGGCGACAATCCATCTCCAGCAACCAAGAGTGCTTCTACCGCAAATTACTTCCAGTCTGAAAACGACTACCGCTTCTACAACAGCAGCTATGGTGTGAATGATGACAACTACTCTTCTTATGAGGTGAAGAAGATGGTGAACAAAGAAAATGCCATTTACGACATTCCAACCCGAAAGAAAGGTAGTATCTATATCCAACCGCTCCGTGACTTTGAAAAGTTCGACCAGAACTGGATCATCTACCGCATCACAGACGTCATGCTGATGAAGGCAGAGGCTCAGATTCAGCTGGCAGGTACAGCAACCAACAAACTGAAAAATCCATTTGCCCTGATCCAGGCTGTGAACCAGCGTTCTATCAGTACGACGGCACTCAAGGACACCTTGGTTTATCAAGACAACTACAACAAGGCAGACAAGATGGAATTGCTTTGCCTCCAGGAAAGAGGACGCGAGCTCTGCTATGAAGGTAAGCGCTGGTTTGACCTGGTACGCTACTGTTACCGCCACATGACAGGTGTAGATCCTACCAAGACACTCTACGAGATAGACCCTAACGGCAGTAATCTGCCAAGTATTGCCAACAAGAGCAACACATTCAAGGACATCCTCGCTACCAAGTATAGCACAAACCTATACAAGTTTAAAAACGAGGGACATCTCTACTGGCCAATCCTGAACAGCGAGACCAAGACCAACAAGCTGATTCACCAGAATCCGGTTTGGGTAGAGACACAAAGTTCTGAGAGAACAGAAGAATAACATTCAAGAAATTCATAATTAAGTATAGCTTTATGACAAAGTTCATTCATAAGATAGGTGGCATGGTAGCAGGTGTAGCATTCGGTGCACTCGCCTTCACTTCATGCTCCGAGCAAATAGATGAAAGCAACCTCTATACTTTCACCGGTGAAACCATCACCGACTACTTGCGAAGCGATTCCACTCTGGCGGATTTCGCAAAGATTACAGAGTATGCTGGTTTGTCAGACCGCTTGTCTGCATACGGAACCTATACCTGCTTCGCTCCAACCAACGAGGCGGTAAAAGAATATATCCAAGAATTGTGGGAAGATAAAAAGTCTGCAAATCACAATGGACTCTATACAGGTGATGTAAGTGATGAAAACACGTTGGATCGCCTTTGGAAATCCGAGAAACGTGACTCACTCTGCAAAGATATCGTAGAGGCACACCTTACGGGTCTGAAGAAGACAAGCAATGATCTGCTGGCAGGTTCAGACATCACCATGATGGGCGGTAACACTCACTCACCAAAGCGTGTAGGCGACGACATCACCATCGATGGAACCACCAAGATCATCAACAAAGACCACGAGGTGGAAAACGGTGTGGTTCATACCATCGACAAACTCTTCTACCGCTCCACTAATTATATTATAGACGAAATGGAGAACATGGGTATCTATAGTATCTGGTGCGATGCCTTGAAGCAGACGGGTCTGGATGAAGTGATGAAGGAACATATCCGTACCAATGGTATCAACTGGTTTACCATCGATCCGGAAACCAAATATCCATTTGCTGAGTATCCTACAAGCTGCAAGGTGGGATTCACCGTTTTTGCAGAGACCGACAAGGTACTCCAGAATAAAGGTATTACCAACTGGAAAGAGTTAGCAGCCAAGGCTAACGAGTGGTACAAGGATTGCGCTTCCTGGTACAGCTACTTGGAAGATCATCCGGAAATCAAGATCAGCACAGGTACCGACTATACCAATCAGTGGAATACATTGAACATGTTCCTCCGCTATCATATCCTGAAATATTCACTTTCTATGGATAAGTTGGTTTACTCATACAACGAGTTGGAATATGCAGATGTATATGAATATGTACGTACCTTATTGCCATACACCATGTTCAAACTGACAGGTGTAAAGGAAAACGGTGCCGTCAGTTCAATCTGGATCAACCGTGTATTGAACAATCCTACATTGACCAGCACACCGGGTGCCAACTCCAAGGATGCATATCGAGCAGCAAATACGGCTAAAGAAGATGGTATCCGAGTAGCTGGCGGTTCAGCTCTCTCCCGCCAGGCTTCCAATGGCTGGATTCATCCTATCGATGGCATTCTCTGCTACGAGAAAAAAGTACCTAACGAAGTACTCAACGAGCGTATGCGTTTCGAGTTCATGTCATTGTTTGATGAAAGTATGACCAATCAGATTAGAGGTTATTCATATCAGGAGCTTTCTTCAAGATACGGTCGCAACGACCGCAAGATTGGTGCCATCCGTATCCCAGAAGGTTATTTTGAGAACATGGTTATCTACAACGGTGAGTCATCCCGTGTATATTATCTGACCAAGGACGAAGCAAAGACTGGTAACAACGGTTTTATCAAAGACTGGGATTGCTGGTTGGACTATCAGGGCGACGAGTTGTTCGTAAGAGGAGCCTACGACTTTGCCATCAAGCTGCCACCAGTTCCAAAAGACGGTACCTACGAATTGCGCTTCGGCTATGTTATCACCGGAAAACGCACCATGGTACAGTTCTCTTTGGGTCACTCTTCAGACCGTTCTACGATGACAACCTGCGATATACCACTCGACCAGCGAGAGGGCATCGAGTCAACCACCATCGGCTGGACAGACCCTGATAAGGATGGCGACTTAGGTGCAGCTACCGACAAGTCTATGCATAACCGTGGATGGATGAGAGGTCCTAACTACTTCAGTAATTACAAGAAGGGAGCTGAGGGTACAGCCCGTACGAACATCAGCCGTCAGCCACATATTCGCCGTGTCGTAACCAAACAGTTCTTCAAACAAGGTGAGGACAACTGGTTCCGCTGCAAGACAGCCATGCCAGAGAATACAGAAGCTGAGTTTGAGCTTGACTACATCGAGATTGTTCCAGCAAGCGTGTATAACCACCCTACTCTGACAGAGGATGTATTCTAATCAGGTGAATGTATTCTAACAAGAAAACAAACATAGAAATACAAAAGATATGAAAGTAAAATATATAATAATGACAGCAGTAGCAGCTTTGGGTTTCCAGAGCTGCACCGACTGGGATGACCATTATGACGTAACTACTGACGGCTCCGGTGCATCAGACAAGACACTGTGGGAGCAAATCAGCAACAACCCAAAGCTCAGCAACTTTGCAGCACTGATGGAAAAGGTAGGTTACGACAAGGCTTTGTCCACCAACCAGAGCTACACCGTATGGGCACCAGGCAACGACGCTTTCGACTTTGAGAAATACAATGCCATGAGCGACAGCTTGCTGAAGGCAGAATTCCTCAACAACCATATCGCCCGCGGTTACCATAGAGCTACTGGTGAGATCAATGAGCGTGTCCACCTGCTCAACAAGAAGGTGATGGCATTCCAAGGCAACGGACGCTATACATTGGGCAATATCGCAATCGACAGCACCAACATGTTAGGCAAGAACGGTATCATACATCTGATGAGCAGTTACATGGACTTCCGCCCTAACTTCTATGAAGAGTTCCTGCGCAATGAGAACACAACCAGTCTTGCCCAGCTCTACAAGAGTGCCATGAAGCGCGAAATCGACAAGGAGAACAGTATCGAGGGTCCTATCAAGGATGGAGCAATGACCTATCTTGATACCGTATATGTAGAGAGCAACAAGATGTTCAACTACCTGAACTCCAAACTGACCACAGAGGACAGTACCTATACCATGATTGTTCCTACAGACAAGGCATGGGCAACTGCTTATGAAAAGGTGAAGTCCTACTATAAGTATCCGAAATCCATCAAGCCTTTCACCGTAAAGAACAACGATAAGACAGGCGTATTGGAATACAATCAGGCTGGTGCCGTAACCTTAGATGCAGATAGTCTGACAGAATTATATACTACAACATCTATCCTGAGACCTCTGATTTACAGTCACACCATCAACCCTGCTTTCCAGAAGGGTGATATTCCTACTGGAGCTACCGACTCCATCAAGAGTACAACAGGCGACGTAATCTGCAACACCTTGAACTACAACAGTGAGAACAGCCGTTTGGTCTATGATGCCAAGGATATGTTTGTGAATGCAGAGAAGAAAGTGATGAGCAACGGTAACGCATGGATTACAGATTCACTCCGCGTAAAGCCTTGGGACAGTTGGTGCCCTATCATCCACCTGAGAGCACAGAACGGTAATTTCCAGGCAGCAGTGGATAAAGTATCCATCAACCAGAACGTAGCAGTAAGCAGCGACAACAGAAACAAGAATGTAGAAGGATCCATGCACGCCAACCAATATTATGAGGTAACATCCAACCTGGGTGCAGTGCCAGAGGTTTACTTCTATATACCAGAAATGTGGTACACTCCATACGCCGTATATCTGACGATGATTCCTGCCAACATCACCAATGAAGAAGCAGAGGTAACCTCACAGAAGCTCCAGGTACGTTCGTTCCAGAACGATGCTGCGGGTGGAACACTGACCAGATTCTCTCCTGTACCATTGAAGAAAGACTTCAACGTTTCTTCCAACCAAGCATCAGTCGTATTCAACTATGGTACGAACGAGAAATCCAAGATTGTGAGCAAATTCATGGGTGTATTCAATCCATCATTCTGCTACCGCAACCTGAGCAACTTCACAGACCCTGCAGCATATCCAGTATTCAACATACGTAGTGGAGACCGTGCAGTCAAAAACCAGAGTGCAGTACTGCGCATCGCAGGCATCACCTTAGTTCCTATGGAAGCCGTGAAGTACTATCAGGCTCAGAAAGCATTGAACGGAGAAAGTGGTGAAGAATATAAAGATGAAATGCCAGAAATCTTCTGGGATCTCAATTCATACACCTATTAATAACACGAACTCAACAATTGAAGACAATGATAAATTTCAGAATATTGGCTATAATGGGCTTGATGGCAGTAGCTGCTGAAATCAATGCCCAAGAGACAACCGACAACGCCGAAAAGAGAGCGAAGGAAACGGTAAACAAAAAGCAGCCAAACTATCCGATGAAAGAGGTATCTGGTACCATCTACGATGCTGCCACCGGCAAGCCTCTTAGCGGTGTGCAGATCCAGGCACTTGGAAATGCTCGCTATGCTGCCATGACCAACGAGGACGGTACCTTCACGATCAAGGTGCCTACCTTCACCACCTCGCTCTATCTGTTTACCTCACAATATGCAAGCCAGCAGGTATCTATCGCAGGTGTCAACAACATCCAGGCGAAGATGCTCAGCGACAAGTTCAACGAGATGTACACCAACGGTACAAAGTTGGGCAACGAGGCAAGCATGAAAGCACAGGTAAGTACACAGACTTCCATAGAAGACCTCATCGGCGAGAAATTGGGTGCCGATGTACGAACCATCAAGCGCTCTGGTGCGCCAGGCATCGGTTCTGCCATGTTTATCCGTGGTCTGAACTCCCTGAATGCCAACGCCCAGCCTCTCATTGTAGTGGATGGTGTTCCGATGGACATGCAATACGACGGCACTTCTCTTCAGACAGGTATGTTCAACAACCAGTTGCTGAACATCAATCCTGCCGACATCGAGAAGGTTACCGTACTGAAGAATGGTACTGCCATCTATGGTGCCAAGGGCGCCAATGGTGTCATCGTACTGGAGACCCGCCGCGGTAGAACCATCGCTACACGTATCGATGCCAACATCGGTATGGGTGTCAACTTGGTGCCACGCCTGCCAAAGGTGATGGATGCAGACCAGTATATGAGCTACGCTACCGAAATGCTCAGTACCTATCCTAAGATTGACAAGTTCTTGGAAAAGGGTTCTCTCAACTTCCTGACCACAGATCCAAACAACTATTATTATAAGACATACCATAATAATACTGACTGGAGCAAGGAAGTATATGAGACTGCATTGAGCCAGAACTACAGCATCAATGTGATGGGTGGTGATGAGGTAGGTATGTACAACCTCTCACTCGGCTATACAGACGGACAGAGCACCGTGAAGAAGAATGGTTTCAACCGTGTGAACATCCGCTTCAACAGTGACTTGAGCATCATCAAGAATTTCTTCTCAACCCAGTTTGACATCGACTATGTCAAGTTGAGCCGTGATGTATTCGACGATGGAGCACCAAGCGATTTCAGCAAGGGTACCGTCACATCTCCTACCCTCCTCGCGCTGATCAAGGCTCCTATCCTGAATCCATACCTCTACAACAATACAACCCGCGAGTTGACCTCTACATTGGCAGATGCAGATGACTTCCTGACTCCATTGAATCAGAACCTCTCATTGGCAAACCCGACAGCCTTGTTAGTAAATGGTAGCGGCAACAACAAGAACCGTATGGAGAACTCCATGTTCCATATCCGTCTCGCTCCTAAGTTTGAATTCAAGGGTGGATGGACATTGAGAGAGAACATCAACTATACACTGAACCGTAACTCCCAGCGTTACTATCGTCCAAAGGGCGGTGTTCCTACCTACTATGTAGAAGGGTTAGGTAGAGTACAGACCCAGTCGGCTTCTATCTTCGCCAAGGAAGAAACCCTGATGAGTGATACCCGTCTGGACTTCACACGCCTCTTCGGTGCTCACTCACTCAAGGCTATGGGTGGTTTCAGATACCTCAGCTACAACTATGAGATGAACAACCCGACAGGTCAGTATAGTACAGCTGGTAATGACAAGTTGCCTAATGTATCCAATAACATGGACTTCAAGGATGCCACAGGTAATGACTACAAGAATACCTCACTCACCTGGTATGCTCAGGCAGATTACAACTATCGCAACCGCTACTTCCTGCAGGTAGCTGCCTCTATGGAGAGCAGCAGTACCTTCGGCGAGAAGGCTACAAGTCTGCGAATCGGTGATGTGGCATGGGGATTCTTCCCAAGCGTACAGGCTGGTTGGGTAGTAACCAATGAGAACTGGGTTCCAAAGGGAAAGAACTTCAACTACTTGCGCCTCAACGCTGGTTATGAAGTGACAGGAAATGACAACATCAACAACAAGGCTGCCCGCACATCCTTCGAAGTGTTGAAGTTCCTGCACAACAACATTCCTGCCGTACAGCTCAACAATATCGGTAATGAGAACATCACTTACGAGAAGACTCGCCGCTTCTATACAGGTTTCGAGAGCCAGTGGTTAGAGAACCGTTTAGGTTTGGACTTCACCTTCTTCTTCAACCACACCACCAACCTTCTTACCCTGAAGGATTTCACCACTCCTGTGGCAGGTGTGAAGAGTTATTGGAGCAACGAGGGTAGTCTGGACAACAAGGGTGTAGAGGTACACATCAACGGCAAGCCTATCGTCAGCCGCAAGTTCACTCTGGAATTAGGAGCAAGCATCGGTCATTATCTGAACGTGATCAAGTCGCTTCCTAACAACACAACCCTTGCCCTGAATGGTCAGGAAAATGCAGCAGTAGGCTACACATCCAGCATCTACGGCAACCAGAACATCGCAACACTCGTCAATCACAGTGCAGGCGTATTCTACGGTTACAAGACAGCCGGTGTATTCTCTACCGATGCAGAAGCAAAGGCAGCAGGCAAGGACGGCTATCTCTACCAGGTAGATGAAACCGGAGCCAAGAGCTATTTCAAGGCAGGTGACATGCACTTCGTAGATCTCAATGGCGATGGCATCATCAATGAGAGCGACAAGACCATCATAGGTGATCCAAACCCTAAGTTGTATGGTAACTTCTTTGCTCACGCTACATGGGGCAACCTGACATTGTCTGCCATCTTCGGTTACTCGATCGGCAATGATATCTACAACTATCAGCGCAGCATCATCGAGGGTGGCAATAACTTCTACAACCAGACCAGCACCATGACAGACCGCTGGAGAACAGAAGGCCAGGTAACCAACATGCCTCGCATTTCTTATGGAGACGAGATGGGCAACTCACGCTTCAGCGACCGATGGATAGAGGATGGCAGCTACCTGAAGCTCCGCTCCCTCAATATCAACTACAAGATACCTGTCAACTCTTCATGGCTCCAGGGACTTCAGGTATGGGCAGAGGCGAACAACCTCTTCACCATCAGCAAGTATCTTGGCGGAGATCCTGAGATGTCTGTATCCAATGCAGTGCTTTACCAGGGCATTGACACAGGTTGCGTATCACAAGGTCGCACCTTCACGCTCGGTGTGAAGATCAACCTCTAATAATAGTACAACAATCACAAAGCATACAAAAATGATAAAAATTAAATATTTTATTGCAGCACTCATGGCTGCTATCACACTCAACTCATGCAGTGATATGTTCGATGATGGATCCAACCGCTACATCACCAATCCATCGCTTGATGATAAAGTGGACTCCATGTTCTACATCAATGGTATATTGAAGGGTGTACAGCAGGCCATCGACCAGAATGTGCTTATCAACGAACTTCGTGGTGACTTATTGACCACCACGAAGGACGCTTCAACCGATTTGCAGAAACTGGCTTCTTTCGATTACTCCGGCACCAACAAGTACGATTCTGCATACGTTTACTACCGCATCATCAACAACTGCAACTACTACATTGCTCACCGTGACACCACGCTGATTACCGGTTCCAGTGAAGTGGCGATGAAGGAGTATGCAGAGGCCAAGGCTATCCGTGCATGGGCATATCTCCAGTTGACCCACAACTACGGCAAGGTACCTTTCTATACCAAGCCGTTGACGGATATCGCCGGCATCGAGAATGCAGCAAGTTCCGAGAAGAAAGATATCAATGGTATTACTGCTGAGTTGGCTCCAGACCTGGAGCAGTATGTAGATCTGCCAGTACCTAACTGGGGTAACTTTGATGCAGGTACCAACGATGCAGGAAACAACAAGACTGTCAATACAGCGAAGATGATGATTCCTGTAAGATTGATCTTGGCAGACCTGTATCTGGAATCCGGAAACTATGCAAAGGCTGTTGAGCACTACTTCAACTACCTGAAGAAGAACAAAGAGACGGTCAACAACTATATGGCAAGACCGACCTACAGTCCTGATTACAATAGCTACCCTACTTCGTTAAAGAATGGATACTACTGTATGGTTTCCAATACATCAGACTGGAAAGTCCGCTATATGAACGACTTGGAAACTAATACTTACGTAGCAATGGCTACCAACAAGTTGCGTGGTGAGATTACAGCTTTGCCAGGCCTCTTCGGTTACAATTACTATACTTCATCAGATGGTACGGAAGTAAACGAGAAGATTTCTCTTGAACCTACCAATGCCTATATGAATTTGACCAACAGCCAGGACTTCTACTATGCAAATGGAAATGGTAACGGCAGTTCTGAATTCAACATCAAGAACCTGATTTTCGCTAAAGCCTCTATCGGTGATATGCGCTACCACAGTTCATACGAAAGAGTGAAGTTTAGTACACAGGTGGAATTGACTAAGGTCATCCTGAAGTATTACAATGCCAATATCACATTGTACCGAACTGCAGGTATCTATCTGAAGTTAGCTGAGGCTGTAAACCGTATGGGACATCCTGATGTAGCATTCGCCGTATTGAAGGATGGTTGGAATCATACCTTGGAAGAGGACACCACCTATATGACCCAGGAAGGCATCAAGTTCCTCAAGACCACCTTGCCATTCCTGACACCAGAAAACCGTGTCGTCTTCGATGATGAAAGTGAAACCAACGGTGTTTCTTTTGGTAATCAGGGTATTCACGCTCGCGGTGCTGGCTTTACCATGGGCAATGGCTCGGGTTATCAGTTCCAGAATGAGATTGACAAGAAGTTGGCTCAATTGGGCCATGCTTATCCTGCTAATGCAACTGCAGAAGACAGTTTGAGAATCAACCAGGACTGTGTAGAAGACCTGCTCTGCGATGAAATGGCATTGGAGCTTGCCTGGGAGGGTTCCCGCTATGGCGACCTCTGCCGCATTGCACGCCACAAGAACACAGACAGCTATTGGGGCACCAACTACGGTTCACTCTGGCTTCGTGACAAGCTTGCATTCAAGAATCTCAGCATAGACCTCAGCAATCCAGAAAACTGGTTTATGCCATTCAAATAAAAGGCTCGGACATGAGTTATAAAACATCAAGTGGCCACACTTGATATAACAAGTTAGAAACGCTTTCTCGCCTGCGAGAAAGCGTTTCGTTTGTATAAAAGCGCCTCACCCTTCACCTCTACCACATAAACACCTGTCACTCAGATGGTTACACAATCAATTACTCATTTCCGCCCTTCACCACCTTTCATCACCATTCGTCACCCTTCGTCTTGTAAAAATTTTCGCCATTCTTCACCACCCGTTATTTATTTTAGCATCTTCCGGCTTTCCATGAAAAGTGAAGCCTACTTCTATGAAGAGTGAAGTAGGCTTCTATGAAGAGTGAAGTAAGCTTCTATGAAGAGTGAAGCAGGCTTCTATGAAGACTAAGCGCAGGCTTCTATGAAGGCAGAAATAACATTCAGATGACAGACGGTGAAGGGTGAAGATGGGTGGTGAAGGGTGAATTTTTACCCTTCACCTCCAGAACCCCAGTGTTTATGGGGGTTTCAGGCAAAAAGATGAAGGGTGAAGGGTAAATGCCTATACGAGTTGAAGAAAAAGGACTAAGATAGGAAAAAAACTTGCCCATGGCGCAAAAGTGCCCTTACTGAGGGCACTTTATTGCCATAGGCAAGCACACAATCTGAATACAACTTATTTAACTAAATATCTCTTTCCATTGACCAATATGATTGTACCAGGAGAGACTGCATCCTTGTGGATGCGCTGACCAGATAAAGTATAGACTATCTTGTCGTTTATACCTTTCACAGAGTCTGATGAAACCTCCCTGATAGCAGTAGGCGTTTCTTTGACATGGAGCACAACAGGCTTCCAGGTATCCAGACGACCATCCCCATCAGCATCAACAAGTCCCGCCGTTCCATTAGGAACAAACAGATGAACTTCCTCAGCCTGTTTTTCACTGACAGGATCCGCAACCGTACCAGCACCCTTGATTACCTTAAAGGTAATTTTCTCCTGAGGCGTATCCCCAAAGATAGCCATGATGGCCACGTGATGCAGATTGCCTGCTTTCTGCGGAAAAGGTTCAGGACACTGATTGCCCACTACATAGCCCTTCGAATCAAAAGCCACAATCTCACAATCTTCCAAGAGAACATCATTCCACATCACCTGACAGTACAAGAAAGAATTGGTATTGTATATGCGATGTTCCCGCTCATAACGGTCAAGATATTGGATTTGGCGCCAGCCGCTCTCCTTCTCCCAACCAATCTGACCAAATTCCTTATATCCGTCAGACTTTCGATAAGTACCATCCTCACAAGCCTCAGACTTGGAAGAATACTTGTCGTGAATGTCGGTCTGTGCGGACATTCCCTGTACCGCACAAACCAGACATAATATTAAAAAGAATTTTCTCATAAATCTTACTTGTTAAGATGAACGAATTTCTTGTTACCACGAATGACAACAGTCTCGATAGCATGCTTAGCCACACGCCTACCGTTTAAGTCATACGTTGCTTCTGAACTATCCTCATCCGTCTTGACAGAGCCAATACCTGTGGTAGAAGCCAAATCGATGACGAGAGGTTGGTCAAGACTGCCCACGATAGCATCGTCACGATAGAACATGGTTCCAGGAATCACCTGTTCCATTCCATCCACGCTGACGATGAAGCGCAAGTTAGCACCACTGTTCTCACCAGCAATCGTGATGAAATAAAGATCAGCATGAGCCTCATCAGTCAAGGCACGAAGTTCACCATCACCATCAATCACTCTGACTACGGCATCCGAACGGACAGCACCATGCTTATCTACCACACGGGCAATGACGTTCATATTGCCTTGATGCATCTGGGCAATCTCAGTTTTCTCATTCACTGCATCATCTCCACCCAGTCTCATGCTCTTAGCCATAGAGGTTTCCCTGGCAGCAGAAGAAGTTGCAGATGGATAATGGAAAGTCTGCTGCTGATTACGAGTAGAATAATACAAGTAACCCTCGCCCGACTTCAAAGCCTCCAAAGAGCCTACCCATTCACTACTGTTCCAAGAAGCAAAAGCAGTCTGACTCTTGACAACATCACCTTCCTGAGGTTCGAGATCAGCAAACGCATTGCCGATAGAAACGTATCCAGGAGCCTTATAGCCAATCCAGTTCCAATTAGGTTTGATGACAACAGGATCGTTGGCAACATCAATAGCATCACCGACAACAGACAGAGATACAGGCGCATTGCCCTGGATTTTGTACATCTCGCCAGCTACCATCTCGTTGATGGAATTGCTGGTAGGAGTCCACTGTCCATTTTCACTGATCATATAGTTCACCTGATTCTTGATGCCTGCGAGAAGTTCATCAGCACTGCCGTTATCAGGATTCACATAGAAGCTGCTCCATTGCCATCCCTTCTTGAGATTCAGGATCTGCTCTACCTTTTCCTGGGCATTCCAAACGTTAGGTGAAGAGATGGTACCAACGATATTGTCGGTCACAAACATGTTCGCCTTGTCCATGCTCACCTCTACCATCGGAAGAACTCTACCCGTCTTAGCCTCAAATACCTTATAGGTCAAGTCCTTGCCGTTGTCCTCAGCATTACCATATACATTCATGAGCACATAGTAAGCATCATAGCGAGAGAAGTAAGCAGGCTTAGCCACACCCACGCATCTGTCACCTCGGAAGGCAGCCACGATGTCATTCACGTCTTGTGACATCTCACCATTGATTTCAAGCTGACCATTGACATTCATCGTAAATTCGTAATCTGCAGAATTTACGCTCCAGTCTGGAGCCACACTCGTACTGTTCACCTTGATGACCAGAGGTTCTGGTACGCCCAAGTTACCAGTCAGGTAAATCGTAGCCTCCTGACTGCCGATGGCAAGAGCAGGATCAACCGCAAAGGTCAACTTCTTGCTGGAGAGCGCAGGCAGATAGCCTGTTTCATTCTCCAGAGTGAGCCAAGATGGCAAACCGCTTATAGTCCAGGACTCTGTAGTACCACTATTATTATTGATTTCAGCCTCGATGCTCACCTTTTCAGTACCATGCTTCACGGTCTCTACTTCATCCTGTTTCCATACCAATTGGTTTTGGCGAACATAGACATCCCATGTCACATTCTCAGAATAGTTGTTGTGACTGTCACGTACATTCTTGACCGTTACAGTCAGCGTGCATCCCTCGATACGTTGTGGTTGCTCTGTGAGATTTACCAGAATCTTACGCTCGCTTGCCACATATTCGAAGCTTACATTCTGCTTATCAGGTACAGACTTCAATGCCGGTACATTATCAGAAGTAGGCGCAAGAGTTACAGGCACATTGATAGGCTTAACTGCCCCAGATTGTGTAGCACTCTGGTCAGAGAGCGTTGCTAAGATGGTAGGCGCATTACCTTCATCAAGCCCACCTTCCTCGAAAGGATAGTAAGCTATCAAGCCATCACTTGCCTTATTGACACGGGCATACATATTGTTCTTGATGACATCACCCATGCGGCGGCCCTTCCAGATACGGATTTCATCTATCGCACCCTTCAGCATATCCGTAGCCTGAGCACCATCATACTTACCACCCAAGAGCAACTTACTTGTCTGGATGGCAGGAAGAACAGAAGCCATCATCTGCTTCTTAGCCACACCATCGAGATAAACCGTAGCAGAACCAGATGTACTCTTCAGCACATTGACAGCTACATGGTGCCACTGGTTGTCAGTCACCTTGTCAGAACCGATTGCATAATCAGCGCCATTCACATTCATCTTGAGCAAACCAGCCTCATCAACAAATATGTCGAACTTATCCTTGTTATTGAATCCGAAGACATTCGCCTTACCATTCTGTTTTTCCTCAGCACGGAACCAGAATTCAGCCAAATAGCTTTCCTCATGGGTTGTGGCAATCTTGGAAGCATCCACAGCCACAACGGTCTTTCCGTCCAAGGCAAGTGCATAATTCTTGCTTGCTAAATACCAGGCTGTAGCAGAAGGCAAAACGAGATTACGACTACGAGCATAGTCGGTAGCCAAACCACCATGACCTTCATCCAGTCGCCAATAGCCCATCAAGCCATCGCTATAACGGGTCTTCCGCTCGTACATTTCATTCTGAGCCTCACTCCAAGGCCGAGCCTGATTCCAAAGACTGACATCATGTATCTGACCTTGCATCTTCTCACCCAATGTGATAGGACCATTGCCTTTGTACTCACCAACCTTTAAATTGTTGAACAAGACAACATCAAAGGCATCATAAGCATAATTGGCATTGAAGGTCTGCTTCTCTGCATCATAACTGAAGCTGACAAACTGCCAGGTATTCTTCTTGAAAGCATTGTCGCTGGTAAATTTCTGTCCATTGACATCAACTACCATCTTGTCATCATCAGCCACGCTCACGGTCATTCTGCCAGCCTTGGTGCCATGTGAGAACACCTCACCCTTGGCAGAGTAACGCATCCACATATTGACGGCAAACGACTTATTGCTTAAATTGAAGTTGGCATTGGTCTTGGCACCTTCGCCACCTGTCAGATTCAGAGCCACATCATGAGCCACCTGTGCATCATTCAATTCTCCCTGGATAGAGAAGTTGTCAGCCTTGCTCATCGCACCAGAACGAATATCCTCGTTGAAAGTCAAGGAGATTTCGCTGTCAGCGGTAAGTACGCCATTAGATGGATTAGGATTGCTAATCACCTGTGGGCGAGCCATATCCTTATAGAAGGAAATGACCTCAGAAGACTTCGTCACCTCTTCACCACCGAAGTTGCTCACCGTAATGGTACGGATATTCCATTGTCCATCAGGATAAGTATCATTGTTTGCCATACTGAATACATAATTGAATGTACCTTCATCAGGCAACAAGCCCTTGTTCTTATCAGCAGCCGCTTCCTTCTCGCTGACTACCCACTCTTTCACGGTAAGCCACTGCGGATTGCCCTGCTGCTGTACCTGCAGGCGAACGCTCTTCATACCACGAGCATTCTTATCATAATTGCTGATGGTAAGATGCATCGAAGTACCAGTCTCCAAATTGATGGCACTCTCAGCTGACTTCAGAGAGACATCACTGCTCGTCTGCTGGAAGTAGGCACTGAGTTTCAGGATTTCCTCGATATTGCTATCACAGGTGCTTGACATACGAAGCTGCAAATCCTTATAATCATAAATGTCAGGATTGGTCTGTGAAATCTGCAAAGTCTTGGTTACAGTCTCACCTGCTGGTACGAGAATGGTACGACCAGCGGTCACATCCTTACCGTCCATCTTGACAGCAGCACCATTTGGATTGGAAGAATCGACCACATTCAAGTTGAAGTAACTGTCGATATCAGCCTCACTGGTATTCTGCAAGTAGATGGTAAATGTAGCAGGTTTGCCACTTGGTACACCTGTCACAGAAGTTTCCTTGGCACTGAGATGAGGCTGCTCCACCTGAGCAGTCTTTGTCTGGATGGTAGTACCCGGTCTGTAATACTGGGTCTTCACCTCATCCTCGTATGGGCAACTGGTTTGTCCGGCACGAGTATAGAAGATAGGTCCAAATCCATCAGGAGCATCGATGACATCAATAGAAAGTGCATCGGCATCACCAGTCTCTACAAGCGAGAAGCCCACTTCACGAGAAGACTCCTCGGTGCTGCCATCACTTGTTGTCGCGCCACCTCCCTTTTCATCGTTTGTCAAAACCTCAACACCATTTCCATCAAATGCAAATCCAAGTTTTCCACTACCTACAATCAGCAGCGAAGTCTCGCTTTCCACGGTGAAATCCTTACTGTTCACCGATTGGGTAGAACTGGACACACTTGAACCGGCATCAAAAGAATAGTTCGTACGCTTGTACTCAGCATTCTCGATGGCAGTCACCTTTGCCTTCTCATTGTTGGCCAAAACCTGTGTCCATGCAGAAATCTGCGCATTATACCAGGCGATGGTATCGCTTGCCACATAGTCGTCCTTCAATTGAGAACCATTGTATGCACTCTTTGGCAAGACCATCTTATAAGACTCACCGCTAAGTTCACCAGACTTGGAAGCCTTGGCTCCCCAAACTTTCTTATCACTATTGTTGGAGCCTAATCTGGAATCAGTATTAGACAACTTGGTGATATAAACTGGCTTGTCTGTGTTATTGACATAGCCATCATAGCTGTTCACATGTACCAAGCAAGAGTTACGCAACTTCTTGAAGTTTGGCAGCAGTACGTTCTCCACATAGTTCTGAGTATAGGAGAACTCAGTACCATAACGAGTACCCACGCTCATCACATCGCGTTTCTCCAGTGCTGGCACACTATTAGCATCAGCCGCATAGATACCTACCTGTCGGGCATTGCCGAAATTGTAGTTCACAGAAGAACCGATGAAGACGTCACCCTGATCGCCTACATACTCCGGCTGATCGCTGGTAGAGATACGCTTGGTAGTGGTAATGGTCTGGACAGTGGTATTTCCCATTCTCACTTCTTCGTCTATCTTGACTCCCACTTCCAACTCGTTCTTCACTTCTATTTTGGTATCTTTAGTTACCAAAGCACCCATACCTGCCGTACCGGTTGTAATGGTAGTTTCGCAACCCATGCTTGCCTTGACGCTCGTCTCATTGGCATATTTTATAGTTCCGCCACGCATCTTGGTGGTAGAGAAGGACTGTCCTTCCTCGATATAAGCATTTGATCCGGAACCTGCCGGGTCACGAAGAATCATAATCACCTCGTCAGGACCAGAGGTCACGAAGTTGCTGCCCGAAGTCAACTGTCCCAAGACAATGCCCTGGAATCCGTTGCCACTCCAATTTTTCTCCACACCATCTATAGGATAGCTCATCGTGAGCGTACGGGTGTAAGGAGTCAGGATATTTGGAGAACCAGCTTGCCAAGAGTAGGTTCCATGACCTAAAGAGTCGAGCTCGATTTCAGTCTGAGAAGACTCATATACCTCACCGTCCTTGTCACCAGTGACATAGACAGAAGTACCAAATCCCATCTGGTTGGTGATGTTCACCGTATTGTTTGCCAATGGCACCTTTGACTCCTTGACAGGAGCATCTGCGTCATGGTTGTAATACTTTTCATACAAACTCAGGTCGAACTCGTAGTTGCCTCTCTGAACGAAGACAGGATAACCGAAGGTATAGGCATCCTCATTTGCAGTCTTTGGCAGAGTAAACGTTTTCTCCTTATTATATAGTTCTATCAATCTCTTGGTGCCATCTTCAGCAACCAGCTCATAGGTTGGTTCACCAAAGGCACCTTCAGCCTCTACATTCTTCTGTACCACATCCAGGATAGCCGGACTGCGGTAACTCTTCTTCAGCGATGCTACATATTCAAACTTCTTATAGCCATCCTCTACTTCGATAGAATCGACAGATGTATTCTGTGGATCAGTAGCATTGATGATTTCAGCCGTATTCCAACTGATATCGCTGTTGCTGTCAATCTTAATTCCTGTCACAGTATATTGAAGCGGTGGAACCATAGCAGCAAACTCACCGGTCTTAGGGTCGGTCTTGATGGTAATGATACGTGCCTTATCGGCAGAACCGGAACCCACAGTAGTAGTTGAGTTACAAACAGCATCAGCAGGAACAGCAAATACTCTATCGGTCTTTGCCGTCACATATTCATAAGCCTGTCCATTCTTTTCCACACTCACATTCATACTATAAGTATCAGAAGCCTTCAGGGTCAATGTAGCCTGACCAATGTTGTTGACAGACTGTCCCAAACCAAGCGGTTTTTCATTCTCTACCGCACCACCCGTCACACGACCTACGATAGGTACAAGCGTGGTGTCATAGAAGGTAAGACCCGACAATAATGGGTTGGTGAACTCGATGGTCTCCATCTTGTTGCTCTCCTCATTCTGGGTAGGATAATATCCCATACCCTTATACGACTTACCATCCGCATTGCAGAATTCATGACCGAGCTTGCTCGCGCTGATATAGTGATTGCCTATAGGCACGCTGATGGTAAACTCACCCTTCTCATTGGTCTGGATGAACTCACCGTCCTTGGTGCAAGACACACCATCCACGGCAAACTGCACACCCTCTACAGGGATTGTAGTACCTTGATAATATACGACACCGCTGACAGGGAATGAACTGACATCCTGGAAGTCAACACCATTGTGAACGAGCGACTGTGCACTGACAAAGCGGTTTGCCTTGGCAGCAGAGAACTCATGTGCGCCCTTGGAAGGACGGATAGTATAGCTGGTACCATCGCCAGAGAAAGGCACGCCACTGATGGTGTAGTTACCATTCACGTCGGTATATGCCGACAAGGAGAGTTGATCCTCAGAAGGCACGTCATCGGTAACAGCCATATTACTGATAGTACCATGGTTTCCATTAGAGACGCCACCAGTCTTCGAGTAGTCATAAGCTATGGTTTGATTAGTAATACCCTCATCAAACTTATAATACAAGTAGAGACCATCTTCACTGCCCGACAGCGTGTGATTATAGTTCTTCTTGATTTGGTCGTCTGTCAATTCCTTTGTCCAGAAGCGACATTCGTCGATGACACCAGAATAAGTTTGGTTATCACCTCTGCTATCTCCATACCAAAGTCCAGATTCAGGCAAGTAATCCCTATTTGCAGACAAAATGGCATCAACCATCTTATATGCACTTGGATCTGAAATCTGCACCTTGGCACTTTGGATTTTTCCGTTTTCCCCTATAACACGCACTGTATATGTCGCATTTCCATCGAAAGAAACAGATGCATTATAGAACTTGCCCGTCGCTATTGTAATTTTCTTGTCCAAATAACGGCGGTCAATCTCTAGATTGTTATTTTTAAGATAAGATAGTCCTATACTGAGATCACCTGTAGGTCCAACTGCAAAATAGAAAAAATTGGTAGCGAAGACGTGCATACCATTTTCCGGGAATTGGTCTATCTTGATATACGTCTGTGCAGTCCATGGATTACCGAACAAAGATGCCATCGTCTCTTTAGGCTTGGCAATACCCACCTGACAGGTCACATCTTTGGTAGTGCTGAGCGCATGGAATGCCGTCAGTTTTTCTCCATCAGCATTATTTGCTTCCGCTATCACTTTCACACCTTCCACTGCCGTGCCTGTATCATAAGATATACGACCGCTGACAACTCCCGTAGCAAGAGCAAAACCATCCGTTTCTTGTGATGCACCAGGACTAATAGTTCCTGTTTCCTTACACTTGCGATAACATTCCACCTCATACTGGTAGTAAGAGCCTGGTTGAGCAGAATTATCCTCGTATGTATAAGTCTCAGCCACACCAGAAGTAGTATATATATTTTGATATTCCGCATCGCTTCCTAAGAGGCGACGGCGCACATTGAAATAGGTCAAATCTGTACCTACTTGCTTGACATCCCAGTTGACACGCACTGTACCGCTGTAAGCTCCACGGCTTGCATTGACACTAGTCACCTCAGAGTTTCCATCAATACCACCATCACATATGTTACTTGTGAAAGTTGTTTCTTGTGCTGCAACTTTCATCATATATTGGTATTTCACGCAAGCATTGGCAATTTTGGTATCATCAAAGGAATGACTTGTGACGTTCTTGTCACTAATAGTTGTCTCATGGAAGACTTCTCCCCAATCCGTAGTACCTTTTGCACGGCGATAAACCAGAAGTTTATAAGGGTTAGAAGACGTAGCATTTTCGAAAGAATAGAAACTACAAGTCACTGTAATTTTATTATCCAAATTATTCGATGCCGATATAGACTTCAGAGGGTTGCTCGTTGATATAGACGTATAAGTACTCTTATACAAATTGGTAGCATCCTCTGGCTTCATTATGGAAGTATTCCATTCATTCGGTTGGAATGCCACATAATAATAATAAGTAGTATTGTAGTCCTTAGTATCCTCATCTGTATATGATACCTGCTTGTCAATATATGCCAATTCCTTCAATTTTTCATAAGTGCTCGAACCACTCTTCCTGCGGAAAACCACCCATTTACCCTGTGTGGTCACATGTCTAGGATCAGCAATTTCCGGTGTCCAAGAGAGGATCACATTCTTTGTCCAGGAATTGGTAGAAGTAGAAATCGACTTTGGACGTGGATATCCATTGACCCAATGGTCCCTCTCATAACTTCTATTAAAATAGACATTGTTCTCTATACATTGGCTTCCGTTAAGAGGATATGACCTATAATTGGGCGCAAAACGAGTGATAAAAGGATGCAGGCAATGAGCCTCAAAATTGTCAAGTTTCATTGTCACATAAGCCGAAGTTGCAGATTCTGTACAATCCACAAAATCCGTTTTCACCTTCTTGGGAGTAGAATTGAGATTATCCCAATAAGTTTCAATCTTGATCGGTGCGCTTGGCCAATTTACGTTTCCCTCATATTTCTTCGAGAAACGATAAGCATACCTTAAAGTACCCGATTTATCTTTACCTCCACAGTTATTATATTTTTCTTGTAGCAAATTCGTGGAATAAGCCTGAACTACCCCATTGGCAGTACGCTTAAAATAAATGTCAGGCCAAGACATCGAAGGGAAGTTGAATGTTCCGACTTTGACTTTTAGGTCATTACTGGTAGAGTTGTCCTTATATCTCCACTTTCCTCGAATCGTAATCTCATTTGAATTATTGTAAATCCAACGTTCCAGAATAAGATCAACTGTAGTACCCATCCATTTGCCTCCTGTATTTCGAATGTTACTGAGAGCGACCGTGCCTCTATAGCCATTTTTGGAAAAAGATTTTGGAGTACCAACTACCCAGTTATAATTTTTCTTCTTCAGGTTATCTTCGTTGTTACGACTACCCGAAATAAGACTCCATACTGTTTTAAGATTGATAACATCTTTACCGTTCACCTGGAGCCACACCTCATCATCGTATGCACCATTATCTCCATCCCAACAGAAAAAGTTGAAATTGAAATAAACGTGCAACGTTCCTGGAAAATTTTGTCCATGCACATCATACACCCAAGGCGTTTGCGCCTTGGCTGTTGAACCCACAAACTGTAACATTACCAATAGCAGCAGGCTCAATGCCCAATGCCGCATAGCCCAAGCTCTTCTTGGAGGAGCCAGGGCATCTCTTTTCATTTGTTGTAGAAAATGCTTCATAAAAACTATTATTAGAATTAATATATATCGAAGAACTTTATCATTCACTCTTGCCTATATCAAAGAACATGACCATTCACTCTTACTGGAATTCAAATTCAGACTGGAATCAAACACTCTTTTACTGTAATTTAAAAACGCTGTCTGGAATCATTAACAAATTCAATCAATAGGTTTGGTTGACAAATTTAGAGAAAAAAAAACGAAAAAAGGTGTTGCATTCCTCAACAAAATAGTTGCATTCCTATAATTTAGGTGTTGCATTCCTATGAATGCAACTATATTTTAGACAAAAAGAGGACATATTCCTGACCATCTGCCCAATACGCCCCGATAACTTTCACTAAAACTTTTAAGGAATTTCCTTGTAGTTTTAAAAAATAAAAGGTGTATCCCATTTGCTGAGATACACCTTATTATATATATATTCGAAATGATATATTCGAATCTGAAGATGATTAATCCATCATTTTCTGAAGATGATTAATCATTGTTGTGGTCCAAAGAATCGTTGAAATCCTTAGGAGCCTGCTCATCGTTACGATGCTCGTAACGGCGTGGCTGACGAGCTGGACGCTCACCACGACCCTCATGACGGTCATCACGACGACCGCGACGCTCACCACGCTCTGGACGTGGACGA
>OGIG01000278.1_pt1 | contig 52268 bp, 58 predicted proteins | sample 1571601 | NCBI WGS metagenome assembly OGIG01 (sample SAMEA2581953, study PRJEB24529) | metagenome | biome: Human gut stool | place: China | collected 2011 | reverse complement strand
GCGGATTCGGGACTTTAACCCGTTAGAAACGTGCGCCGCTGGGCGCACTACAAAAAAGCTCAAATCCTACATTCATAAGATTTGAGCTTTTATTCACAATTCTGTTTTGGTCCCTACTCTTCAATATGGTCAAGACCCTGGCTTAATATGGTCACGATGTGCGCATCCGCAAGGGAATAGAAAATGGTCTTGCCGTCTCTTCTGTTTTTCACCAGGTCCATCTGCTTTAAGACACGGAGCTGGTGGGAAATTGCCGACTGGGACATGCCTAAAAGCTGGGCAATATCGAGCACGCACATTTCCGAAAATTTCAGTGCATAGAGGATTTTTAATCTGGTGGCATCTCCGAAAATACGGAAGAAATCCGCTAAGTCGTTCATTTCTTCTTCGGGTGGCATTGTTTCGGTAATTTCCTTCTCTGCTCTCTCGGAAAGCTGCAGAAACCCATTTTGTATCTGTTCCATATTTGCCCTTTCTTTTATCCGTTCCTGCTGCCGTTTTTTTCCGTAACGGCATTTCCATGCCTGTTGCCGGTTTTCTCCGTAACAGCATTTCTATGTCAGCTGCCGGTTTCGTCGGGAAACGTCTTACTCCCGTTATTCCTTGATAATACTTACATACTTCACCGGTGTACGATAGGTGTAATTGGATATCTTGATGCCGGTCTTGGGGCTGGATGCATGAATAACCTTGCCGCCGCCGATATACATTGCCACATGGTTGATGGAGCCGGAGCTTCCACCGTAGAAAATCAGGTCGCCGGGCTGTAAATCGGCTGCTGTAATCTTCTTTCCTTCGTTCGCCTGTGCTCTGGAAGAGTGGGACAGGCTGATGCCGAAGTGCTTGTATACCGACATGGTGAAACCGGAACAGTCCGTTCCTTTGGTAAGGCTGCTGCCGCCGTACACATATTTATTTCCCAAAAACTGTTTTGCATACTCTACGATATCTACACGTAAATCGGATACGCCCTGACCATACAGAAGTTCACTCATGGTTACGGCTGTATCCAGCTTTTCTTCTACTGTTACATAATCGGAGGAAACATACGCATCTTCACCGTCAATGGATACTTTTACCCAGCCGTCCAGCTGCTCAACGACTTCCAGTTCCTCGCCCTTGGGTACGGATGTCAGAACCGTGGCGTCCATGCCTGCCTGCTCTCTTACTTTAAGGGCATCCGCATTTACCACTGCTACTGTCTTTACTAATTCCATGGCTCTCATTCCGGCATCGGCGCCGGTATACAGATAATCGGTGCTTACATAGCCGTCCACATCTCCGGATTTAATATGTGCCCAGGTACCGTCCTCGTTCATCTCCACCACTTCGCAGGCAGATCCTTTCGGCATCTTTCCCACTAATTTGCCGTCTGTGGCAGGAATGGCTCTGACATTTAAGTTACCGGTTTCCACATCGGCAATCCCTAAATGGTTATAACCCCAGTACATGCCTTCCGTAGTTGCCTCCGCTGCCTTTAAGCAGGAATCTTCGTCCAGCTTCAGATCAAAGATCCCGCCCGCTGTGGGCATAATATCATTTATGGCTACCGTTCCAGCAGCCCTACTTTCCATCGGGTTGGAAAGAGAAGCTACTGCTAAAAATCCTACGGCGCCGATTATAGCTAATTTGTTTATTTTTCTATTGTAGTTCATCTATTTTAACCTGTAAGTCCCTTCGTAAACCGGGCATAACCCCTTTGCTGTTACATCCCGGTTGCTATATCCGTGTTAATTGTTACATCTTTGTTACGGATTTATTATAGCAATCCCTTTTTCTCGCGTCAACCGTCTATGCACAAAGAAACTTATTAAATTTTTCCAATTTCATTTTCCGTCAAAAGATTACCAGTCCATTTTCCTTTTCTTTTGGGTATTTCTATCCATTTTTTCTTTCTGTACCCATTCTTAAACTTTCCTTTGGGTATGAAAGAGACTTTTTCTTTCCTGTACCCATTCCCAGGCTTTCCTTTGGGTATGAAAGCATCTTTTTCTTTCCTGTACCCATTTCCAGGCTTTCCTTTGGGTATGAAAGCTGCTTTTTCTCTCCTGTACCCATTCCCAGGCTTTCCTTTGGGTATGAAAGCTGCTTTTTCTCTCCTGTACCCATTCTCAAGCTTTCCCTTGGGTACTGGAAACTATTTTTCCTTCGCGTATTCCCTGCCGGCGGCAATGTCTTTCTGCATCTGTTCCTTCAGTGCCTCAATGCCGGCAAATTTCTGCTCGGGGCGGCGGAATTCGTAAAGATATACGGAAATATCCTCTCCGTAGATATCCTCGTGAAAGTCATACACATAGGTTTCCACACACATCACAGGCTTGTCCTGCTCAATGGTGGGCTTGTAGCCGATATTGGTGGTGGAACTGTAGTAGCGGTTCCGTATCATAACGCCGGAATAATAAACACCTCTCGGAGGCAGCATTTTGCTCTCATCCGGAATCAGGTTTAAGGTCGGCATCCCCAGGGTGCGTCCAAGCTGTCTGCCATGTGTTACCTTGCCGCAGATAAAATAAGCTTCTCCGAGCAGGGTTTCCGTCAGGCGCATATCACCCTTTTCCAGAGTTTCCCGCACATAGGTGGAGCTGATTTCCCTGCCTTCATACAAAAGCTTGTCAATGATTTTCACCGTCATGCCGCATTCCGGCGCCAGAATCCTTAAAAGCGCCGCATTGCCTTCCCCTCTTCGACCGAAAGAAAGGTCGCTGCCAGCCGCCACATAAACGGCATTGATGCGGTTGCAAAGCACATTTACCACAAAATCCCTTGGCGACATATCCGCCACCTTACGGTTTAAGGGGTATTCCACTAAAATATCAATTCCCAGACGTTCAAAGATTTCTCTCTTTTCCTCTCTGGTGGTGAGCTGTTTTTCCTTACCGTCACCGAAGAAAACAGCCGGTGAAGGGTCGAATGTGAATACGCATGCTTTTTTGCCGTTCTCCTTCTGCTTCAGGATTTCGTCAAGAAGCGCCCGGTGCCCGATGTGCACACCGTCAAATTTTCCGATTGCCACTGCTGTCTCATCATTAATATAAAAATCCGCTGTACCGGTAATGATTTCCATTGCTGTATTTCTCCATCCAAATCTTCAGATTGCTTTCACACTTACTGTATATGCATCATTGCTTTCACCATGCACACATCTATTACTTCCATCGTGTCCGCGTCATCGCTTCCGTTGCAGACTCATCCATCACTTTAAGTCATTTTCCAGAAACATCTTTTTCGGTACGAAACGGCCTTCCTGCCGTTTCATGGTATAGACGCCGTAAAATCTGCCTGCCTCATCATAGACACGCACATCTTCACCGTCTCCAAAGCCGATTCTTTCCTTTATCTGCTGTGGATAAAAGGAATTACCGTTTTTGATATACTTTATAAATTCGTCCGGGATATGCACCGGCGCCAGTTCCTCAAAGAAATGGTCCACAGGCACCACGACCTCGCCGACTCTTTCTTCATCCCGCAATTTTTCCAGCTCTGCCAGGGTGATGGCGCTCTCTTCTCTAAATACCCCCGCCTTGATGCGCTTTAAGCTTTTCATGGCGGCAAGGCATCCGCATTTTACACCGATGTCATAACAGAGTGTCCGGATATAAGTACCCTTGGAGCAGGATACCCGGAAGGTCACGTCCGGCAGCTTCATGTCCAAAATGGTTATATCGTAAATGGTAACCGCCCTGGGCTGACGCTCCACTTCCTTACCGGCTCTCGCCAGTTCGTAAAGCTTTTTGCCGTTGACATTTAATGCGGAATACATGGGGGGAATCTGGTCATAGTCCCCGATAAAAGAAAGAATGGCATTTCGTGCTTCTTCTTCCGTTACCGTGACGGGACATTCCTTTAGCACCTCTCCCGACAAATCCTGGGTATCCGTGGAGATACCAAGCTGCATCACCGCTTCATATTCCTTGTCCCGGTCCGTCAGCATGTCGCAGAGCTTGGTGGCGCTGCCTAAGCACACCGGCAGTACACCGGTGGCATCCGGGTCAAGGGTGCCGGTATGTCCGATTTTTTTCTGTCTGAGTATTCCCCGCATCTTGGCTACCACATCATGGGAGGTAAAGCCTTTTTCCTTATAAATATTGATAATGCCGTTGTACAATGCTTTTCCCTCCCTTGTGTGTTTCCATACGTTCAATCAGCCAGACTGCCTGCCGCATTACCTTCATTTCTGCCTGTCTTAACCGGAGTGCAATCCGTTTTCACTTGTATTACTGTCCAAGCTGCAGGGCAATCCACTTCTCACTTGTATTACTGTCCAAGCTGCAGGGCAATCCACTTCTCACCCGTACTACTGTCCCAACTGCAGCGCAATCTGCCCGGACAGGTTGTTGATTACGTCATGCATGGTGCCGCGGATGGTGCAGCCCGCTGCCCGGACATGTCCGCCGCCGCCGAAGAAGGATGCTACCTTTGCCACATCCACATATTCATCGGAACGCATGCTGACCTTGTATTCCATGTGTTCTTTTTCGTAAATAAAAATTGCGCAGTGCACACCGGCAATGTTTCTGAGCTGATTGACAATGCCGTCCAGGTCGGAGGGTCTTGCTCCGTAAAATGCCATTTTTTCCTGATCCATGCAGCTGAAAATACACTGTCCGTCCATAAATCGGATGCTTTCAATCAGGGCTCTTCCCAGTACCTGGGTCTGCAGATAGGTCTTCTGGTAAAAGCTTTCCTCTATAATTTGTGCAAAAGGGAAGCCGTAGCCAATCAGTTCCGCACCGATTTGCATGGTCTTCGGAGAGGTGTTGGTATACTGGAACACACCGGTGTCATGAATAATGCCGGTATAGATTGCCGTAGCAATCTCCGTATCCATATCCTCTTTGGGAATTAAGCCGTAAAGCACCTCTGCCGTCGAGCTGGCGTCGGGCACTACTAAATTCACATCCCCGCAGCCGGGCACATTGCTGATATGATGGTCAATATGCACTTTTTTTGCCGCACAGTTGAAAAATTCTTCCGCGCCGCCCAGTCTCTCCGCATTGGTGTCCAGTGCAAAGAACACGTCAAAACGCTCTTCTTTCCGGTATTCCGTATCCGCTTCGGACAAATGGGGAAGATGCGTAAACCCATCGGGTATGCTCTCTAAATACCAGTGGATTTTTGCTCCCGGCATCTTCTTTTTCAAAAACAGATACAGTGCCATGCCGGAGCCTATGGCATCTCCATCCGGTCTTACATGGGCGCTGATACCAATGACCTTTGCCCCCCTGCATTCCTGTAATATATCCATACCTATCCCTTTTCCTTCTGTGTGTGCTGCCGCATCACGGTATTGCTCTCCCGTGTGCATTGTCACATCACGGTATTGCTTACTCTTCGCTCTCCGTGCTCTTTGCACTCTGTTCTTCCATGACTTCATCAATCTTTCTGGACATATTGACACCGTACTCAATGGACTGGTCCATGATAAATGTAATTTCCGGTGTATTGCGTAGATTGATGGTCTTGGCAAGGCGGTTACGGATGTAACCTTCTGCACTCTTTAAGCCTTTATAGGTATTTTCTCTCGCCTCTTCATCCCCAAGGACACTGATCCATGCCTTGCAGGTTTTAAGGTCGGGAGCCACTTCTACCGCAACGACGCTTGTAAGCGGACAAATCCGGGGATCTTTGATTTCTCCCCGGATAACTTCCGCCAAAACGCGCTGCACTTCCCCGTTAATACGGGTATTCTTCACGCTGTTTTTTCTCATAATTAACCTCACACTATTACTGGCGCGGTACTTCAACCATGATATAAGCTTCTACGATATCAAGCTCCTGCATCTTGTCGAAGCCGTCAAATACCAGACCACATTCGTAGCCTGCCTTTACTTCCTTTACATCATCCTTGAATCTCTTTAAGGATGCTAATTCGCCTTCGTAAATCTGCTCGCCGCCTCTGGTGATACGAACCTTGCAGCCTCTCTGGAAGACACCGTCCTGTACATAGGAACCGGCAATGTTACCCACTGCGGATGCCTTGAAAATCTGACGTACTTCCGCATGGCCGATAACCTTTTCCTCAAATACGGGATCAAGCATACCCTTCATGGCTGCTTCGATATCCTCGATAGCCTGATAAATTACCTTATACAGACGGATATCCACGCCTTCTCTTTCGGCTGTTGCCTTTGCGGTTGCGTCAGGACGTACATTGAAGCCGATGATAATTGCGGAGGATGCGCTTGCCAGCATAACGTCGGATTCGTTGATGGCACCTACACCGCCATGGATGCATTTTACCACAACTTCTTCGTTGGAAAGCTTAAGCAGACTCTGCTTAACGGCTTCCACACTACCCTGAACGTCAGCCTTTACAATCAGGTTCAGTTCCTTTAAGTTACCTTCCTGAATCTGGGAGAACAGATCATCCAGAGACATCTTGCTCTTGGTTTCTTCCAGCTTCTTCTCCTTGTTCTGCTCAAGATAGGTATCCGCAAAGGATTTCGCTGTTTTATCGTTGTCATGTGCCAGGAATACTTCACCGGCACTGGGTACATCGTTAAGACCCAAGATTTCCACAGGTGTGGAAGGTCCGGCTTCTTTTACTCTTCTGCCCTTGTCGTCAATCATGGCACGTACTTTACCATGGCTTGCGCCTGCGGAAATGAAGTCACCCACATGCAGGGTACCCTTCTGTACCAGAATGGTGGCAACGGGACCGCGTCCCTTATCCAGCTCGGCCTCGATGACAAGACCTCTTGCCTTTCTGTTAGGATTAGCTTTTAATTCCAGAATATCCGCGGTAAGCAGAATGGTTTCCAGCAGATCATCGATACCCTCACCGGATTTTGCGGATACAGGTACAAATTCTGTGGTTCCGCCCCAGTCTACCGGAATCAGTTCGTATTCGGTAAGCTCCTGCTTTACACGATCCACATTGGCATTGGGCTTATCAATCTTGTTGACTGCCACGATAATTTCAATGCCGGCTGCCTTGGCGTGGTTAATTGCCTCCACTGTCTGGGGCATAACGCCGTCGTCGGCCGCTACTACCAGGATGGCAATATCCGTTGCGTTGGCACCACGCATACGCATAGCGGTAAATGCTTCGTGTCCGGGTGTATCGAGGAAGGTAATCTTTCTGTCGTTGACAGATACGGTATAAGCGCCGATGTGCTGGGTAATACCGCCTGCTTCCCTGTCGGTAACGTTGGTCTTCCGGATGGCATCCAGGAGGGATGTTTTACCGTGGTCAACGTGACCCATAACACAGATAACGGGAGGTCGGGAAACCAGATTTTCATCGTTTTCATCATCTTCCTTCAGCAGCTCTTCGATGACATCGACCTTGACTTCCTTTTCGCAGAGGATGTCGTATTCCATGGCGATGTTTTCGGCTTCTTCATAGGAGATTTCCTGGTTTACGGTGACCATTTTGCCCTCTAAGAAGAGCTTCTTGATAATAGCGGAAGACTGCACCTTCATCTTGTCTGCCAGATCCTTGATGGTAATGGTTTCAGGCAGCACAATAACCTTAATGGCTTCTTCGGCTGCTTCTTCCTTCTTCTTTTCCGGTTTGATAAATCTGCCGGGCTTGTTCTTTAACGGTTCCTCTTCTTCATACATGAAGTCCTTGCGGGAGCGTTTATCCTTCTCCTGGCTGATACGGCGCTTTTCTTCATCTCTGTGCTTCTCCGCATCCTTAGCGGTTGTTTCGGGAGCAAAGCCCTTGCTGCCGCCCTGACCGGGTTTGCGGAATCCGCCGTCTCTTCCGGCACCGTTCCGGTTGTCGCGGTTGCCGAAGGAAGGTCTGTCGCCACTCTGGCCGTTTCTGTTATCTCTGTTTCCGTAAGGTCTGTCGCCACCCTGGCCGTTTCTGTTATCTCTGTTTCCGTAAGGTCTGTCGCCGCCCTGGCCGTTTCTGTTGTCTCTGTTTCCGTAAGGTCTGTCGCCTCCCTGACCGTTTCTGTTGTCTCTGTTTCCGTAAGGTCTGTCGCCGCTCTGACCGTTTCTGTTATCTCTGTTTCCGTAAGGTCTGTCGCCTCCCTGACCGTTACGATTGTCACGGTTTCCATAGGAAGGTCTGTCTGCCGCATTTGCCTGTACGGGTCTGTCTGCCTGACGCTCTGCAGCCGTTCTATCCGTTGCGGGTCTTTCTACAGCAGGCTTAGGAGCAGCAGTGCCTGCTGCAGCCGTATTGTCTGTCTGGCTCTGAAGCTTCTCTTCCCTTGCGGGTTCTGCCTTGGGAGCTGCCTTCTGAGGCTGATGGGACGGTACCATCTGCACACTGGGTGTGGGAGAAGGAGGTGTCAGCGGTTTAATGGGACGGACCGGTGCCGGCTGTCCGGAGCGGACATTCTGGTTGTTTCTCTGGTTCTGACCCTGGTTACCGTTCATGCCGCCGCGGTTTCCCTGACCCTGGTTGTTTCTGCCGGAGGGCTGACCGGGTACACGGGAATTCTGTGGATTGCTGACAAAGATAATCGTCTTTTTCTTCTTGGGCGCTTCCGCATTTTCCTTTCCTGCTTCTTTGTTCTCCGCTGCCTTTACGGTTTCTTTGTTTTCCACGGGTTTACCTGCTTCCTTTGTATCTGTTTTGACTACTTCTTTCGTTTCTGCCGTTTTGGTGCTTTCCTTTGCTTTGGGCGCCGCCTTGCTTTCTTTTTCCTCTGCTGCGGGCTTGGGAGCTCCACTGCCGAAGTGCTTTCTTACAAGGCCGGCTGCATCATCCTCTACCGCACTCTGCGCCGCTTTGGCTTCGATGCCCTTACTCTGCAGAAAGGCAATGACCTCTTTGCTTTGTACACCAAATTCCTTTGCAAGTTCATGTATCTTAATTTTTGCCATGCAATTATTACCTCCTAATTTTCGGATGCGTTCAGATATTGAATCATTTTTTCTGCAAGACCTTCGTCCACGACGGCAAGGGCGGCTCTTTCGTCCTTTCCGATACAATGTCCTAATTCCGCTTTCATGCCGTAATCATAAACAGGCACTTCATAGAACGAACATTTGTCATGGAATAGTTTCCGGGTATTGTCTGATGCATCCTTCGCTACAATAACCAGCACAGCAGAACCGTTTTTCACTGCATTTTCCGTTGCAAACTCGCCGCTTACCACATTTCTTCCACGCGCTGCGAGCCCCAGCAGTCCATATATTTTATTCTGCATTTGTCTCACTAAACTCCTTCTCCAGTTCCTCATATACCGCATCCGGTATGCTCATTTTGAACGAACGCTCGATGCCTTTGTTTTTGCGTGCTTTCTTTAAGCATTCGCCGCTCTTACAAAGGTATGCGCCTCTTCCGTTCTTTTTACCTGTTAAATCCAGTACGATGGTATCCTCCGGTGTCTTTAAGACTCTCATCATTTCTTTTTTATTCTTCATTTCACCGCAGCCCACGCACTGTCTTAAGGGAATTTTTTTATTCATTGTCGGTATCAGCACCTTCCTCTTCGGCCTCTCTTACCTCTTCCTCGTACTCCTCAGCATCGTAGCCGTCATCTTCGTACTCATCCATATAGTCTTCGTAACGGAAGCCCGGTGCATCCTTTGCCTGGGTTTCGGACTTGATGTCAATCTTGTAGCCTGTCAGTCTTGCTGCCAGTCTTGCGTTCTGGCCTTCCTTACCGATGGCAAGAGATAACTGGTAATCGGGTACGACTACCTTAGCGGTCTTTTCATCCGGGTCTGCAAATACGGCTACAATCTTGGCGGGAGAAAGAGCATTCTGAATCAGATTGCCGGGGTTCTCATCCCAGTTTACAATGTCAATCTTTTCTCCGCGGAGCTCTTCCACAATGGCATTTACTCTGGCACCATTCATGCCGACGCAGGCACCCACGGCATCCACGTTGGGGTTGTTGCTCCATACGGCAATCTTGGTACGGCTTCCGGCTTCACGGGCAATGCTCTTGATTTCTACGGTGCCGTCCTTGATTTCCATAACTTCGGACTCAAACAGTCTCTTTACTAATTCCGGATGCGTTCTGCTGACATTGATGCGGGGTCCCTTCGGGGTGTTCTTCACTTCCAGAATGTAAACCTTAATTCTCTCGGTGGGCTTGAATACTTCACCCTTTACCTGTTCGCTCTCATTTAACATGGCATCGGCTTTTCCTAAATTGATGCTGATGTTTTTTCCTACATAACGCTGTACCACACCGGTAACTACGTCATGTTCTTTTTCATAATACTGGTTGAAGATAACGCTTCTTTCCTCTTCGCGGATTTTCTGTAAAATCACGTTCTTGGCATTCATGGTGGCAATACGTCCGAATTCCTTGGACTTGATCTCCACATGCAGGATGTCTCCCACCTTTGCCTTCTTGGAAATTTCCTTTGCGTCATCCAGTGCAATCTGCAGGCAGTCGTCTTCCACATCTTCCTTTGTGGGTACGACTTCCTTTTCCGCATAGCAGAGGAAATCGCAGGTATCCCTGTCAATTTCGACCTTAATATTATCTGCTTTTCCGAAGTGATTCTTGCATGCTGTCATAAGGGAATTTTCAATCGCATCGAACAGAGTTTCCTTGCTGATTTCTTTCTCCTTCTCCAGTATGTCAAGTGCCTCCATTAATTCTTTATTCATTTTCCCAAATCCTCCTTGTTTTTGCGGAGCAAAAATCCGAGTCCCTTGACGAGGAGAGGATTTATACTCCTGTGTTCTATATTCTATATATCCGCTAAAAATCCAGTGCCAGCCTGATGAGCGCCACATCGCTTCTTTCAAAGGTCTGCTCACCGTTTTCTGTTTCAATGGTAATGCTCTTGTCATCGAAACTCTTTAAGATGCCTGCAAATTCCTTACATTTTTCAATGGGCTTGTAGGTCTTTATTTCCACTTCTTTCCCTATGCTTTTCTGAAGGTGCTTATCTTTTTTCAAGGTTCTGCCCAGTCCCGGACTGGATACCTCCAGGATGTACGCATCTTCGATAAAGTCCTCTTTGTCCAGTGCATCCGACAATGCCCTGCTCACTGTTTCGCAGTCATTGATGTTTACACCTTCCGGTTTGTCAATGTAGGCGCGCAGATAATAATCCGCTCCCTCTTTGACGTATTCCACATCATAGATTTCCACCCCGCAGCCTTCTGCAATGGGTAAAAGCAGCTTTTCCGTTCTGCTTTCGTAGTCTTTTCTTGACATGTCTTTTTCCTTTCTCAATATGAAGTTGTAAGTGATTGGAACATATGCCCCGGGCATTAAGAAAGAGTGGTACGCGACCACTCTTACCTTATGTTCCATATTTAACTGTATTCAGTGTAAACCTTTAAGATTGAAAAGTCAATGGTGAAAATGTAAAAATGTACTATTTCTCACATTTTTCTTCCTCATCGGTCAGAACCAGTTTCTGTTCTACCGTAACTTTTTCCTCATAACATTCAAAGATTTCGTTTACCTTATCGCCGGAAAGCTTCGGGGTGATAAGGCTTACCACCGGCACTACGATTAATCCTGCCACCATGGCTATGGCTCCTGCGTTGATGGGAGAAGCAATAAAATGGAAGAACATGTTGGACACGGTAATGCCCACGCCGCAGATAAAGCTTGCCCAGACAGCGGATTTCGTCACGCCCTTCCAGTACAGTCCGTACATGAAAGGCGCTAAGAACGCACCGGCCAGAGCTCCCCAGGAAATACCCATGAGCTGTGCGATAAAGGTGGGCGGGTCAAGGGCGATCACAACGGAAATTACCACAAAGAACACTAAGAAAATTCTCATGGTGAGAAGCTGCTTCTTCTCGTCCATCTTCTTGATGATATTTCCCTTTAAGAAGTCCAGTGTCAGGGTGGAACTGGATGTCAGCACCAGGGAGGACAGCGTGGACATGGATGCGGAAAGCACCAGCACAATCACGATACCGATCAGGATATCGGAAAGGGAATTTAACATAGTAGGGATAATTGCATCGTATACAATACCGCCCTGTCCGTTCCGGATGGCATCGGAGTCAAACAGTCTTGCAAAACCGCCCAGAAAATAGCATCCGCCGGATACCACAATGGCAAACAACGTGGAAATCACTGTTCCGGTCTTGACTGCTTTTTCATCCCGGATGGCATAGAATTTGCTTACCATCTGCGGCAGGCCCCAGGTGCCTAAGGAGGTCAGAATGACAACCCCCAGTAAGTTAAGCGGGTCGGGTCCGAAGAAGGAAGTAAAGGCTCCCTGCTGTCCCATTGTCACGGGAATATCGCTGGGAATTTCAGACAGTTTAAAAACTGCCTGCATAAAACCGCCCTGTCCGTTTAGTACGGATGCAATGACTGCCACAATGCCGACCAGCATAACGATACCCTGTACAAAATCGTTAATGGCCGTTGCCATGTAACCGCCTAAAATCACGTAAACGCAGGTAAGGGCTGCCATAACCACAACACACACCGTGTAGGGCACATCGAACGCCATTTCAAACAGACGGGAAAGTCCGTTGTATACGGATGCGGTATAAGGAATCAGAAAAACAAAGGAGATGACGGCTGCCGTGACACGAAGGGCATTGCTGTCAAAACGCTTTCCAAAATAGTCCGGCATGGTCTTTGCCTTTAAGTGCTTGCTCATAATTCTTGTTCTTCTGCCCAGCACAATCCAGGCAAGCAGGGAACCGATCAGGGCATTGCCGATACCGATCCAGGTGGCGGAAATTCCGTATTTGTAGCCGAACTGTCCTGCATATCCTACAAAAACCACAGCACTGAAATAGGACGTACCGTAGGCAAAAGCCGTCAGCCACGGACCGACGCTTCTGCCTCCGAGTACAAAGCCGTCCACGTTGGTGGCATGTTTACGGGAATAAAAACCGATTCCTACCATTACGGCAAAAAACAGTATTAGAAGTAATACCTTCACTATCATCTCTTTACCCTCATTTTCCTATGTTTTTATTTCCTGTATTTCTTTTTTTCACACCGTTGTCCGGTGTATTAAACCGTCTTCCGGATTTCATCCTGTGTGACAAATTCCACATCGGTTTCTTTTAAGAGCTCTGTTGCTTTTTCCAGATCGGAAGTCTTCATGACGATGGAAGCATCATCGTTTCCGGTCTCAAGCGCATACATGTACTCAATGTTGATATGGGATTTGCAGATTACCTCCAAAAGTTCCTGCAGGCAGCCCACCTTGTGGCGGAGCTTTACCCCCAGAACATCCGTAAGCATGGCGGAAAAACCATTTTCGTTCAAAGCTTTCCTGCCCGCTTCCGGTTCGGTAACCAGAAGCCGTAAAAGCCCATAATCACTGGTATCTGCCAGACTTAAGGAAACGATATTGATGTTGTTTTTCTTTAAGACATCCAGGACCTCTTCCAGTCTGCCTTCTCTGTTTTCGATAAAAACGGATAACTGTTTCAAATACATACAGCCGTTCTCCTTCCTTAATAAAGCCATGCGGGCACCGGATGCGCCCGCACGTTTTCCTGTTCTTAAATCAGCTTTCGGTTGTCGATTACATGCACGGATTTGCCCATGCTGCGCTCAATGGTCTTGGGCTCTACCAGTTTTACCTTTACGGCAAGACCGATGGCATGCTGGATGACCGTTGCAATCTTCTTTGTCAGCTTTTCTAATTCCTTGATTTCATCGGAGAAGAAACGCTCCTCTACCTCCACCTGTACCTCCAGGGTATCCAGGTTGTTCACACGATCCACAATCATCAGGTAGTGAGGCGCCACTTCGCCCATTTCCAGCAGCGCAGACTCAATCTGGCTGGGGAATACATTGACGCCGCGGATAATCAGCATGTCATCGGAGCGTCCTTTGAAACGGCTGATACGCGCCGTGGTTCTGCCACATTCGCAGGGTGCATAATCGATGCTTGTCAGATCCCTGGTGCGGTATCTTAAAATAGGAAGTCCCTCTTTGGTAATGGTGGTAAATACCAGTTCTCCCGTCTCTCCTGCCGGCAGGGGCTGCAACGTATCCGGGTCAATAATTTCCGGAATAAAGTGGTCTTCCTGCACATGCAGTCCTCTGTGATATTCACAGTCGCATGCTACACCGGGTCCCAGTACTTCGCTTAAGCCGTAAATATCATGGGCATGGATGTGCAGCTTGTTTTCAATCTGCTTACGCATGTTTTCCGTCCAGGGCTCCGCGCCGCAGATGGCGGTTTTTAACTTAACCTTGTCAAGGTCTCCCATTTCCTCCAGGGTCTCCGCAATATGTAACAGATAGGAAGGGGTGCAGGCAATCGCCGTTACATCGAAATCCTTCATCATGGTAGTTAATTTTTTCGTATTGCCGGTGGACATGGGCACAACCGTGGCTCCCAGTCTTTCCGCACCCGCATGGGCGCCTAAGCCGCCGGTAAACAGACCATAGCCGTATGCAATCTGGATGGTGTCCTCTCTGGTAACACCTGCCATGGTAAAGGCTCTTGCCACACATTCGCTCCAGAGGTCCAGGTCCTTTCTGGTGTATGCCACTACCGTTGCTTTTCCGGTGGTACCGCTGGAGGCATGCACGCGCACAATTTCAGAACGGGGGACTGCCAGTAAGCCGAAGGGATAGTTGTCTCTTAAATCGCTTTTGGTGGTAAAGGGAAGCTTGGTAATGTCTTCAATACCCTTGACATCTCCTAATTCCAACCCCATTTCCTGCATTTTTTTCCGGTAAAAAGGCACATTGTAATACACACGCTCCACCATTTTTACCAGTCTTGCACTCTGCAGGGCATGCATTTCATCCCTGCTCATACATTCTTTCGACTCATTCCAGATCATGCGTTTTCTCCTCCGTCAAATCCTAACAGGAAAGCCTTCTTATTGATATCCACGGTCTTGGGCGGAACTGTTTTTTCGATTACGGAAAGCCATGTCTCTTTATCAAAATCCATGTGCTTTGCCGCAAGTCCCAGTACAATGACGTTGAATGCTTTCACATTGCCGATTTTTTCTGCCTCTTCCATTGCATTAATGGAATAGACCTTATGTTTTTTTGCCAGATTTTCAAGGATATCGTCCGGATAGGATGCCGCACCCGTCACAACGGTAATCGGGTCAATTCTCCAGTCATTGACAATAATAACGCCGTCTTTTTTTAAGAAATGGGCATAGCGCAGGGCTTCCAGTCTTTCAAATGCAATCAGCACATCTGCCTGTCCTTCTTCCACGATGGGCTCTGCCACTTCACTGCCGTAGCGTACAAAGGTGACCACGCTGCCGCCACGCTGCGCCATTCCGTGCACCTCCGATAATTTTACATCATAGCCGGCAGCCTTTGTCATTCCGCCCAGTATACGGCTGGTAAGAAGGGTTCCCTGTCCTCCCACGCCTACAATCATAATATTCTTCGTCTTCACTGTTTCGCCCTCCTATTACTTTGCGCAGGTCTCAATGGCCTGGAACATACAAAGATTTTTACAAAGTCCGCATCCGTTACACATGGTAGTGTCAATGGCAATCGTGCCGTCTTCCTTCTTTGTCAGGGCAGGACAGCCGGGACGCAGGCAGGCGCCGCACTTCTTGCATTTTTCGGGAATGGGCTTGCATACGTTGGGGAATACATTTCCTTTTAAAAGTACGCAGGGAGACTTGGTAATGATAACGGAAACTTCATCCCTTGCCACTTCTTCCTTAATAACTCTTTCCAGTTCCTTTAAGTCAAAGGCATTTACTTCCACTACATGCTCAATGCCCATGGATTTGCACAGATAATAAATGCTGATGGCCGGAACGATTTCTCCCTTTAAGGTCTTGCCGGTTGCCGCATGGTCCTGATGACCGGTCATACCGGTGGTGGAGTTGTCCAGAATCATAACGGTACCGGTACCCTGGTTGTAAACCATGTTCATCAGGGAATTGACACCGGTATGCATAAAGGTGGAATCGCCGATTACGGCTACCCAGTTTTTAATGTAATCCTTGCCCTTCGCCTTTTCCATGCCGTGCAGGGTGGAAATGCTGGCGCCCATGCAGACGGTGGTATCAATGACGTTCAAAGGCGCTACGGCGCCTAAGGTATAACAGCCGATATCGCCTGCGGCGTGGATTTTCAGTTTATTCAATACGGAAAATACACTTCTGTGAGGACATCCCGGGCACAGAATAGGAGGTCTTGCCGGAACCTGTGCCGGTGTTTCTACGGAAAATTCTTCCGGCTTCAGGGCTTTTCTTAACATATTGGCGCTGTATTCGCCCTGAATGGTAAAAATTTCCTTGCCGATTGCCTTGATACCCCAGGATTTTACCTGTTCTTCAATGACCGGCTCCAGCTCCTCGAATATGTACAGCTCATCTACCTTGGAAGCAAATTCCTCGATTAATTTTCTCGGCAGCGGATGTACCAGACCGAGCTTTAATACGGAAGCATCGGGACAGGCTTCTCTTACATACTGGTAAGGAATGCCGCTGGTGATAAAACCGATGGAGGTATCTCTGTATTCCACACGGTTAACAGGAAAATCACAGCCGTCCTCCGCCATTTTTTTCATTCTTTCTTCTACATATAAATGACGCTGCTTGGCATTGCCGGGCATCATGACAAATTTCGCCGGGTTACGGGTATAGGGCTTGTCTTCGATTTCCTGTCTGTCGCAGAGCTCCACCGTTCCCTGGGAATGGGAAAGTCTTGTGGTGGTGCGCACCATAACCGGAGTATCGTATTTTTCACTGAGTTCAAAGGCATACTTGGTAAATTCCTTCGCTTCCTCGCTGTCGGAGGGCTCTAATACCGGCACAATGGCGGCTCTTGCCACGGCACGGGAATCCTGCTCGTTCTGGGAGCTGTAAAGTCCCGGATCATCCGCTGCCACCAGCACCAGACCGCCGTTTACACCCGCATAAGAAATGGTGTAAAGAGGGTCGCTTGCCACATTGACGCCTACATGCTTCATGGAAACAATGGCTCTTACACCACTGATGGAGGCGCCGATTGCCACCTCTGTTGCCACCTTTTCATTGGGAGACCATTCTGCATAAATCTCCGGGTATTTTACAATGTTTTCACTGATTTCTGTGCTGGGAGTACCGGGATATGCCGCGGATACTTTCACACCTGCTTCGTAGGCGCCTCTGGCAATAGCCTCGTTGCCCAACATGATTTTCTTTTCTGACACGATTACTCTTCCTTTCTCCTATGGTTCATTTTACATTCTCTCTTTTCTCCGATTGCATCTGCAATTTTGCGCAGAAACAGATACAATAATCATACCACGCATTTTTAGTACTGTAAAGCGTTACTGATACAAAGCATCCAACAGCTGTTTCATGGTCTTCTGCAAAACAGGGTGGCGGAAATTCGGTGCGATTTCTGCCATGGGTTTCAGTACAAAATCCCTGTTCTCCATATCCACATGGGGAATGATAAGATTTTCATCCTCATAGATTTCCCTGCCGTAAAAAATAATATCCAGATCAAGGGTTCTCGGACCCCAATGGATTTTACGCTCCCTGCCCGCTTCCTGTTCGATTTCGTGCAGCCTGTCCAGAAGCTCCGTTGGCGTATAAAGTGTTTCGGCAAGAAGGACACCGTTTAAGAAGTCCGGCTGCTCCACTCCACCGTAAGGTTTGGTGGAAATAATGCTGCTCACCTTTTTTATCCGGATATATTTTTCTTCCAGTTTTTTTATGGCATCCTCTATTAACTTCCTGCTGTCTCCTAAATTGGAGCCGAATGCTATATACACATCCGTCCGGCCTCTGTGGATTTTCACGGAAACCGATTCAAAAGGCAGAGGGATGGGGGCTTCCGGTTTTCTCAGCTCCAGATCCAGAGCCTTTACATTCGGAAACGAAAGCAGTACCGCTTCCGCCGTTTTTTCTGCTGCCGTTTCTATCAGAGCATAGCTCTGTTCCGTCAAAACCTTTTCCATCAAAAGGCATACCTCTCCGTAATGTGTGGATGCCGTCAGATCATCGGATTGTCCTGCCTTTCTTAAATCCGTGTAGAGGACGGCATTTACATAAAAATGCTGTCCTTTCTCCTTTTCTTTTGCAAACACACCGTGGTGTGCATATATTTCAAGATTGTCGATTCTGATTTCATCCTGTATCATAGTAAACCTCATTTCTGAGTCAATCTGCATCTCTGAGTCATTCTGCATCTCTGAGTCATTCCGCATCTCTGAGTCATTCCGCATCTCTGAGTCATTCCGCATCAGCTGTTCAAAATAGCCTCCGTCATCCGGATGGCACGCACATTTTCCTTGATATCATGCACCCGCACAAACATGCAGCCCTTCATCACGCCCATGACCGTCGTAACCAGCGTGCCCTCCACTCGTTCGGAGACCGGCACATCCAGAGTCAGACCGATGACGGACTTGCGGCTGGTTGCCAGAAAAATCGGGCATCCCAGCACCTTAAGGCTTTCCACATTGTTGATAATCTGTAAATTCTGCTCGTAGGTTTTGCCGAATCCCACGCCGGGGTCTATTAAAATTTTATCCGGTGCAATGCCCGCCAGTTCTGCAATGTGCAGTGTTTCCGCCAGGTCTGCTGCCACATCCTGCATGAAGCTCTCGTACACAGGCTCCTTCCGGTTGTGCATCAGGCAGCAGGGCAGACCGCTTTTCGCAATAACATCCGCCATTCTTTTGTCCCACTTTAAGCCCCAGATATCGTTAATAAAGTCGATGCCCGCCTTCACACCTTCTTCCGCCACCTCCGGCTTGTAGGTATCAAGTGAAACAGGCACATCAAATCTTTTTTTGACCGCTTCAATGACCGGCAGCACTCTTGCCAGCTCTTCTTCGCAGGAAAGCAATCGGTACCCGGGTCTGGTAGACTCTCCCCCGATATCCAAAAGGTCCATGCCGTCCTTAATCATTTCTTCCACATGGAACAGTGCCTTATCCTGCTCCACCCATTTTCCTCCGTCCGAGAAGGAATCCGGTGTGACATTTAAAATGCCACACACATACGTTTTCCCTGTTTCCTGAAATTCCCTGTTCCCTATCTTCATATCCGCATTCTCCTTTTCTGCCGGTGTTTGCCTGTCCAGCCATATCCGGGTCTTACATCTGTTTTCTGCAAACTCCCTATACCTTAAGCCGCAGATTTTTCTTTTCCTCGCTCCAGTTGCAGGCTTCCTTTGCTTCACAGGCAAAACATGCCCTGCTTTTCTTGTCCGCCCGGTACAAAACACCGCTTAACGTGGGTTCTTCCGCTACAGACTTTGTGCGGTGCTGTAAAACAGCCTCCGTAATCTCCGCTATTTCCGCCTCCGTGTACCCGCATTTTTCCAAAATAAGCGGGGCAATCCTTGCGCTTGCCTCTTCATGGGGCGTCCCGTTTTCATACTGTTCATGTTTGCCGATATCATGCAGAAGCGCCGCCGCATAAAGCAAATCTTCCGGAATTTGCAAATTTTCCCGAAGATTAAAAATCATGCCGATACGCGCCACATCCAGAAAATGTACCATATCATGCCGGCAGAAAATACGGTCCTTTTCCGCTTCTTTGTTTTTCCCAAGGTGTTCCCGAAAAACTTCATTTTCCAAAATCCGGTTTACTCTGTCCGTTTCCACTGTCCGTCCCCGCTTGTTTTTACTGTCGTTTTCTGCTGCCATTATCCCGTTATCTGTGAAGCATCATAAAAAACTGCTTCTGCAGTTCTGTATTTTCCTTAAACTCGCCGCGGACCGCCATGGTTTCGGTGAGACTTCCCGGCTTTTTCACACCGCGCATGGTCATGCACATGTGCTCTGCCTCAATCACCACCATAACCCCTTTGGGGGACAAATGCTCCATAATGGCATCCGCTATCTGTGCCGTCATCTGTTCCTGAATCTGCAGTCTTTTTGCAAATACCTCCACTGTCCGCGCCAGCTTGCTTAAGCCCACCACCTTGCCGTCCGGGATGTAGGCAATATGCGCTTTTCCGTAAAAAGGCAGCATGTGATGCTCGCACATGGAGTAAAATACGATATCCTTTTCCATCACAATCCCGCTGTCCGAAACGGAAAACGTCTTCTGAAGGTGCTTGCCCGCATCCTCCGTCATGCCTCCGCAGATTTCCTCGTACATTCTGGCAATGCGCTCCGGGGTTTCCCGTAACCCCTCTCTGTTCAAATCCTCTCCGATGCCCTCCAAAATCAGACGGACACCGTCCTGTATTTTTTGCTGATTCATATCTGTATCCTCCGGGCAGTTTCGCTGCCGTATCACTGCTTACCTAAAATATCCCTGACCCTTCCCAAAAAGGAAAGGGAGCCGAAACACAAAATCACATCTTCCTTACCGGCTAAAAGATATGCCATTTCCACCGCTTCCTCCACACTGCCAGCCGTGGTCACCCGCGGATGATACGCACTGACCGCCGCTGCCAGATCCATGGCGGAAAGCGCCCGTTTGTTTTCCGGCGGTGTCACCGTGATAATCTGGTCGGCATAAGGATATGTGATTTCCGCTACTTTTTCATATTCCTTGTCTTTCAACATTCCCATTATATAGATAATTCTTTTATTTGAAAAGTAGGCAGACACAGATTGCACAAGTTTTTTGGCGGCCGGCTCGTTGTGGGCGCCGTCAATGACAAAATACGGTTTTTCCCGCAAAACCTCAAACCTTCCGGGCCACGAGGTTTCTAAAAGTCCGCGTCTTAAATTTTCATCCGATACATAAAAACTCTTCTGCCGGTTCAGTGCTTCCACCACTTCTATGGCAACTGCAGCATTTTCCGCCTGACAGACTCCGGGAATGGTTATTTCCATATCCTTGTGCAGAGTGCCGAACGCATCCCGGTAATTAAACCTCTGCTTTTTCAGACCGTATTTTTTCTTTTCGGGCACAGTTGCAAAAAATAAGGAACAGCCTTGTTTTTCCGCTTCCTTCCTTATTTCTGCTGCCGCCTCTTCCTGCTGTGCGGCGCTGACTGCCACACAGCCTTTCTTAATGATACCCGCTTTCTGATATGCAATTTTGTCTAACGTCCCGCCTAAAAACTGCATATGGTCCATACCGATGGGCATAAGCACCGCAGCAAATGTCCGGGTAATCAGATTGGTGGCATCCTCCCTGCCGCCCATTCCGGCTTCCAGTATCACAATATCGCACTTTTTATCCGCAAAATAAAGGAATGCCAACGCCACCTCCGCTTCAAATGCCGTGGGTGCTGGCAGGCCATCCGCCTTTATCGCCTCCACTGCCTCCTTTATTTTTTCCAGACCTTCCGTGTATGCCTTCTTTGTCATATTTTTCCCGTCCACCCGGATAGTTTCCCGGGACTTAAACACCGCCGGTGAAGAAAAAGCTCCCACGCGGTAGCCGGCCGTTTTATAAACGGTAGAAAGATATGCCAGCACGGAGCCCTTGCCGTTTGTACCCGCAATGTGAATGCAGGGGAAGGCATCCTGCGGATTGCCAAGCCGTCTGCATAGCTCCTTTATGCTGCCGAGTCCCGGCACAATGCCGCTTTTCTTTAATTCATCCATAAAATCCAAACATTCTTTTTCCGTCATCATTTTCTACCCGCTTTGCATATTTTTTGCTTTCCCGGAAACACTTTTCATAATAGAAAAAAGGAGTTCCGTTATCTTGAAAAAACTACTGCACAATTTTCTCCATTGCGGTATCTTAGGCTGGTGCATGGAGATTATTTTTACAGCCCTGTCTTCCTACCGCAGGCGGCAGTTTTCCTTAAAAGGCAATACCTCCGTCTGGATGTTTCCCATATACGGCAGTGCCTGCCTGATTGCCCCGCTTTGCAGACGTCTGCGGGGAAAACCGTTGCTTCTGCGCGGCTTTCTGTATGCCACCCTTATCTTTTCCGTAGAATTCTTTACCGGAAAGCTCTTGCAGAAACGGCACATCTGCCCCTGGGATTACAGTCATTCCAGGTGGAATATCGGGAAAATCATCCGGCTTGATTACCTGCCCTGCTGGTTTCTGGCCGGCTTACTGTTTGAGCGCCTGCTTTTGGAGAACGAACCGGCTTCCGCATCCCGCCGTCTTACCGAAGAAAAGGACGGAGACATCTCTCCGCCCTTTTGAAGTCATATCCTTAATCGTTATCCATATCGTCCATGGTTTCCGTGCCGATGTTTAACGTATTTAAGGTACGTCTTCTCATGCGGGCTGCTTCGGAAGCCTCTAAAATATAGTTTTTAATTTCCCTGGACCTTTTCACATGCTCAATAATAAGCTTGGGATGGGTGGTATCACCGGTAAAGCAGGTAATGGTGCCGAGTCCCACCAGTCTTTCAAAAAAAGTCTGTGTATGCTCTACATCCTGTACTTTATACATATAACAGTCATTTTCGACTTTTTTGAAAAATCCCTGATCTACCGTAAGTATATCATCCTTGATGATGTAAACCGTGAATGTAAACGGCAGTCCCAAAAACACCCATCTTTTTCTTTCCCTGTACTTGATATCCTCATCCGTTTCTTTAGCCATATCCGCAATACCTTCCCTTTCCTTTTGTACACAAATATCAATATTATAAAGAAGATTATACGTGAAAAGAAGATATTATGCAAGGCTATTACGGGATGGAAAATTATTTTCAAAATATTTTTTGAAATCCCCCAAAGACTAATTGCATCACCCCTCCCTTTGTGTTACAATGTTAAAAATCTGAAAAGGAGGATGATATCGTGACAGCTAAGGAATGTATTAAAGGACGCAGAAGTATTCGTAAATTTGCAGATACTCCCGTTTCCAGGGATGTGATTGCAGATATTGTAGAAACCGCTTCTTATGCTCCCAGTTGGAAGCATACACAGATTACCCGTTATATTGCAGTGGAAGGCGAGCTGAAGGACAAAATCGCCGATGAATGTACCGGCGCTTATGCAAAAAATGGTGAGATTATCAAAGATGCTCCCATGCTGATTGCTGTTACTTTCATTAAAAACCGCAGCGGATTTGAACGTGACGGTTCCTATTCCACTCCCAAGGAAGGCGGCTGGCAGATGTTTGATGCCGGTGTTGCTTCCGAAGCTTTTTGTTTAGCAGCTTACGAGCAGGGACTCGGTACCGTAATTATGGGGATTTTTGATGAAGCCAAAGCCGCTTCCCTTCTGGAAGTTCCCGAAGAAAGAGAATTGGTTGCTTTAATTCCTATCGGCTATCCCGCTGAAAGTCCTGCCGTTCCCAAACGCAAGAGCGTGGAGGAATTATTATCATTCAAATAAATACATTAAAATCGAAGAGTTTTTCCTCTTCGATTTTTTTTGGGTATTTCGCAATGTTCCATGCCGCTTCTGCGGCAGAATAAATACAAAGCGCCGCATCTGCGGCAGAATGTGAGGAAAAAGAATGAGACATTTAATGAGCCCACTGGATTTTTCCGTGGAAGAATTGGACAAGCTTTTTGACTTGGCGGAGGACATTGAAGCCTCTCCCGAAAAATATGCCCATGCCTGTGACGGCAAGGTACTTGCTACCTGTTTCTACGAACCCAGCACCCGTACCCGTTTAAGCTTTGAGTCCGCCATGATTCATCTGGGTGGAAAGGTACTCGGCTTCTCCGATGCCGCCAACTCTTCTGCTTCCAAGGGTGAAAGCGTATCCGACACCATCCGCGTTATCTCCTGCTTTGCCGATATCTGTGCCATGCGTCATCCCAAAGAAGGCGCGCCCATGGTAGCTGCCGAGAAATCAGGCATTCCGGTTATCAATGCCGGCGACGGCGGTCACCAGCATCCCACCCAGACCCTGACGGATCTGCTTACCATCCGCAGTCTGAAGCACCGTCTGGACAACATGACCATCGGTCTTTGCGGCGACTTAAAGTTCGGCCGTACCGTACACTCCTTAATCCGTGCCCTGGTGCGCTATGAAAATGTCCGGTTTATCTTCATCTCCCCCGAAGAGCTCCGTGTACCCGACTACATCACGGATATGTTAAAAGAAAAAAATATCCCCTACGAAGAAGTCATCCGTCTGGAAAACGTAATGCCTTCCCTGGATATTTTGTACATGACCCGTGTACAGAAGGAACGTTTCTTCAACGAAGAAGATTATGTCCGTCTGAAGGATTTCTACATTCTGGACAAGACCAAAATGGAATATGCCAGACCGGATATGCTGATTTTACATCCCCTGCCCCGTGTCAATGAAATTTCCGTAGAAATTGATGATGACCCCAGAGCCGCTTATTTCAGGCAGGTGCAATACGGTGTCTATGTAAGAATGGCGCTGATTTTAACACTCTTAGGAAAGGATTGAAGATTATCATGTTAAACGTAGGAAAGATTGAAGAAGGATTTGTACTGGACCATATCGAAGCCGGCAAGAGCATGGATATTTACAAAAACCTGCAGCTCGGCAAATTAGACTGCACCGTTGCCATTATCAAAAATGCCCGCAGTAACAAAATGGGCAAAAAGGATATTCTTAAAGTGGAATGCGACATCAACCAGCTTGACTTGGACGTCCTGGCATTCATTGACCACAACATCACCGTAAACGTCATCAAGGACGGTGAAATCGTGGACAAAAAGGAACTGGTTCTTCCCAAGACCATTACCAATGTCATCCACTGCAGAAATCCCCGTTGCATTACCTCCATTGAGCAGGGCCTGCCCCACATCTTTGTTCTGGCAGACGAGGAAAAAGAAATTTACCGCTGCAAATACTGTGAGGAAAAAGCCGACAGAAAGAAGCTGTAAAAACGTGAAAAGAAAAACAGCAGGCAAAACCGTATAAAAACGGTAGCCATAAAAAAGGAGATATCCTCACAGGTATCTCCTTTTTGTTTGTTATCTTTTTTCTTGGTTTACTTATCTCCGTTTTTTTTCTTACCCAGCCAGCCTTCTTTTTGCAGTTCCTGTAAATCCTCGTCGTATAACCTGGACTTCATGGTCGGGTTGTTCTTGAATATCTTCGCTAATACCTTGTTGTTGCGCATGCTTTCATGCTTGGCGGCATTAATCCTGTACTGCGCCTGCAGATCCATAATTTCCTCTCTGTCGTCCTGGGAATACTGCTCAGATTTCTGACGCAGGCTTTCCTTGATGGCAGCAAAGCTCTTTTCGATGCCTGCCATACTTTCGGCAAATGCCACCTTTTTCTGTCCCATACTCTCGGCAAATGCCTCTTTTTTCTGACCCATGCTCTCGGCAAATGCCTGTTTCTTCTGGTCAACCGTTTCCGCAAAGGCCACTTTTCTGCGCTCCGCATTTTCCGCCATAGCTTCCCTGCGTTCCGCCCAGTCCTCTCCCGCTACTGCGGCAATAACCTCGGCTCTCTTCTGGATACGCTGCATTTCGCCCTTAAGCTTCTCCATAGAAACCAGCACATCCCGCAAATCGAGAGCTGCCTTGAAGGAAAGAGCAAAATCCCACACAATATAACAGGTCAGAAGAAGTGTCGCTATGGTCAGGATATTGTCCGGAATAGCCAGCACCAGTTTTTCCACCGGTTTGTGGATAACATAATTCATAAGCAGGGTAAGACCGCCCCAGGCGAGTGAACAACCGAGACAGATATGTCCCTGAAAGTTAAAGGGCTGATTGGAATAATCCCAGTACCTTACCTTGAACAGAGCTTCCATTGCCACACCGGTAAAATACTCTAAGATGGTGGCGCCGATGCATCCGGCAATATAGACCGCCCACCAGTGTCCGATAAAAGGCTTCGAAACCACTAAAAGAAGAATGGCGCCGCTGCCGTACAGCGGCAGGAACGGTCCCTTCATAAAGCCTCTGTTTACCCAGCGTCTGGACTTTAATGACACATAACACGACTCAAAGCACCAGCCGAAAAAACAGTAAAAATAAAAGAAAAACAGCCATTGAATGATTGTGTAAGAATACATAAAATCTCTCCCATCAGGTAAAGGTCTCAAATCGCAGACAGAGCTTACCTTTTTTCGTTGTGTATTTTTCTTCCGCAAAAATAAATTTGCCGAAACCTCTGACGTTGACCACATCTCCCACGGCAAGAGGTCTGCTGTTGTTTTCCGTCAGCCTGCCATTCACAAAGACCCTGCCTGCCGCAAACATCTGCAGGCTTTCGCTTCTGGACAAATTACACAGCCTGGAAATACAACCGTCCAGGCGCAGGGAGCTGACAAGTACCTCCTGCTCACCCGGCTTTTCAAAGGAAAAGCTCACCGCCGGGTCTGTTTTTTCGCATTTCACATGGGTGTGCTTAATCTGCAGAAGATTTTCACAGATAAAATCCGCCATGGAACGGATGCAGAAAATATAACCTTCTTTTTCTCCGGTCCGGATGTCTCCGATGCAGCTTCTCTCCATTCCCAGATTCATCAGTGCACCGAGAAAATCCCGGTGGGAAAGTTCATCCGCAAACTTTGCCAGAAGCGGCGTCACATGAATACAGGTAATGGGAAACTCTTCCTCATAGCCGAATTCCTGCGGGGAACCAAACCGCACCATCTGTCTTTCCGCCATCTCATAACCGCCGAAAAGCATCGGATGGGCAAAGGAAATCTCTTTTTTCATCTGCTCGTAAACCGATATTTCCGAGAGTCCCAGAAACGCACTGAAGGTGTAAATATTCTGCTGATAGGATTTATTTGCAAGATCCCGCAGCCTGTTGCAAAACTGCTGCTCCTCTTTGTCTGAACTAAATGCCATAGTGTTTTTTTTCCTTCTCCGGTCTGCTGCCACGGGTCCGGTATGCAGCACATACCGGGTAAATCTTATTCCGCTCAGCCTAATGCCACATCCAGAATCATCATTAAAAGAAATCCCACCAGTACGCCCAGCGTACCCGCATGGGAATGTTCGCCCAGATGCGCTTCGGGAATCAGTTCTTCTACCACCACATACATCATGGCGCCTGCCGCAAAGGACAAAAGCCATGGCATGAAGGGAACCAGTATGCCTGCCAGAAATACCGTCAGAATACCGAAAATCGGTTCTACAATGCCGGAAAGGCATCCGTACAGAAATGCCCGGAAAGAAGAAGTTCCTTCCTTCTTCAGGGGCAGGGAAATGGCTGCGCCCTCCGGAAAGTTCTGGATACCGATACCGATAGCCAGTGCAAACGCCGCCGCATAATCCGCCGCCGTGCCTCCGTTAATGCCCGCATTGGCAAACGCAAGCCCCATCGCCATTCCCTCCGGAATGTTGTGCAGGGTTACGGCAAACACCATAAGCGTTGTCCGTCCCAGAGACGTATGGGGTCCCTCCGCCTTCGTTTCTCCTATATGAAGATGTGGAATGAGTATATCCATCAGAAGTAGGAAAACAGCTCCCAGCACGAAACCTCCCGCTGCCGGAATCCATCCGATACTACCGTTTTCTTCTGCCTGTTCAATAGACGGAATCAGAAGTGACCATACCCCTGCTGCTATCATGACTCCCGCCGCAAATCCCAAAAAAGCCTTGTGAACGGACTCTTTCATGGACTTTGTAAAAAAGAAAACCACTGCTGCTCCCAATGTCGTCATAAGCCACGCAAAACCGGTACCTTCCAGTGCCAGTATAAAAGTATTCATTTTTCCTCCTAACTTTAATTAAAACTGATGACCTCTTTTTTCGGTGCCTTGGCTTTTTCCACACTGACAGCCGTAAGCACCGGTCCTTCTCCCTGGTAATCAGCCCAGTATTTTCTGTGTACCACCGCTTTTACCTTTACCCATTCCTTCTGTTTCAGGGCATCCGCTCCTTCGTATTCACAGGCATAGCCTAAGAAGGAAATGTCCTCTGCGCAACAGGTCATTGCCATACGGCCGGGTACAAAATAATTCTTGGGAAAATCCTTGGGTTTCAGAACCATGGCAAGGAACTCGACGGTCTTTCCTTCGTATCGTTCCGGATGGTCCATAATATCCAGAAACCAGATACCGTATCCGTTATCGTCCAGCTTCAGCACCTCTGCGGATAAATCGTAAGGAAGGTCATCCTCTAAGATATCCGTAATTTCTCCGTTGGCATCTTCAAAAATAACGTCTGCCCTGGGATTTACCGCTTTAATGTTTCTCTTATACGTATTTAAGTCCTGCACTCCGTCACAGCGGTTCATGATAATCATTTCGGAATTCTTTACCATTTCCGCAAGCTGGGAACGCATATTTGTATAATACATGGGGAATGTGGAGCCGTCAATGGTGGTAATCTGCTGCTCGATACGCCACGATCTGGGCAGCTTCATGTTGCGGATATTCCACATACCATTATATTCTATGATAATCCTGCCCGGTTTGTGCTTCTTCTCCAGCTCCGTCAGATATTCCGGAGTAAAATCTTCTTCGTTTTCAATAACTTCCATTACCGTGTGGCTCTTTTTCAAAAGCTTTTCGTCATATTCTTCCACACCTTCCTCGCAAAGAACCAAAAGGGTTGTTTCCCTGCTCTGGAAGTAGGGCTGTCCCAGTGTATAGGAAATGAACTGTGTTTTGCCGCTTTCCAAAAAGCCGTTAATCATATATACGGGTTTCATACTTTTCAGGTCTCCTTATCTCAAGATACCTGCCGGCTTTCACCGGCAGGTATCCCCTACTTGTCACGTTTACTCATTTATTTCAGGAAAAGGTCTGCCAGCTTGTCCTCGTCAATCTTGGAACCGATGACGCAGAGCTTACCGGTTACCTGTGCGGCACCGCTGCGGATATCGCTTTCTCCGGGTACATAATCGAAATAAATCCAGGTACCGTCCTCTGCGGGCACCATGCCCTTGGCACGGAGAATCATGCCGTAAGAACCGTCCTCCAGGGCATGAAGCTTCTCTTTGATTTCATCGGTTGTAAACTTCTTTGCGGTTTCTTCGCCCCAGCTTGTAAACACCTCATCCGCATGGTGATGATGATGGTGGTCATGGTCGTGACATCCGCATGTGCAGTCCGGACCGTGGTCATGGTGATGCTCATGCTCGTCGTCATGATGATGGTGGTCGTGATGGCAACATTCGTCCTCATCGTCATCATCATGGTGGTGATGCTCGTGGTGGCAGCATTCGTCCTCATCATCATGATGATGATGCTCATGTTCATGATCATGCTCTTCTGCCAACAATGCCTGAATCATATCCTCCAGCTTGTCCGCTCCTTCGATGGTCTTTAAGATATCTTCGCCCTGTAATGCCTCCCAGGGAGTCGTAATAATGGTTGCTTCCTTGTTGTACTCCCTTATCATATCGATGCAGGTCTTAAGCTTATCTTCGCTCATATTCTGGGTTCTGCTTAAGATAATGGTTCCGGCGCAGGCAATCTGGTTGCAGAAAAATTCGCCGAAATTCTTGATATACATTTTGCACTTGGTGGCATCCACAACGGCAACGGCGCTGTTGACCTGGACATCCATATCCTTTGCCACATCGTCAACTGCCTTTACCACATCGGAAAGCTTGCCAACGCCTGACGGCTCGATTAAAATCCGTTCCGGCGCATAGGTGGAAAGAACTTCCTTTAAAGAAGTACCGAAGTCACCTACTAAGGAACAGCAGATACAGCCGGAATTCATTTCCTTGATTTCAATACCGGATTCCTTTAAGAAACCGCCGTCGATACCGATTTCACCGAACTCGTTTTCAATTAAAACCACCTTGGTATCATGTAAAGCTTCTTTTAAGAGCTTTTTAATCAGGGTTGTTTTGCCGGCACCTAAGAAACCGGAAAAAATGTCTATTTTTGTCATGATAAAAAACCTTCTTTCTGTATGCATTTTACACTGTCTTCCGCACATTGCTGCCGGAAGCATATAAAACAAAAAACCCTTGAATAAAATCAAGGGTCTCTTAGAGCTGCTGACGGGAATCGGACCCGTGACCTCCGCACTACCAATGCGACGCTCTACCGACTGAGCCACAGCAGCGGATTTCTGGAAGTTTGTCTCCCGCAATCACCGAAAGTTAATATACCATACGGGTATGCAGATTGTCAATCACTTTTTTTATTTTTTTTGACTTTTCAAAGTTGTAATATCTATCTTAACAGATAGAAAGAAGGGAACGGAGAGAAAACATGTATCGTTATAAAGGTTTATTTTTCAGTAGAAACGGATTAGTTATAGAGGTAAAACGGTTTAATAACAATTCTATATATTATTTTGTGGTAGTCCGGTATGGATTTAGAGGATATCACGTATTGTATTCAACAAGGGATTTGCAGAAAGCTTTTGATTTTTGTGATGGATGTTTAATAGAAGACGGTGATAAAGGATAAGATTCCTTTGCATAAAAAATTAAAGAAAAGAGGAAAAGAAAATGGTAAATGAATTAAAAGGATTAAAAATTGTAGGTATCAAGAAAACACCTAGTAAGGACGGAAAGAAAACGTATACAACCTATTATGGTTTGCGTCCGTGGTCTGATTATGAATTAAAGACCGAAGAAGAAAATGCCAATGCATCATTGGAAGGTGCAGCCGTAGAGGAAGTTAATACAACAGAAGATTTTCCTATTTCTGTAGGTGACGTTGTTAAGTTCTTTTATGCCAGAGCTACCCAGTACGGTGATAAGGTATACCAGCCGGTGGATGATTATAAGCTGATTACTCCGGCAACTCCTTTTGATAAGGATAAGGCTGCTAAGTAGTTGTTAAGCTAATAGCTTTACATATTTTCCCTACATCCGGGCGGTGAAGTTAATATTCCGCCCGGTCTCCCCTCGGACATCCCCCTTATAGGGTGTTAATAAAAATAGATGGTATTTATACATCGGAAAGGAGTCTTTTATGATGCATCTTTTATCTCTGGTTGCGGCTGATGCTGGTACTTCCGTAATCAATACCAATATTGTTACCGAGCTGGTTAATCTGGTAAAGAATGTAATGGGTCTGTTCTCTGAATTCCCGCTTAACGTTCTTCTGATCGCTTCCCTCTGCTTTGTAGCGTTTGGTCTGTTCAAACGTGCGAAGGCTGCAGCAATGTAGTACTGGGTTGTGTTGTTAAGAAAGTAAAGGCTTAAGTTCTTAATTGAATATTGAGAAATTAAGCCTTTATTTTTTTGAGGAGAAAGGAGTGTTGTAGATATGGGTTATTTACCTGGTATTTTTCTTGCATTAAAATCGGAAAATGAATTGTCATTGGTGGAGCTTGTTTTACTTGGTTTTTTAGTTTTTTTTCTTTCTACCGTTACTCTTAAATTGTTTTTTTGGTTTACTGATGACTAATTTTATATTTTGGAATGAGAAGGAGATGTTGATTGTATGAGTTTTTTATCAGTTATTAGTGACGAGGATTGTCGTACAGTTTTGCAGTCACTTTGTTCTATTTATAGACTTTATATTGAAATATATGAGTTAGAATTGCATGCTCTGGAAAGGATGTGTGAAGATGTTAAAGACAATGTTGTTTAGAAATGCAATGTGTATAGTTGCCCTGTTTAGTATCATGGCACTGTTCTTTTGTTTCGGAGTAGTTGCTACTGCAGCAGAAAGCGGAGAAACAGAAACATTTACTTATAGTTTATCATATGAAGTCCCGAACTCCTATACATCTAAATATATAGGTAGTTCTTTTTTTGACTATGATAGATTTTCCCTTAGTTATCGTCTTGTTATTCTTCATAGTTCTGCCGGAGATAGTGATGTAATTACATCAAATAAACCTGACAAAGTTGTGGTTACTTCAAAATACTATAATATATATTTTCTAAGTAATGATGGGTCTTTATCTTCCATAGGCTCAAAAGCTGTTTCGGTGTCGTATACTTTGCGCCGTGTGCTAAGAAGTGGCAATAATGAGGAAACGATAATGGATACAGGTAAGTTACAAAGTTTTAATGCTTCTTCCATTAGTACTGATATTCCTATATATGAGGCTGATGAAGCTGGAAAGGCTGCAGCATTGGAGTATTTGAAAACGGGGAAACAAACTAAGGAAGGCTATAATATATACCTTAATGATTTGAAGGTTTCTGATGTGTCTAAGGATGTTGTTAATGTTTCTTGGACGGGTTACACTTTGGACCCAGCACTTCGTAACAATGCCAATATTGTAGATTATAAGGTTGAGCGCCGTGTCTATCCCTATGTGGAGTTATCAGAGGGCGAAACGGATTTAGGTTGGAATCCTTGGGAAATTTATTCCAATTCTGTTCCCGGTAAACTTCTTACTGCAGATTTTATTTTTTCTCCTTCTTCTAAGTGTCCTTATAAGAATGGTTTTTCGCAACTTTGGCTTGATTTATGGCCTGTATGTATTGATGCAGATGGTACGGAATATGTAGGAAAAAAATATCATTATTATTTTGATGCTGATGGTAACTTGACTCATACTGACAATCCTATTGGAAGTCTTTCACCTATTTATGACCCAGATTGTAATTTTGTGGATTTTAATGTTTACGTTTCTCAATATGATAAGTATGGACAACCTTTAGATAAAGGTAAGACTAATTTTCAGGAAAAAGAGGGGCATTCTTATTTTATTTCTGCAACTGATTTTACGCATTCTTATGATGTAGTAAGTAAAGATATTAAAGTTTTTGCATATTATCCAACTGGTTTATCTTCTGGTTATGAAATTCCTTTTGATGAGTATGGTTCTTGGGTACGTTCCGATTTAGTAAAGTCTGGATTTTCGTTTGATATTACTCAGGGGCAATTAAGGAAACGGTATGGTTTTTCTTCTGTTGGATTAAAATATGATAATTCAGATTTTACTTTGCGGTTTATTCCTTATTATTACTCGGGTGATAATTTATATTATGGTAATGCTTCTGTTGTTGAAATTCATGGTTATTTAGCTGATGAATTTCAAGAGGTGGGTGATCCAAGTAATTCTAATAACCCTAAAAAGAAAATCAATCCTGATGTGGATATATCTTCAGGTGATGCCGGTGGTGGTTCAGGTGGAAATACACCTACTGAAGCAGATAAGAATACTATACTTTCTTTTGTTAAAGGTTTTTTTGAACTTATGGCAGCATTGTTTCAAGAATCCGTTAAATTTTTGAAGCAGCTTCCCAGTTTTTTGAAATCTATGTGGTCTTTAATAGATTTAGTTGGTCAATTTCCTTCTATGGTATCAAAGGTTTTTTCTTTTTTACCGTCAGCATATACTACCATGCTTGTGGGTGGATTGGCTTTGGCTATCCTTTTACGCATTTTCGGAAGGTGATTTATGGATAATGTAAAATATGTAATTGATGCTTGTTACTCAATCTTAAAAATGCAACTTTCTCTTTGTGGTTATACAGTTACTTTGTGGAATGTTTTAATATTCGGATTTTGTGTATTTGTACTTTTTGTTTTCATTTTTAAATCATTTCGTTAAGTATATCTATTCCGTATTTTATGCCGATAATTGCGAGTATTATTTTTACTGTTGTTATTATGATTTTTATTAAGAAATAGAAGCCTATGCAACCTATCCAGAAGCTCATTTGATTTATAAGGTCTCTTATATCATCTAATCTTTTTATGATTGCGTCTGTGCGCTGGTTTTGGGTTGTTTCTTCTTCTTTTTTTATTCTTTCATAGGTTTCATTGCTTAGTATATTGTTTTCTTCCATGGTAATATCCCCTCTTTCTTTTTCTATGGGGATAATTATAAAAAATAAAAAGGAGTGTGTCAAATGTATGAAAAAGAAAATTTTGCGGTCAATGTGGTATCTGCTCCGGGACATGACGGATTTTATTATTCTCTTAGTGTATCTGGTGGGGATGTCTATGATGATGTTTCCGGTGGAAACAATGGAGAAACTGAACAATCCCCAGTTGATACAGTCTCTTCCGGTGATGGGGCGGGTGTTCCTGGTTCTGGTACTGTGTCGGCTGGTGATGGATATACTTTTGTTTCTTCCCCGGTTGATTACACGGATAGCATTGTGGCGGTTAAGGAAGAACTTACCGCATTAAGTGGACTGGTATTTTTACTGTTTATCTTTCTTTTGCTCACTTGGACAGAAAGAAAAATAAACGGTGTTGTGGGTAAGTTTACCCAGTGGAAAAAAGGAAGGTGATGTTGTGCAGCAGTTAATTGATTTTATCCTTGCCGGGTCTGTGGAATTTACCCCGGAAACTTTACTCAGGTACATGTGCTTTGTTCTTGTGCTTTCCTGCATTGGCTCCGTGGTAAATTCTGTATTTGATAATCTTGTAAGTCGGAGGTAGGCAGCATGTTATATATTATTCTGATTGGAATAGGTCTTCTTTGCCTATTCTCCGTTGTATTCCGTGTGCTTCTTCTTCATCCATTTAAGACAGTCTATAATGCTATTGTGGATTGCCTTAAGTGGATGAAGTTTAAAAAATGGCGTGAAATAAAAATGGGTCAACTAATTTGTTTTATTGGTCTGTTCGGACAGGGAAAAACCCTTTCTGCGGTTCATTATGTAGTAGGCAAATATAACAAGTACAACGGTAAAAAGATATATGACCCTAACCGTAAGAAGTGGGTTACGCAGGTAATCCACATTATTAGCAACGTGGATTTAATCGGGGTACCCTATGAGCATTTCACGGGGCTTTCCCAGATGGTTCAAGCTGCCGAACGTTTTAAGCAGTTGGATGATGAAAACGATACTTTGACATGTATTTTAGTGCTGGGGGATGAATTTTCGGTACAGTTAAATAGCCGTAAGTTCAAGGATAACATAGACCCGTTGTTTTTAAATACCCTGCTTACGTGTCGGCATCATCATATTTCCCTTATCTATACATCCCAGCGGTTTAATCATGTGGATGCTTTGCTTCGTCAGGTAACTCAGTATGTAGTTAGCTGTAATAAAGTATGGCGTGTGCTTGTTCATGGGCAGTATGATGCCTTTACCTTGGAAAATGCGACAGACCCTACTCTTGTGCGTCCTCTGCACCGCTTCGGCTGGTTTATCACAAATAAGGACTTTGCCCGGTATGATACTCTTGCGTGCGTGGACAATCTCTCTAAGTCCTGCAAGGAAGGGGATATGTTGACCGAAGAAGAAATTCTGTCCTTGCAACGTAACGAAGCCGTGAATATGGATGCCGTAGACAGACCCAGCAGAAAGTATATACGTAGTATGAAGAAAAGGAGAAAATAAATATGAATTGGTCTTTGTTGATTGCTTTGTTCTTTCTTTTTCGTTGTTTTGTTAAAGGTCGTGATAATTCCGGCAACTCGTAGAGCTTGCCCTTTACGGTAGGGATTGCCGGAGTAGCCTAAGCCAAGGGGGCGGTCTGCCCCAGCCTTTAGGCGGGCGCCGCCCCTGCAGGCAGGCCTTCCGGCAATGGGTTCCTACCGTCAAGGGTTGCCTAAAGGTAAATATTACCCTTTAGGCAACTTCTGTAATCTGTAATCTTGGGTACTTTAAGTATTGATTTTACTACATTTCTTTTATTTTTTAACTTTTGTAATCTTTGTAATCTTTTTCTGATTTTTGTAATTTTGGGGGTAATGTATGGATTTTTTTGCTGATTCCGAAGAGGATATAAAGAAAGAGTATAAGCCGTGTAGAAAATGGAGCATCACTATAAACAATCCTGAAACACATGGTTTTTCTCATGATGTTATACGTGAATTGCTCATGAATATTAAAAACGTAAAGTATTGGTGTATGTGTGATGAGATTGGACTACAAAATCATACATATCATACACACATTTTTATATATCGTGATACTGCTATTTCTTTTGAGTATCTGAAAAAACTTTTTCCTCCGGCTTTTCTTAAGGCTTGTAATGGTTCGGCTTTGGAAAATAGGGCTTATATTCGTAAAGAAGGAGCTAAATTTATAGCAAATGGAAAAGTGGAATCCAATCTTCCGGAAACATTTGAAGAATATGGAGAATGTCCGGAAGAAAAGCAAGGGAAACGGAATGACCTTACTTTACTTTACGACTTGGTGAAACAAGGAAAATCTGACTTTGAAATCATTGAAGAAAATCCTAACTTTATGAACCGTCTTAACATAGTCGGTCAAGTAAGGGAAACATTGAAATATGAACAGTATAAGAATAAGGTCCGTGATACAATGCACGTGGAATATTGGCAAGGTGATTCCGGAACTGGTAAAACTTCTGGTATATACAACTTGTATGGTTTCGAAAATGTATACCGTGTAACTGATTATAAAAATCCATGGGATGGTTATTCCGGACAGGATGTAGTTGTTTTTGAAGAGTTCCGTGGAGAAATAGAAATTTCTAAAATGTTGATATGGTTGGATATATACCCTTTACAACTTCCCTGCCGATACAATAATAAAACTGCCTGCTATACCAAAGTGTTTTTTACCAGTAATAAACCGTTGAAAAATCAGTATTTACAATGGCAGAAAGATGAACCTGAAACATTCAAGGCTTTTACACGGAGAATACATACAGTAAAGATATTTACAGTGGGACAAGCTCCTCAGGAGATACCTACACAACAATACATTGACGGTGATGTTTTTGTAAACATATCGGCAGCAGAAGAAAAATACATACAAGAAACTTTTGGACTATAAAAGGCAACCTTGCGGCTGCCTTTCTTTTTTACTATTTAGTTTTTACTTCCGGGAACTCTATTCCCAGTATCCTTGCCAGTTCTTTTAATGCTTCATACTCTGTTGCGCCTTTTTCGGCTGCCATGTTTAGAAATCTCTGCATTTCTTCTTTTGTCATTTCCTCTTCCATAGCCTGCACCCCTTTCTTGTAGGGATATTATAGGCTTTTTCCTTTCTTCCCGTCAAGCCGTTAGGTCAGCTATTGTTTATTTTATGTTTATAATGTATCTTGTAGCTTCTTCGCTTTCCTTTTCTGTTATGGTTCCGCTATATTCCAAACCTATCAAAAGTCCTATTATTTCATATGTAGCATAGTCTTTTTTTTCTAAACAGTCTTTATAAAGTGATTCAAGTACTTTATAAATACCGTTTTCTCCTTTTTCTGTTTTCATTCTCTTAATAATTTTTTCTATGATGTTCATTTTTTCCTTTCTCCCGGTTTAACCTGCTTACCGGGAAGGTCCTTTTAATTGCGTCTTGAAGATTTAGAGCGGTGTCCTCGATTTTTGATATTATGAAGTATTTTTCATATGCTTTTGCTCCTTTTTGTTTTCTTTAACTGCTTCTCGTTAGTTCTTCGCGTATGTCCTGCACTGTTTTTTAATGAACTGCGTAGCATTGTCAAAAAATCGCAGATTAGTATAAAAAATTTTTCAGTGCTTTTTACGTTTTGAAAAAATTTTTATACGGTTTTGACATAAGCGAAGCAGGAGTTAAAGTGCAAAAGGACATACACGACTAACGAGTGTAGGAAGAACAGAAAGCAAAAGCATAATGAAAAATACGGATTGCAGAGCGCAGCGAACACAAAAAGCAAGCATCATTTTTTATTGATTATGATAAGAAGGGTAAGCAGCAGATACTAAGAAATCCTTTAACATTTGTTTTGGTGTTGCTACTTCTCCACTGCCTAAGAAAAAGGATTTTGTCAAACATGCGCAGCAAGTAAAAAATTTCATCTTTACGAAAATTTTTACGGTGTTTTACAAGAGCCTTTTTCCTTAGGCAAAATCTAATTGAAACAGCAAAAGTCTTTTGTATGTCGGAGCGGAGCGGTTTGCTTTAGTGCAGATATACAAAAAGTACACTATCAATTTAGATTTATGAGGGGTAAACATGCGACATTTAACAGAGAAAGACCGTTACTACATAGAAATAGAACGGAAAAGAAAAACACCAGTAAAAGATATAGCTGCAGCTTTAGGCTTTAGCCGGGTGGCTATTTATGCAGAAATCAAGAGAGGTACAGTTACCCAGATAGATAGATATTTGAAACCGTATCAGGTCTATTTATCGGATGCCGGGCAACGTGTGCATGATGATGCTATGGCTGGAACTGGTAGACCCTGCAAGTTAGTTTTTGATGATGAGTATATAATAAAATTACGGGAACTGATACAGAAAAAGAAATATTCTCCATATGCAGCCATGCAGGTAATAGGTGAAAATAAAGTATGTCAGCGGACTATCTATAATTATGCCTATGATAAAAAGTATGGTCTTAGTGTGCAGGATTTACCATATGCGAAGCCGAAGAAAAAGAAGAAAGTCCAGAAGGGCAAAAAGATATATACAGACAAAAAGAAAAGTATTGAGGACAGACCTAAAGAGGTTTCTGATCGGTTGCGTTTCGGACATTGGGAAATGGACACCGTATACAGTTCTAAGGATGATTTAACTTGTCTGCTGGTGTTAACTGAAAGAATGACACGTAAAGAAAAGATTATGAAAATTCCAAACCGTACCGCCGGAAGTGTGGTAAAAGCATTAAACCGATTGGAAAGAAATATGGGAGCCCCAGCATTTAGGGAAACATTTAAGACTATTACCTGTGATAATGGCATGGAGTTTACAGATGTATCAGGTATTGAAAAATCAAAATTGAATAAAGGGAAAAGGACTGATTTATATTTTGCCCACCCTTACTGCTCCGGGGAGCGGGGAAGCAATGAGAACCAAAATAAATTGATACGGCGCTGGATACCTAAGGGAGATGATATAGGATTGTATAGTAATGCAGAGATACACCAGATAGAGGACTGGATAAATAACCTTCCTCGGAAAATGTTTGGCGGTTTGTCCTCGGTGGAATACGAAAAACTCATACGACTGTAAAACGGCAGTATGTGGAAAATGCACAAAAATAGAAATATGAGCCTATACATAAATCGTCTGTTTATTGTGCGTTTTCCACAAAGATTTAGAACTTGTTAAGATAGTTCTTGCAATTTACAATTTTTTTTGACTTTCTGCATACCCTTACCAAAAGCCTATGCCTTCGTCTCATCTCCCGGATATTTGGAGTACAGAAGCTTCAGCAGAATAGGTGTAGAAATACTGGATACAATAATCAGCAGGATAACCGCTGTAAAATAAACGTCGGTCAGAAGTCCTACGGAAAGTCCCTTCTGGGCAACAATCAGCGCCACTTCTCCACGGGTCATCATGCCGATACCGATTTTTAAGCAGTCATGATTCTTAAACCGGCACATCTTCGCCATCAGTCCACAGCCGATAATCTTGGCAACCAGACCTACAATCACAAAGCATATGGAAAACAGAAGGATTTCACCGGTCACACCGCTGATATTGGTCTTCAGACCGATGCTGGCAAAAAATACGGGACCGAACACCATATAGGAGTTGATATCCATCTTCTCCGCAATATAACCGGAGTCCTGAATGGAGCAAAGAATAATACCTGCCACATACGCGCCGGTGATGTCGGCAATACCGAAATATTTTTCCGCAATATAGGCAAAAGCCAGACACAATGCCAGACCGATAATGGGAATACGTCTCGTATGCGGATATTTTTTATCCACAATCTTAAATACCTTATAAATAATATAACCCACCACAACGGCAAAAACAAAAAACAGAACCGTACTTAAGATAACCTTTCCCGGATTGGAATCCGGGTTTTTGAAGCCGATAACAAAGGTCAGTACCACGATACCGATTACATCATCAATAATGGCGGCGCTTAAAATGGTAGTGCCTACCGTACCCTTTAATTTTCCCATTTCCTTTAAGGTCTGTACGGTAATACTTACGGATGTGGCCGTCAGAATAGTACCGATAAAGACTGCCTCGTAAAACTCATTATCTCCCCACGGTGCAAATCCGTAAAATCCCATGTAAAGCAGAGCTCCGCATACAAGGGGCACAAATACACCGGCCGTTGCAATCAGAAATGCTTTCGGTCCGGTTTTTAACAGCTCTTTCAAATCGGTTCCGAGACCTGCGGAAAACATCAGAAGCACAACTCCGATTTCCGCCATCTGTACAATAAAGTCCGTCTGCTGTACCAGTCCCAGTATGCTGGGTCCGATCAGTAAGCCCGCGACAATTTCTCCTACTACCTGCGGTGCTTTCAGCTTTCTTGCAAGCAGCCCGAAAAACTTCGCAAAAACAATAATAATCGCCAAATCCTTAAAAATACTGTATGCTTCCATAATTTTTTCCATTCTCCTTCATTTAATCAGAAAAAGCAATCCTTGGATTTGCTCATCAGGAACCGGATTTTGTCCCCGTTCTCCCCGGCAAGTCCGTTAATCAGCTCTTCCGCTTCATCCTTGGAATTCTCGTTTACGCAAAATACACAGACATTTTTGCTGTTCCAGAAAAAGCCCTGTTTATACCATTTTATGTAATAAGAAATCCTGTTTTCCAGAAGTGTCTTTTCAATCCGGCTTTTGACATCCATATCCGCCGTCTCGCAAAGCTCCACTTCATTATGAACCTTTACCTTTGTGTAAATCGTCTGCATACCCGTTCACCTCTTTCCAATTTTACTATGAGTTCTAAAAAAATCAACTGCAAATAATTCTCTTTATTTTGGATTTTATCCGCTGCAGCGCATTGTCCGTGGATTTTTCATCCTTTCCCAGAACATGTGCTATCTGTACATACGTCATGCCGGTTATATACAGATCCAGCACTTCCTTTTCAAATGAACTCAGCTCGTCCTCAATTTTTTTCTCCAGATTTTCCAGGTTCTCCCGGTCAATCACAAGCTGCTCCGGATTCTGTCCGTCATCCACAAGCTGGGCAAGCCACTTCTGTTGTTCCTCTTCTTCCCCTTCTTTGCTTTCTGCCGAAAGAGAAATGTAGGAATTGAGCGGAATATGTTTTTTCCTTCCCGCCGCCTGTATCGCCGCATACATCTGCCTGCTCACGCACAAATCCGCGAAAGTATAAAATCCGGCATCCCTGCCGCTATCGTAATCCCGGACCGCCTTAAACAGGCCAATCATGCCTTCCTGAATCAAATCCTCTCTGTCAGCTCCCAGTATATACATGGATGCCGCCTTGTTACGGACCAGATTTTTATACTTTTCCATAATATAGTCCGTAACCGGTACTTCGCCCTCCCGGAGTCTGACAATCAGTTCTTCATCCGTAAACTGCCGATAATCCTGCATCGTAATACCTTCTCCTGCCGCAGATTATTATCCCCGCAGACGTTGTCTTACAATCTCATAAGCCAGCACGCCTGCTGCCACTGAAGCATTCAGGGAGTCAATATCCCCCTTCATGGGAATGGATGCCACCATGTCGCATTTTTCCTTCACCAGTCTGCCTACGCCTTCCCCTTCGTTGCCGATTACCACACCGATGGGACCTTTCAGGTTCAAATCATACATCACCGTGCCGTCCATATCCGCACATACAAACCAAAGACCTTCTTTTTTCAGGTCTTCGATGGTCTGCGCCAGATTGGTAACCTTTGCCACGGGTGTATAATTTAACGCACCTGCGGATGTTCTGGCAACGGTGGCCGTAAGACCTGCCGCCCGGTTCTTGGGAATAATCACACCGTGTGCTCCCGATAAATTTGCGGTACGGATAATGGCGCCCAGATTATGCGGGTCCTCTATGTTGTCTAAAAGGAAAATGAAAGGAGGCTCTCCCTTCTTTCTGGCATTTTCTAAAATATCCTCTACCTCCGCATAGGAATAGGCTGCCGCATAGGCAATAACCCCCTGATGCTTGCCGGTTTCCGACATCTGGTCGAGTCTTTCCTTCGTTACAAACTTAACGAGGGTTCCCGCTTTTTTTGCTTCCCGTTTGATGGTCATGACCGGTCCGTCCGTGCAGCCGTCCAGGATAAAAAGCTTATCTATGGTTTTGCCGGCACGGTAGGCTTCAATGACAGCGTTCCGTCCTTCTATGGTAAATTCTTCGTATCCCAATTCAATCTCCTTTGAAAACAATGTCTATTCCGTAGACATTGTTATTCTCCCTGTTATTTTCATTCAGTTCCGTTAATGTCCTTCGCGTACCGTAAGCTCCAGCCGGGTAAAGCCCTCTTTCATAAGCTCTAACACCCTGTCCATTCTGTCGGACAGATACAGATAACCCATAAGAGCTTCCAGTCCCGTTGCTTTCCGGTAGTCCGCCACGCTGGCATTCTTTGCCGTGGTGTAAGCCTTGGCGTTCCGTCCTCTTTTGTAAACCGCTTCTTCCTCTTCCGTAAGCAGCTCCTCCAGCGCCTCTATCATGGCGGCCTGGGTCTGTGCCTTTACAAAATGGCTGGAAATTTTATGCAGATCGTGTGCGGAGCGGTTGGCATGCTCCACCACAAAGGTGCGCACCACCACGTCGTACACATCATCCCCGATATAGGCAAGCGCCAGCGGAGAATAACTCCTTACGTCCACCCCGGGCAGTGCAAATGTCTTCCTTATTTTTGAAACAAGACTTAAGCCTTCTTCCATTTTACGCCCTCTCTGGTATCTTCAATCACAATGCCCTTTTCCAAAAGCTCCGCACGGATGGCATCCGCCTTTGCAAAATCCTTTTCCTTCTTGGCTGCTTTTCTTTCTTCAATCTTGGAAAGCACATAAGCCTTTAATTCTTCATCCACGGACTCCTCCGTGCTGTCTGTAGCCTTGCCGGACAGTAAATCCAGGGAAAGTACTTCATCAAAGCTCTTTACCAGTTCTCTCTTGGTCTTGTCGTTCATGTCTGCCTTTAGCATCTCATACAGAACGGTAATCGCCATGGAGGAATTTAAGTCATCGCAGAGGGCATCTTCAAAACGGGTTTTGTACTCTGCAAATTTCTCTTTGTCCACTTCTCCTTCATCGGACAAATCGGCAATTCTCTTTAAGAGCTTATTGTAAGCGGTCGTCATGTTGTCCAGCACTTCATAGGAAAACTCAAGCGGCTTGCGGTAATGGGACTGTAAGCAGAACAGTCTGTATACAAGAGGATTGTAGCCCTTTTCTTCCAGTAAGGAAACGGTCAGGAAATCGCCCTTGGATTTGCTCATCTTGCCGCTCTTGTCGTTTAAGTGATGCACATGGAACCAGTAATTGCACCATTTATGTCCGAGATAGGACTCACTCTGCGCAATTTCATTGGTATGGTGCGGGAAAATATTGTCCACGCCGCCGCAGTGGATATCCATGTATTCGCCCAGATGTTTCATGCTGATGCAGGAGCATTCAATGTGCCAGCCGGGATATCCCAGTCCCCAGGGGCTTTCCCATTTTAATTCCTGGTCATCAAATTTGGACTTGGTAAACCAGAGCACGAAATCACTCTTGTTCTTCTTGTTGGTATCCTCTTCCACGTCGTCCCTGACGCCTACCAGAAGTTCATCCTCGGTCTGTCCGGAGAATACGTGGTAATTCTGCAATTTGGAAGTATCAAAATAAATGTTGCCGCCCATTTCATAGGCGAAGCCTTTTTCCAGCAGCACCTCAATCATATGGATAAATTCGGGAATGCAGTTGGTCGCCGGTTCTACCACATCCGGACGCTTGATGTTTAACTTTCTGCAGTCGGAAAAGAACGCATCCGTATAGAACTTTGCCACCTCCATAACGGTCTTGTGCTCTCTCTTGGCGCCCTTTAACATCTTGTCCTCGCCGGTATCCGCATCGCTGGAAAGATGCCCTACATCCGTAATATTCATGACACGCTTTACATCATAGCCTAAGTAGCGGAGTGTTTTCTCCAATAGGTCCTCCATGATGTAGCTTCTTAAGTTGCCGATATGGGCGAAATGATATACGGTAGGTCCGCAGGTATACATTGCCACCTTGCCGTCCACATTGGGTACAAACAATTCTTCCTTCTTGGTAAGGGTATTGTAAATGTGTAATTTATTTTCCATTTTTACATTGCCTCCGATTGTCGTTTTCCTATATTGTTTTTGATAAGAAACCGTTTTTCCATAGGTACACTACCACATGTATAGTATACATTTAGTAGAATAAGCAAAAAAATGCCGTTTGTCAAGAAACAAAGCGCTTCCGAGCCTTCTTTATTCCTGCATTACGGCAAAAGACGCAGCCCGCTGTGAGCTGCGCCTTGTCTTATAAATTTTTCGTACATCCCGTGCATCCTGCACATCCGGATGCGGTTCTGCTCTTTTCCAAAAGCTCCACATCCTGGGCGTACAGTTCTCTCGGGCTGTTTAACATGCAGACAGCCTGGGCGGATATTCCTTCCTTGTTGCCGGTAAAGCCAAGCCCCTCTTCCGTAGTGGCTTTTACGTTTACCTGGGAAAGGGTAATTCCCAGCCGTCCTGCGATATTTTTCCGCATTTCATCAATATAGGGACGCATTTTGGGCGCCTGCGCTATAATGGTGGCATCAATATTTTCCACGAAGAAACAGTTTTCCTCCAGCAAATCCCTCACTTTTTCCAAAAGCACCAGCGAAGAAATGCCTTCGTAAGCGGCATCCGTATCCGGAAAATGTTTGCCGATATCGCCCAGTGCCGCCGCTCCCAGCAGCGCATCCATAACGGCATGCAGCAGTACATCCGCATCCGAATGCCCTAAAAGACCTTTTTCATACGGGATTTCCACCCCGCCGATAATCATCTTTCTGTTTTCCGCCAGTCTGTGTACATCATATCCCATTCCGATTCTCATATGTTACCTCCGTTGGTATCTCCACCGGTATTACCGTTTCTGTTTTCTGTTTTGTTTCCGTTTCTGTTTCGTTTTTCCGCTTCTGTTTTCCCTGTCTGTTCCGATTTTTTTAGTCTGCCGTGTGGCTATGCGGTTTTTAAGTCCGCCACATGCTGTGCGATCAAATTTTTCGCCTCTTCCATGCTGATACCCGCTTCCGCAAGCATCCTGGTAATGGCCTCCGCTTCCTTGTTTCTTTTTTCCGTAATCAGGTCATTCAGTTCTCTTTCCTCCGACTGGATACGCACCTTTAATGCCCCAATCAGTTCTTCCTTTTCCCTGATTTTTTCGTCTATGGATTTTCTCTGTCCTCTTGCCATATGCTGACCTCACATTCCGCCCCTCGGGGCTTTTTTACCAGTATATGGACAAGATGGGGAAATTATACCTCGGAATCCATTTTTTTGTAAATCCAGCCTCGGTCCGCGTAGCAGGCATTGCAAACCCGGAATTCATAGCCGAAGGGCAATGTCTTTCCGCAATATTTACAGGTGTTGATATATTCTTTTTTATTCTTGGCAAGAGCCTGCATGATGCTTAACTCCGTCTTTTCCCTTGCCGCATCCAGACGCCTTACGTCGATTTCCTTTCCCAGTCTGTTGGAAAACTGGTGGTATAAATCCAGCATCTTATAGTATGTTTCGTACCGCATCAGACCCTTGTCGTTGCAAATGCCGAGCGTTGGGAAAAACAACGTCACATCCGCCGTATAGGTCTTGCAGTATTCCAGCCACAGGGACACAATATCCCTGTTTTTGACATCGATGGAGCAGGTTAACATCCGGTAAAGCACATGCTTGTCCTCAAAGCCGTCGATGTCCTTCCGCTCCCGGTAAGCCTTTTCATAGAGGAAAAGCATATCCTCAATGCTGATTTTTTCAAAGGGCTCGTCCGGCTCCACGCTTTTCCACACCGTTAAAATCCTGTCAAGGGGCTCGTCCATGTTAAGAAGCACCGTCGGAAAGCCCAGACTTACCTTTTCAATCGGAAGTTCTTCCTTATTATAGCGTTCTTTGATATACTCCCACTCTTCGTCACCGCAGGCATTCACATAGCCGGTATCGTACATGCCGAATCTTCCCGCTCTTCCCGCTATCTGACGGATTTCCGGTACGGTAAGCTTTCTTTTTTCCTTGCCGTCAAATTTTTCCGCCTGTAAAAATACAATTCGTCGTACCGGCAGATTCAGGCCCATACCGATGGCATCCGTGGAAACCACCACTTTTGTTTCCTTTCCGGCAAACAGATGAATCTGTCTGCGGCGGATTTCCGGCGGCAGGCTGCCGTAAACCACACTGGTCTTGATGCCTTCCCGCTCAAGACGTCCGGCAATATCCAAAACCGCCCTCTTGGTAAATACGATCAGGGCGTCGCCGTCCCTTACATCATCCGGGAACACAAAGGGCCTTTCCTCATAAACAAGCGGCGTCTTTCTTTCATAGTGATGCTCCTCATAGGTATCGCCGCACATATTTATTAAGTGCTTGATAACCTTTTCCCCGGCAGGACTCATGCAGATGTGGATTTCCTTTGCCTGTACGCCCAAAACGGCTCTCGTCCAGGAGTGCCCTCTGTCGGAGTCCACGATCATCTGCGCCTCGTCAATGACCGCAATATCATAGACCTGTTCCGTATCCATCATTTCTATAGTGGAGGAAATGACCCGGCTGTTTTCCTGATAAATGCATTCCTCACCGGTCAGCATGGTGCAGGTTACCCCTTCGTCCGTCATCTTTTCATACACTTCCAGCGCCAGCAGACGCAAAGGACCTAAGTACGCTCCGTTTTCCGCTTCCTTTAAACGGGTCAGGGCATGGTAGGTCTTTCCGCAGTTAGTCGGACCGATGTGCAGGATAAAATGTCTCTGCATGGCACGCGCTTTGGGAAATTCCGTTTCCGGCTTCAAGGGTACCAGATCAATAATCTGTTCCCGGATGCCGTATTCCGCATAGGAAACCGTAAGGTCTTTTAAGGTTCTGACACAGAGTTCCCCGTTCATCTCATTCCTAAGATAGTCCAGAAATCTCTCCGTGACAATTTCCTGTTCCGAAGGCTTCATGGCAGCCAGATCCAGCCGTACCAGCTCCGGCAGAAGGAAATCCCGGATTTGCATAATGGCTACCTGATTGTTCTGCTTAAAGGCAAAGTAGCAAAGATTTCTCACCTGTCTGTGATAGTCCTCCAGCTTTGCTTCCTTCACATGACCGGACCTTATCCTCTGCAGCTCTATGGACAGGCTTTTGGCTCTTTTGGCATAACCCGCCTTGCCGTCCTGATTCTTTTTTCGGTACCGGGCTGTACCCTCCCGGTATTGTGTAAAATAAAATTGTGACAGTTTTTCCTTCTTTACCATGCTCCTGTTTCTCTCCAATCTTTTCCAGTATACACTAACCGCCACAATTACACCACAAAAAAATGCAGAAAAATCCGGCACTTTATGCCCTCGTACAAATTTCTTCAAAATTTTTCAAAAAATCTATTGACAAAATGCCCTTATATAGGCTACAATAGCCAAGTCGGTTGCGACAAGGGGTCTTAGCTCAGCTGGGAGAGCATCTGCCTTACAAGCAGAGGGTCATAGGTTCGAGCCCTATAGGCCCCACTCCGAAAGAACTTTCGGAACAAAATTTTATATGTTTTATTCCTTATGGCGAGATAGCTCAGTTGGCTAGAGCATACGGTTCATACCCGTAGTGTCGAGGGTTCGAATCCCCCTCTCGCTATTTTTTATTGTTTAAAATTTCTTTCAGCTATAAAAGTATAAAAGAGCAGGTGCCTACACCCTGCTCTTTTACTTATGGTATCACAACGTCAAATCTTCTACACTTACACCCATGGATGACAATTTTGCAGTGGTTGTCTTAATCTGATACTCCAGTTCTTCATTGAAAGTATCACCATTTGCCTTTTTAATCCGTTGCAAATTTGTGTACTGTTCTATCAGCACCGTTTTCAATTCATTATCCGTCATTCCTTCCATCCTTTCCACCGCCTTTCCTTATATATTTCAGTATAGCGGTTTTGTTTTGCGTTTACAAGTTTCTTTTTATACATTTAATATTTGAGAATAAAGCAGGAATTTCCGACCTGTGCGGAACCATTGGGAGTTCCCTCACAAAAAGATTTGAAATTAGATTGTTATTTTGATAAAAGAAAATCTGCTTTACAGTCATAATAACACAGACTGCAAAGCAGATGCAAGAATTTTTAATTTTCCGTTTCTACATTCTGTCCGGTGCGGAAAATCCCAGCACATCGATACAGGTTTCCATAATTTCCTTGGTCAGTACCAGAAGGGCAATCAGACCTTCTTTTCTCTTCTCATCCTCTTCCGCCAGAATTCTGGTTTCGTGGTAGAAACGGTTGAAGGCGTTTGCCAGGTCGTAGATGTAAGCACAAATCTTGTGGGGCGCCAGTTCGGCTCCCGCACTCTCCATGGTGCTCTTGAAGCCCGCAAGCTGCATCATCAGATCTTTTTCGGAAGCGCTTACGGCATCCATAAGCTCTGCCGTATCCGGGCTGCCGCCCTGTTCCTTATACTTGTTCAGGATGGACTTGATGCGGACAATGGTGTAAAGGATGTAAGGACCGGTATCACCCTCAAAGGAGGTAAAGCGGTCTAAGTCAAACACATAGTCCTTGGATGCCTGATTGGAAAGGTCGCCGTATTTCAAGGCTGCCAGTGCAATCAGTTTGGCTGTATTCTTGGCTTCCTCTTCGGAAAGCTCATGGTTTTCGGTAATCTTGCGGTACATTTCCTCGGTAGTTTCCCGAATCAGCACCTCTAAGCGCATAACGCCGCCGTCACGGGTCTTAAAGGGCTTTCCGTCCTTACCGTTCATGGTGCCGAAGCCAATCCACTTTAAGATGGTTTCCGGTTTAACAAGCCCGGTCTTTCTTGCGCAGCGGAATACCTGCACAAAATATAGCTCCTGTCTCTTATCCGTCAGGTAAATGATTTCATCAGGATGAATATTCTCCATACGGTCCATGATGGTTGCAAGGTCCGTGGTGTTGTAAAGGGATGCGCCATCGGATTTCAAAATCATGCAGGGAGGAATTTCCTTGGTATCGGTATCTTCCTTCACATCCACTACGAGGGCGCCTTCGCTTTCGTGGGCATAGCCTTCCTTCTTCATGTATTCCACCATGCCGGGAATGATGTCATGGACATCGCTTTCCCCTTTCCATAAATCGAAATCCACATTCAGGCTGCCGTAGTTTTTCTTTAAGTCCGCTACGGAAACATTTAAGATATGCTTCCAGATAGCGCGGTATCCTCTCACACCGCTCTGCATCTTGAAGGTAACATCCATGGCTTTTGCCTTGTATTCCGGGTCTTCCTTGCTCTTTTTGCTGGCTGTGGGATAAAGCTCCTCTAATTCGGAAATGGTAAAGGGCGCTTCTGTGGGATATTCTCCGGTAAAGCTGTCATCAAAATAAACCAGATCCGGCTTTCTTTCCTTTAATTCGGTAATAACCAGACCCATCTGCAGCCCCCAGTCGCCCAGATGCACATCGCCGATGACCTCATGACCGCAGTAACGTAAAATACGCTTTACGCTTTCGCCGATAACAGCGGAACGGATATGTCCTACATGGAGGGGTTTTGCGATGTTGGCTCCGCCGTAGTCCACTACAATTTTCATGGGCTTTTCCGGTTTGTCCAGGCCGAATTTATCCGCCTTTTCCATTTCTTTTAAGTAATCGGTAAAAAAGCTGTTCTTTATTTTCAAATTAAGGAAACCGGGAGCCACTGCCTGCACCTCGGCAAAAACCTTGCTGTCGCTTAATTTTTCTGCCACATCATTAGCAATCATAATCGGCGCTTTGTGGTACTTCTTGGCGCCTGCCATGGCGCCGTTGCACTGGTATTCACAAAGGTCGGGGCGGTTGGATACGGTTACCCGACCCAATTCCGCATCGTATCCGGCTGCCGCAAATGCCTGCTGCATTTCCTCCGATATCAAATCCAAGATTTTCTTCATACTGCTCTTTTCAATCCTTTCCTAACCTGCACATTATTGGTAACAACTTATTCCTTTTCTCTGCGCTGTCTCTCCCGTTCCGCCTTGGAATAGGCGCAGCCGCAGAAATCCTGTCTGTATAATCCGTATTCCCCGGACAGCTCTATGGACTGCTTATAGCCTTCTTTTTTCTTAAAATCCGACGGCAGCCACAAAATCCCCAGTTCTTTTTCGATGCGCTGTCCGATTTCATTTAACTTTGCCGCGTTTTTTAAGGGGCTGATGGTAAGGGTGGTGCCGAAATAGGAAAATCCCCGTGCCAGCGCTTCTTCCGCCGTTTTCCGAAGCCGCATTTCATAGCAAAGAAAGCAGCGCTCACCGCCTTCCGGACAGTCCGCATAGGGCTTTGCCATTTCAATAAATTTGTCAAAATCAAAACAGCCGTCCACGTAGGAAATTTCATAGCCTTTTGCCTGTCCCGATTTTACCTGTTCATTGTAAATACCAATCAGCCGCTTCTGTTCCTCCGCCCGTTTCCGGTATTCCTCCTGTTCCGTAATGTTGGGATTGTAGTAAAACACCGTAATCGCAAAATAAGAGCGGAGATATTTCAGCACATAACTGCTGCAGGGTGCACAGCAGCTATGCAGGAAAAGAGTGGGGACTTCTTCTCCACTCTCTTGTTTCTTTTCTATCCCTGCAAGGATTTTTTCTAATTCCTTCTGGTAATTCACTACCTGCATTACAATTCCTCTATGGTAAGAAACGGAGCAAAATCCTCTGTGTCGGAGCCTAACTTTCCGCCGAAGGAAGCCATCCATTTCTGCATGATTTCTTTTACGCTTTTCGCTTCCTCTGCCGGATAGGTCACCGAATATACCTGCTGCATTCCGAGCCCGGAAAGGGTGTCCTCATCCTCTTTCCGCAAGGACTCCTCAAAATCTTCCACATATACCGAACCGTTTTCCAAAGTAAGCTCCAAAAGATTGATTTCTTTCCAGATTTCCACTTTTTTCTTGTCAAAGCCCGTATCGGTCAGCACCTGTGCCAGCTCCTCTGCCATGTGCTTTTCGGGAAGCAGGTACAGAAATGATTTTTCCACTGTTTTCTCTCCCATAAGTCCTCCTTACTATAAAGAAGCAATATCCACTAAGGAAAGCTTGTCAGCCGTATGCTCTAAGCTGGTGGCCAGCGCGTTTGCCGTATCCATGGCAGTGATACAGTAAACACCGGTTTCAATCGCGGTACGGCGGATTAAGAAGCCGTCTCTTGACTTGTCACGTCCCTGGGTCGGGGTGTCGATTACCAGGTCAATCTTATGGCCTAACAGAAGGTCCATGACAGTCGGGGATTCCTGGGAAATCTTATTGATTTTACGCACCTTCACGCCTGCATCCTTTAAGGCTGCCGCCGTACTTCTGGTTGCGTAAATGATATAGCCTAACTTTTCAAAGCGGCGTGCCACATCCACTGCTTCCGGCTTGTCCGCATCCTTTACGGTAATAATCATCTGCTTATGCTTGGGCAGTTCCACACCGGCTCCCAGGAACGCCTTAAACAACGCTTCGTGGAAGGTTCTGGCAATACCTAAGCATTCACCGGTGGACTTCATTTCCGGTCCTAAGCTGATTTCCGCACCACGGATTTTTTCAAAGGAGAACACGGGCATCTTGATGGCAAAATACTCTGCTTCCTTCTGCAGTCCCGGCTCATAGCCCAGTTCCTTAATGGTCTTTCCTAAAATAACCTCTGTTGCCAGGTCCACAATGGGAATACCGGTTACCTTGCTGATGTAAGGTACGGTACGGGAAGAACGAGGGTTGACCTCGATAACATAAACATCCTCGCCGATGGCAATAAACTGGATGTTAATCAGACCCTTGACATGCAGCGCCTGTGCCAGTCTCCTGGTATATTCCGCAATTTTTTCCTTCACTGCCATATCGATGGTCGGCGCCGGATATACGGAAATGGAGTCGCCGGAATGGATACCGGTTCTCTCGATATGCTCCATAATGCCGGGGATTAAAATGTCCGTACCGTCGCAGACTGCATCGACTTCCACTTCCTTACCCTGCAGATATTTATCTACCAGAATCGGGTGGTCCTGTGCAATACGGTTGATGATTGCCATAAACTCTTCGATTTCTTCATCGCTTGTAGCAATCTGCATACCCTGTCCGCCAAGCACGTAGGAAGGTCTTACCAGTACCGGATAACCTAAGCGGTTTGCCACTTCCTTAGCTTCTTCCGCGGTAAATACGGTACCGCCTGCCGCACGGGGAATTTCGGTCTTCTGCAGGATTTCATCGAACAGCTCTCTGTCCTCTGCCGCATCCACATCCTCTGCCTTGGTGCCTAAAATGGGAACGCCCATCTTCATCAGGCTTTCGGTCAGTTTGATTGCCGTCTGTCCGCCGAACTGTACCACCGCGCCGTCGGGCTTTTCAATATTTACTACATTTTCCACATCTTCCGGTGTCAGCGGTTCAAAATACAGCTTGTCCGCAATATCGAAGTCGGTGCTGACGGTTTCCGGGTTGTTGTTGATGATAATTGTCTCATATCCTGCTCTTGCAAATGCCCAGGTGGCATGTACGGAGCAGTAGTCGAATTCAATACCCTGTCCGATACGGATGGGGCCGGAACCGAGCACTAAAACCTTCTTCTTGGTGCGTTCGCCGTTTGCCTCGCACTCGCCGCCGAAGCAGGAATAATAGTAAGGCGTGCTTGCCGCAAATTCTGCTGCACAGGTATCTACCATCTTGAATACTGCCTTGATGCCGTTTGCGTAACGCATTTCCTTGATTTCTGCTTCTTTTTTGCCGGTCAGTCTGGCAATGACGTTGTCCGGGAATTCGATTCTCTTGGCTTCTTTTAACAGCTCTACCGTAAGAGGACCTGCCTTTAAGGCATCTTCCATTTCCACAATTCTCTGGATTTTATCGATAAACCAGAGGTCAATCATGGTAATGTCATGAATTTCTTCGTAAGTAATGCCCTTTCTCAAGGCCTCTGCAATAACCCAGATTCTCTGGTCATCCACAATCTTTAATCTCTCGTATAAATCTTCTTTGGACAGTGCGGAGAAATCGTAGCTTAACAGGCAGTCCACATGCTGCTCCAGAGAACGGATTGCCTTCATGAGGGCGCCCTCG
>OGIG01000273.1_pt1 | contig 52841 bp, 46 predicted proteins | sample 1571601 | NCBI WGS metagenome assembly OGIG01 (sample SAMEA2581953, study PRJEB24529) | metagenome | biome: Human gut stool | place: China | collected 2011 | reverse complement strand
GGGCTTGGTGGGCTCGGCAATCTGGGGAGCCAGCTCCTTCTCGCTCATCACCTTTTCGGTGTGCTGCAAGCGCATATTCTCCACCTTCACGGTGACGAAGGAGCCATAGGCAATGGCTTCATGAAGGGCCTTGCCGGGGTCGTTGGTGTGGACATGAACCTTGATGATTTCATCGTCGTCCACCAGCACCAGGCTGTCGCCGATGCTGCCCAGGAACTCCCTGAGCTTCTCCGGGTCGTTCTGGTTCTCCCGGGAGATGATGAACTCGGTGCAGTAGGTAAAGGTGATGTCCTCGGTGTTGAAGTCGGAGAAGTCAGCCTGCTCCTTCACTTCGCCCACGGCACCGCCTTCGGGTGCTACCACATCCTCGCCCTTCAGGGCGCACATCATGGCTTCCAGCGCCAGCAGCCAGCCCTTGCCGCCGGCATCCACCACGCCGGCCTTTTTCAGCACCGGGTTCATTTCGATGGTCTCGTCCAAGGTCTCCAAACCCTTGCGGATGGCCTCCTGCAGGACATATTCCACGCTGTTGCACTCTTCGGCGGCCTCGGCGGCCCGGTCGGCGGCCAGACGGGAGACTGTCAGCACCGTGCCCTCTGCGGGCTTCATCACAGCGCTGTAGGCGGTGGCCACGCCCTCCTTCAGAGCGCCGGCCAGCTGCACACCATCGGCCTCCTCATCGCCCTTGAGATACTTGGACACACCCCGAAACAGCAGGGAGAGGATAACGCCGGAGTTTCCTCTTGCGCCTCGCAGCAGAGCGGAGGCGGTGATGGACGCGGCGTCAGACACGGTGACGGGCTGATTTTTCTTCAGCTCGTTGGCGGCGGTTTGGATGGTCAGGCTCATGTTGGTGCCGGTGTCGCCGTCCGGCACGGGGAATACGTTCAGGTCGTTGATGGCTTCTCGTTCCAGAGTGATGCAGGCAGCGCCAAAAAGAACCATCTGCTTGAATGCGCTGCCGCTGATTCTATCTGTCATTTAGCTTCTCCTTCTACCCGGCTCACATAGTGATGGAGTCCACGCATACATTTACGCTGCGGACCTCCACGCCGGTGTTTTTGCTCACCACATACTTGACCTCTCCCATAATGGAGCGGCAGACCGTGGCGATATTCACCCCGTTTTCCACAATGATATGCAGCTCAATGGAAACGGTGTTGTCTTCATTATAAATAACCTTTACGCCTTTGCTCATAGCCTCCGGGCGCAGCAGGTGGACGATGCCGTCGGTCATGCTGCGGTAGGCCATGCCCTTCACACCGAAGCAGTTGGTGGCGGCGGCGCCGGTGATGGTGGTAAAGACGGCGTTGCTGATGCCGATCTCACCCTGTTCCGTAAGGACTTTAACCATAAACAGACTTCCTTTCTGTGCAGGCTTATAAACATCTATGATAGCATCTCATTATAATATAGAAATCGGAAAAGCACAAGCCCTATTTTTTTAGCCCGGGGCACAGCTTTAACCAAAATCCGCTGTGTGGAATAATTCCCCTTTACTTTTACTATAAAAAAGAATATACTATATCCAATAGGTAATTCGGAAAGGCGGTGTTTTCTATGGATGAGTTTACCCGCAAATTTAACACGTCAGAGGACCGAGAGGTGCAGACGCGCTATATTCTCTCCGCGGTATACGATGCACTGAAGGAAAAGGGCTATGATCCCATTAATCAGATCGTGGGGTACATCCTCTCTGAGGACCCCACCTACATCACGAACCATAACGGCGCCCGGACGCTGATTTGCAAGCTGGACCGGGATGAGATGCTGCAGGCCTTGGTAAAGAATTATCTGGATCTGTAACCGCTATGAGCCGGGCTGCGCTAACTCGCGGCCCGGCTTTCCATATGGATATTTGACAGACGATTCTCCGTGTGTTATGATAAGCAATATGTTATGGGAAAAGGAGTTGCTGAACTATGGCTGATGTAAAAAAGGGCGAGGGCCTTGTTTATAGAAATCATCCGCTGCGCCGGGTGGACAACCTGATCTATTATGGCAGCATGGCGGATAAATACATTGTAATGCTGCAGATTTTGGAGACCAAGAAGGACAAGGACATGGATGTGGCTACCCGGGTCTCCGTGCAGCTTCAGCTCACTGCGCCGGACCTCAAGAGCCGGGACCGGGTGGTAAAAAAGACCGAAAAGGATAGCCTGTACGCCGCCATGGATGTGGGCGCTATCTGGCTGGAGCGGGCGCTGGCCGGGAAATAAGCTTCGTAAAACACACCAAAGGATCGGGGATATTCCATAGGGCCATTTCGTGAAAGTCCCCGAATAAGTTGATACCGGATCCCTCTCAGGGAGGCTGTGCTTTGCCGCAGCCTCCCTGAAGCTTTCTGTAAAGCGGGAATACGGCAAAGCTCATATACCTATTGTATCTCTGATACTTGGGGACAAACATAGATGTTGACATTTCAACATCTATGTGATACAATCCGCTTGTTGAAGCTTCAACATCTATAAAGACAGGAGGCAGCCATGCAGGAACGATTTGAGATGTTTACGGTTTTGATCAATCGGATCAGCCGCGATATCCGAAGGATAAAGAATCAGGAGATGGCCGCCTATCATTTGAGAAGCGCCCATGTCTCCTGCCTGTACTACATTTATTCGATGGGTGGCGTGACCTCGGCGGAGCTGTGCGAGCATTGCGAGGAGGATAAGGCGACCATTTCCCGGGCCCTGGACTATTTGGAGGCCAACGGGTTTATTCTGCGCCCCTGCAAGGGGGCCAAGCGGTATAAAAGCCCCCTGCACCTGACGGAGAAGGGCCGGGAGGCCGGCAAACGGATTGCAGACAGGATCCGGGGGATCCTGGATACTGTCAGCTATACTCTCACAGAAGATGAGAGGGCGGCATTTTACCGTAGCCTTTCAGCTATCAGCAGAAGTCTGGATACCATCGCCCAAAGCAGAGAAGAATAAGGAGCATGACGAAATTGAAGACCAGGATTATCATTGATTCCACCGCAGATATGACCCCCGAGATCAAATCGCGGGTATATACGGTGCCCCTCACCGTTCATTTCGGCCGGGAGGAGTACATCGATGGAGTGACCATCGACCATAAGACATTTTATGAAAAGCTAATTGAAAGCGATGTGCTGCCCACCACCAGTCAGGCGACCCCGAGCGCCTTTGCGCAGGAGTATGAAAGGGCGAGGCAGGCGGGGGAGGCCGCTGTTGTCATTACCCTTGCGTCCAAGTTTTCCGGCACATATCAAAGCGCCGTGATCGCGGCGGCGGATTACGAAAACGTCTATGTCGTGGATGGCGCAAGCGCAGCCATGGGTACAGGCATTCTGGTGGAGCTTGCGTTCCGGCTTTTGGACGGGGGAATGTCCGCAAAGGAGATTGCGGAGACTTTGGAGACGGAGAAGAAAAAAATCGTTGTTGTGGCGCTGGTAGATACGCTGGAATATCTCAAGCGGGGCGGACGCATCTCCAAGACAGCCGCCTTCGCCGGCGGGCTCCTGAATATCAAGCCCGTGCTTTCCGTCATTGACGGCGAGATCCACCTGCTGGGCAAGGCCCGGGGTTCTAAAATGGGAAACAATCTGCTCATTCAGGAAATTGACAAGGCCGGCGGTATTGACTTTAGTCGGCCGATTCTCCTGGGCTATAGCGGAATCTCCGACGCGCTGCTGCAGAAATATATTGAGGACAGCCGTCATATCTGGGAAGGCAATCTGAACAAGATCCGCTACACGACCGTAGGCAGCGTGATCGGAACCCATGCAGGCCCCGGCGCTGTGGTGGTAGCGTTTTTTAAAAAATGAAAGCCGACATACTGAGGGCGGGCAGGCACGAGTGATGTGCCTGCCCGCCCTCAGTATGTCAAAAAAATACTGTCGCGGAAATCCGAGTTTTTTTCGATAGCTTCAGAATAGGCCCGTAATGCGTCCGTCCCCGGCGATGTCGATGTTCTCCGCCGCCGGATGCCTGGGAAGGCCGGGCATGGTCATAATATTTCCGGCCAGGGCCACCACAAAGCCGGCGCCGGCGCTGATACGCAGGGCGCGGACCGTGAGAGTAAAATCCTTTGGTGCGCCCAGCTTTTTTGCATCGTCCGAAAGGCTGTACTGCGTTTTGGCTACGCACACCGGCAGGCTGCCGAAGCCCAGACCCTCCAGCTCTGCCAGGTCCTGCTCCGCCTGGGGGGTGAGGGAGACATCTGCGCCGCCATAGACCCGCTGCGTGATGGCCAGGAGCTTTTCACGCAGGGGAGATTTACTATCATAGGCATAGTGGGGTGCTATACCGTTTACTATACTGCTTTTAGTCAGGTCAATGATTTTTTGTGCCATGTCCACACCTCCGGCGCCGCCCTGCTCCCACACCCGGGACAGGGCCACGGGAACGCCGCATGTCCGGCAGGCATTTTCTATCCACTCGATCTCCGCAGGGGTGTCACTTTCAAATTGGTTCAGTGCCACCACCACCGGCAGGGAAAAGGTCTCCTGCAGGGTCCTGATATGGTGCAGCAAATTGGGCAGGCCCCTTTTCAAGGCATCCAAATTTTCCCGGGAAAGGTTGTCCTCTGCGCCGCCGTGAAGCTTCAGGGCCCGGACAGTGGCCACTACCACCGCAGCGTCCGGCCAGAGGCCCGATGCGCGGCACTTGATGTCCAAAAATTTCTCTGCGCCCAGGTCCGCGCCGAAGCCGGCCTCCGTGACGCAGTACTCCCCCAGGCGCAGCGCCGCCCGAGTGGCCAGTACGCTGCTGCAGCCGTGGGCGATGTTGGCGAAGGGGCCACCATGGACGATGGCAGGATTTCCCTCCAGGGTCTGCACCAGATTGGGCAGCACCGCCTGCTTTAAAAGCGCCGCCATGGCGCCCTCCGCCTTCAGGTCATGGGCGGTAACAGGCTTTCCGGCCTTGGTGTAGCCTACGATCATGCGGCCCAGCCGGGCTTTCAGATCGGACGGATCCTCCGCCAGGCAAAAGACCGCCATGACCTCTGAGGCCACGGTGATGTCAAAATGCTCCGGCCGGGGCACGCCGTTTATGCCGCCGCCTACACCGGTTTCCAGGGAGCGGAGCTGGCGGTCGTTCATATCCATACAGCGCCGCCAGACCACACGGTCTATGCCCAGCTCATTGCCCTGATAAATATGATTATCCACCATGGCGGCCAAAAGATTATTGGCTGTGCCGATGGCATGAAAATCCCCGGTGAAATGGAGATTGATGTCCTCCATGGGAGCGACCTGGGCATAGCCGCCGCCGGTGGCGCCGCCCTTCATGCCGAACACAGGCCCCAGGGACGGCTCCCGCAGGGACAGCACCGCCTTCTTTCCCAGCCGGTTTAAGGCATCCGCCAGGCCGATGCTGGTGGTGGTCTTGCCCTCCCCGGCCTTGGTTGGGTTGATGGCGGTGACTAAAATGAGCTTGCCCCGCTTCTGCCCGGGTTTTTCCGGCGGCAGGCGGAGCTTGGCCATATACCGGCCGTAGGGCTCCAAGTTTTCCTCGCCCAGGCCCAGCTTTTCTGCCACCCGGGCAATGGGCTGCAGGGGCGTAGACTGTGCAATTTCAATATCGGAACGCATGGCTCGTCCCCCTCTCATGGATTTTCACGGCGCAGGGCCGCCCGATAGGTGTTTTCCAAAAGCATGGCCCGGGTCATAGGGCCTACGCCCCCGGGGACGGGGGTAATGAAGGATGCCCTTTCCGCCACGGCGGCATAGTCCGCATCCCCGCAGAGCTTGCCGTCCGGGCCCCGGTTCATGGCCACGTCAATGACCACGGCGCCGGGCTTCACCATGTCCGCCGTAATGAGGCCCCGGCGGCCTGCGGCACTGACTAAGATATCCGCCTGCAGGCATTGGGAGCACAGGTCGGGGGTCTTGCTGTGGCAGACGGTGACGGTGGCATCCGCCTGCAGCAGAAGCGCAGCCATGGGCCTGCCCACGATATTGCTGCGGCCCACCACCACGCAGTGCTTGCCCGCCGGGTCAATGCCGTACTTTTTCAAAAGGGCCAGGATCCCCGCCGGGGTGCAGGGGAGATACCGGGGCTGCCCCAAATGCAGGAGGCCCACATTCTCCGGATGGAAAGCGTCCACATCTTTGGCCGGATCTATGGCCCGGAGCACCTGGCCCGCGTCCAAATGGGCGGGCAGGGGCATCTGCACCAGAATGCCATCGACGGCCTCGTCCCGGTTCAGCGTATCTATCAGCTCCAAAAGCTCGGCCTGGGAGGCGCCAGACGGGAGACGGTGGTCGGCGCAGGAGATGCCGCACTGGGCGCAGTCCTGCTCCTTATTGCGCACATACACCGCCGAGGCGGGATCGTCCCCCACCAGCACCACCGCCAGACGGGGTGGCCGGGACAGGGCGGCGCATCGTTTCCGGAGAGCCTGCTTTATCTCTGCGGCAAGGGCCTTACCGTCCATGACCACAGCACTCATATTATTCCTCCTGTACTTTTTCGTTCTGCTCCGCCCGGTCCCGGGCGGCTACCTGATTCACATACAGCTCCTCAGGCTTGTGGGGATGTACCTTGAGATTCCAAATCAGCATGAAAAGGCTCACCAGCACCATGACGACGCTGAGGGCCTGGGACACCCGGATGGGCTGGCCGAAAAGCTGCCAGTTGAACAGATACAGGCTGTCCGTGCGCAGACCCTCCACCCAAAAACGGCCAACGCCATACCAAAGGAAATAGAACCAGGTATTCTCCCCGTCGAACTTGCGGTGCTTTGACACCACGAACAGCAGCAGGAGCAAACCCACCAGATTCCACACACTCTCATACAGGAAGGTGGGATGTACCTCGATGAGCTGGCCGGCCTTGGTGGTGAGCTGCATGCGGAAAAGGCAGGTGGTCTCAGAGCCAAAGGCCTCGCGATTCATAAAATTGCCCCAGCGGCCCACGATCTGTCCTACCAGAAGGCCCATGACCACCAAATCTGTCATGGCGAAGAACTTAAAGCCCCGCTTGCCCTTGCGCCGGGAGAGGCAGACGGCCAGGATGATCACGGCGATGACCGTGCCGTAAATGGCCAGGCCGCCGTCCCAAAAGGCGATGGCGCTGCCAAAGTCAAACTTTCCATCGGAGGTGCGGAAACGGTCCAGATAAAACAGGACGTAGTAGACCCGGGCGCCCACGATGCCCAGAGGGATGCCCCAAAGCAGGCCGTCATAGAGATTATCCTCACTGATGCCGTATTTTACACGCTCCTTCATACACAGCAGCAGGGCCAGCAGCAGGCCCAGGGCGATGAGAATCCCGTACCAGTAGACACCATGGCCCACGTCGATGGCCTTGGAGCTGGCGGTAAAGGTCCAATCGCTGAAGAGCCCCGGAAAACGGATGGGGCTGTCGGTCATAATCATATCATTCATATCGATTTTCAGATCACTCATGTTCATGTTCAAATCACTCCTTCGGATAAACAACGGACAGGGCCATATGCTCTCGGCACAGATTCTTCCGGATAAAGGCCAGCAGGTCCTGGGGGGTGATGGAGTCGAACATCTCCGGGAACAGCAGGGGATCGTATCCATCAAACTGCCCCTCCACCAAGGAGATGGCAATGGACTCAAAGGAATTAAGGCTCTTGAGGGTGGAGCCGTAGTTGGCACGGACAATCCGGGCATAATAATCCGGGTCGATGCCGTCCTTTACCAAACGCCGGGCCTCCCGCAGCACCTCCTCCGCCACGGCGTGGGGGTCCTTGCTGTCCCCGCCGATGTAGGCGTAGGCCACGCCCGGAAGGGTATCGAAGCTGTAGCCGAAGGTGCCGTTGATAAGGCCCTGGCTGTAGAGCCTGGCGTACAGAGGGCTGGAATCACCCAGCAGCACATCGCAGGCCAGCTCCCCGATGAGGGTGCGGCGCATCTGCTCCTGGCCGCCGGACATGGGCGGACACTTGAAGCCCAGGAGGAAGGTGGGCATGGATACCTCCATCTTACAGGAAACCTCCGCCTCTAAGGGGGCGAGGTCCGTCTCCCGGCCGTAGTCCCGGGGGATGGCGGGGCCGCTTTCCTTGGGCAGCACCTCCTCCGCCAGGGAGAACACGGACGCCGGGTCCAGATCACCCACGGCCACCAGGCACATGTTGGCGGGGGTATAAAATGCCTTGTGGCAATCGTAAAGAGTTTGGGCGGTGATATGGCTGATGCTCTCCACGGACCCGGCCACGCTGACACGGGCGGGGCTGGTGTGGTACAGGGCCTGCATGAGGCGCTTATACACCTGCCACTCCGGGTTATCCTCGATCATGCCGATCTCCTGGCCGATGATGCCCTGCTCCTTTTCCACACTCTCATCGGTGAAATAGGGGATGGACACAAAGGATAAAAGGATGCGCAGATTCTCTTCAAAATGCTCGGTGGAGTCAAAATAGTATCCGGTGATGGCGTTGGAGGTGAAGGCATTGGGCTCGGCACCGTTTTTGGCCAGCTCCTGCAGGGCGTTGCCGTCTTCGGTGTCGAACATCTTATGCTCCAGATAGTGGGCGATGCCGGCGGGAGTATCCAGCCACTGGCCATCCAGCTGAAAGCGCAGATCCATGCCACCGTAGCGGGTGGCGAAAAAGGCGTATTTGCGGGTATAGCCCCTCTTGCGGATGACGCACACGGGCAGGCCGTTGGGAAGGGTCTGCCAAACCGCCGTCTCCCCGATGCGGTGATAAGTCATTTCCTTCATTGTGCTGCCTCCTTTCCGCGCAGGAAATATACGGTGTCAAGCCGGATACTCTGGGCCGCCGCGCAGATGCGCTCCGGCGTGACGGCGGAAAGACTCTGCATCAGCTCCTCCGGCGTTTCCTGCTGGTCCACCGCGGCGCGGCTCATATAAAAATTCTCCAGGGCACTCTGGGAGTCTCCCACAGAGCGCAGGGAGTTCAGGGCTGTGCTCCTGGCTCCCTCCAGCTCCCATGGCTCCCACTGGCCCTGCTGCACCTGCCGGAGTTGGCGCAAAATCTCCTCCAGAGTGCGGTCATAGTCCTTAGGCTCAATGCCGGAGGAAACGGTGAGGATTTTCTTCGACCGGGCATAGGAGCTGGAGGCATAGTAGCACAGGGACAGCTTCTCCCGGACATTCAGAAACAGCTTGGAATTACTGGAGCCGCCGAAGATCAGGTTGGCCAGGACCATGGCGGGGACATCGTCACTGCCGCAGCGAAAGCCCATGGAGAGCTTGCCCTGCGTGACGTCCATCTCCTCGGTGACGAAGCGGGGCGTTTCCGGGGCGGGGAAGGTCTGCATGGGCGGCAGCTGCTCCATCTGGCCCCGGGGCAGGGCGGCAAAGGCCTGCTCCACCGCCTCCTCCACCCGCTGCGGCTCAGCGCTGCCGCAATACAGAAGCTCCAGCCGGGCATCGGACAAAAGCTGCTGGCCGTGGCGGTAGAGGGTGTGGGTGGTGATCTTCTGTGCCGAGCCCTCATCGCCCAGGCGGCTGACGCCATAGGGCTCCCCGGCGCACATCTCCTGCAGCAGGCGGAGGTTGGCCCAATCTCGCTTGTCATTGCGGATGGCGCGGATGCTGTCAATGAGGTTGACCTTCTCACTGTCCACATATTCCTTCAGGTAGTGGCCGCCACGGGTGACGGGGTCTAAAAACAGCTCGCCCACCAGCTCGGCCATGGGCTCCAGCAGCTTTTCACCGCCCGGGGCGAAGCGATCGTCGATGCAGCTGGCCACAAAGCCCACGCACTGGCGCTCACCATTTTTGCGGACGGTGGTGGTGATGGTGGTGCCATAGAGGCTGTCCATGGCGGCGGACAGGGACTCCATATCCGGATAGCGCATGGTGCCGCGATTTAAAACCGCCGGCAAAAGAGCGTTATAGGACGCCCGATCCCGGTCCAGCGCTGTGATGAATTGTGCGGAAAGACAGCCAGTTTTGAATTTCCGGGCGGGCAAGACCGTGAGATAGACGTTGGGCATGAGCCTTTTGCGATATTCGTTCATCAGGGACTCCTCCTGCTTTACAACTTTATATAATCGGGATTCATTATACTGCATCGGCAGGGGAAAATCAATTCCTGCCGGGAAAAAAGACAGGGACCGCCGAAGCGGTCCCTGACATCGGGACGAAAATGTCTTTTCGTCCCGATGTCTAAGTTTATGAAGCCTTTTCAAAGCTTCATAAACTAATGATTTGAATGGTGAGGGACACCCTTCTTGGGTTTCCCTCACACTCCAGCGAGGCAAAAATACTTTTTGCCTCGCCGTTTGCGTTTTTGAAACTTTGAAAAAGTTCCAAAAACGATTGATTTGAATAGCGAGGGACACCCTTCGTGGGTTTCCCTCACACTCCCTTCCTTACCGGCATCGTAATTATGCCGCTTTATCGGCAGACTGACAGGGACCGCCGAAGCGGTCCCTGCCTATTATGCATGATGCGTTTTTGTCCGGGGGATCATTTTTTCCTGCCCAGGAAGAAAAACACCACTGCCGTGGCCGCAAGCGCCGCTGACACGCCGGCCGCCACAATCAGCAGGACCTGGCGATATTCCTTGGCGACCTGCTTGGCCTTGTCCCAGGTGCAGCCGGCTGCCTTACAGGTGCTATCCTTCACAAGCTTTGCCGCCGAGCAGCTGACAGACTTCACCAATCCCGTGAAAAAGCCCACCACGGCTTTACCCGTTTCGCACAGTGCATCCAGCACACGGCTGCCGGTTTCGCGCACGGTTTCCATGACTTGTTCCATATAGGTACACCTCCTATAGTATCTTTCTATTGCTATTATAAAACGGCGGGGGCAGGCCGTCAACAGTTTTTCGGTTACAATTTTCCTTGGAATTTGCCGCACCGGGTGACATAAAAAGCAGGATTAGGCGCATATGCTTGTCTATCACCATTTAGATCTATCGCCATTTACAGAGGAGGGCTTTGCATGAAAAAGTTTTTGCGCCGATGCACGGCGGCTCTGCTGGCCGCAGGCACCATCTGGGTGGTGGCGGCTACGGCAGAGAGCTCATCCGCCGCTGCAGCCGTCAGCGCTATGCGGGATTCCTTTCATCTGCAGCGGCTGCTGGTACAGCTGGAGCTGGGCGGTGCGGCCCGGAAGAAGGGGATGAATCTGTCCACGCTGCTGTGTCTGGGGCAATCACCCCTTTTGTGGGCGGCCTACGGCGCACTGCCGGAGGAGGAGCCGGAGCCTGTGCCGAAGCCCGTGGAGCCTGCGCCCGCGCCGCAGCCGACGGGGCCTGTGGAAGGAGATGCAGCAGCGGGGCTGACCTTTGCCGATAACGGTGCGCCCAGCCAGACGGTGATCCCCAGCTCCGGGAAAAGCTATACTGTGGCCGGGAACGTGTACATCAAAAACAGCTCCGATTACACCCTGGACCCTGCCGCCCTGGATGGGACCTTTCCGGCTAAGCTGGGCAGCGCCGATGCACCCCAGGTACTGATACTGCACACTCACGGCAGCGAGGCCTACACTATGCCCGCCGGGGAGGAATACACCCCCAGCGGCAGCTATCGCACGGCGGATACGGAAAAGAACATGATCCGCATCGGGGATGAGATGGCAGCGGTGCTATCGCAATACGGCATATCCGTGCTCCACGACCGGCAGATCCACGACACGGACTACAACAGCGCCTACGACAAGAGCTACAGCAGCGCCGCAGCATATCTGGAGCAGTATCCATCCATTTCGTTTGTGCTGGACGTTCACCGGGACGCCATATCCGATGCGGAGGGCCGGCAGTACAAGGTGGTGAGCCAGGAGGACCCCCGGGCTGCCCAGGTGAGCATCGTTATGGGCAGCAGCTATGATAGCTGGATGGATAATCTGCGCCTGGCGGCAGCGGTACAGGGGCACCTGCTGGAGCAGCACCCCACGCTGATGCGGCCCATTATCCTGCGGTATTACGGCTACAACCAGTCCCTGAGCACGGGGTCTATGCTGGTGGAGATCGGGGCGGCGGGGAACTCCCTGGACGAGGCCGTCTATGCCGCCCGGCTGTTTGCCGCCGGATTTGCCGAGACCGTGGGCGCCGCGAGCACAACGTGACATTTTGCCGGGCTCCGGCGGCACTTTGCCATTGCAAGCCGGGGCAGTATGTGGTAGAATGCTGAAAAAAGGGCGCAGCTTCCCGCGAAAGCTGCGATTTCCCAAAGGAGGATACATTTATGGCAGAGCAGATTCCCAGCGGACAGGAGCCGCAGCCGTCCGCCGAGGACGTGGTGGTATTTTCTCCGGAGCTGCTGAAGCTGGCCAAGCAGCGGCAGGAGCATCTGGAGGAGTGCCGCCAGGCTGCTGACAGCGGCGATTGCGCCGCCGCCGTGCAGATGGGCGTGAACTATCTTTATGGCACCGGCGGCGTGCAGAAAGACCCGGAGCAGGCTTTTTACTGGTTCAGCCAGTCCGCCCCGGACGATCCCGTGGGTCTGTACTGGCAGGCTGTGTGCTATGACAGCGGCACCGGGGTGGAGGCAGACGAGCACCGGGCCTTTGCGCTGTTTCAGGAAAGCGCCGACATGGGCTATGCCCCGGCCATGTGCGATCTGGGCGTGTGCTACGAAAACGGCCAGGGCACGGAAAAGGACATGGATAAAGCCGTGGCTCTGTATAAAAAGGCCGCAGAGATGGGGTATCCCCAGGGCCGGTGCAACCTGGGGGCGCTGTATTATGCCGGCGTGGGCGTGGAGCAGGACTATGAAAAGGCGGCCCACTACTTCACCCTGGCAGCCGAGCAGCAGCTGCCCCGGGCGCAGTATTTTCTGGGCCTGTGCTACGAGTTCGGCAACGGCGTGGAGGAGGACGTGAAAAAAGCGGCCCTGCTCTACGAGGAATCGGCCCGGGGCCGCAGTCCCGACGGCATCTGCGCCCTGGGCGTGCTGCACATTCAGGGCAAGGGCGTTCCGGAGGACGAGGCCAAGGCGGCAGAGCTGTTCCGTCAGGCGGGAGAGCTGGGCCTTTCCCGGGGCTGGGTTCTGCTGGGCCGGTGCTATGATGACGGCCTGGGCGTGGAAGAAGACGCCCATGAGGCCGCGCAGTGCTTTTATAAGGCCGCGCAGGCCGGCAGTGTCGACGGTATGTATCGTCTGGGCCGGTGCTATGTCTATGGCCACGGGGTTTCCCGGAATGACGAGGAAGCCTTCAAGTGCTTCACCCGGGCGGCAGAGGCAGGCCATGACCGGGCCATGTGCTCTCTGGGTCTGTGCTATGAGGGCGGCCAGGGTACGCCGGTGGATCTGCCCAAGGCCGCAGAGCTGTACCGCCAGGCGGCGGAGCTGGGGAATCCGGAGGCCCAGTGCAATCTGGGCGTACTGTATCGCTATGGCCGGGGCGTTCCGGAGGATAAGGCCAAGGCGGCGGAGCTGTTCCGGCAGGCGGCGGAGCAGGATTTTCCCCGGGCGCAGTTTTTCCTGGGTCTGCACTATGAGATGGGCAGCGGGGTGGAAATGGATGCCGCCCGAGCGGTAAAGCTGTACGCCAAGGCGGCAGAGCAGGACTATCCCGATGGGATCCGCGCCCTGGGTGTGTGCTATGAAAACGGCATTGGGGTACCGGTCAGCCTGAGCCGGGCCATAGAGCTGTACCAGCAGGCGGCCGACCTGGGGGACACGGACGCCGCATATTTCCTAGGCAACCTGTATTTCTCCGGCAAGAAGGTCCCCCATGATTATGACCAGGCACTGGCCATGTATGAAAAAGCGGCGGCAGATGGTCATCCCGGGGCTCAGTGCCAGGCGGGCTACTGCTACAAGCGGGGCCTGGGGTGCCAAAAGGATGTGGACAAGGCCTTTTCCTATTACAGGCAAAGCACCGAAGGCGGCGACGAAACAGCTACCTATAATTTGGGGTGCTTCTACGAGCACGGCGTGGGCTGCACGGAGGATCCTGCCAAGGCGGCGGAGTTGTATGCCCGGGCCGGCAGTTTGGGGCTCCCCATGGGGTGGAAGAACCTGGGCCTTCTGTATGCCAAGGGTCTGGGCGTGCCCAAGGATCCGGAAAAAGCCAGGAAATACCTGACCAAGGCGGCGGAGCAGGATGTGCCCGGCGCCGCCGAGGCCCTGCAGGCCCTGACCCCGGCCAAGGTCTTCCCGGCCACCGCCCTGCGCATCGGCTGCCTGTTTTTGCTGGTGATTGTCGCCTTCCTGGGGATGGGACTGTGGGACGGCGTCCCCTCGGAGCGGCTTTTCAGCGGCGGCTTTGCCGCTGCCTTCGCCGCCTGTGCGGTGTTCATCCGCAGTAAGGTGGAGCAGCGCCAGCCGGAGCTGCCCAAGCCGCTGCGTATTCTGTATATAGTCTTGGGCGCACTGTTGGTTCTGGCGGGTATACTGGTCCTGCTGTCCCTGCCCGGCAGCGGGGAGCCCATTACGGCAGAGGACTATTGGCTCGTGGGATGTGCGCTCTTGGGCGGCGGTGCGCTGCTGTACCGCGCCATGGGCAAGAAAAATAAGGCGTAACAAAATCAAACAGCACAAAAAAGGAACACATCCGGAGGATGTGTTCCTTTTTACACAAAGCAGCTTCATATTAAGACAGGATTTTTCTGCCTTAAATGTTAACCTTAGCGGGGCGGACAGCGGAAGCTGTCAAACACAGTTAAGGAGAATGCTGTCCGGGGCCTGCACTGCCTTCCATCAGGCATCGGCGGTACGATCCTGCCCGAAATTGCAATTTTAATCCAGTATATTTCCATCCGTGGAAAGAGTTACGACCTGCCACGGAATGAATTTCCCGCTGTTTTGCAGGGCTGTTTTCGCGGCGTGCTCCAATCCGCCGCAGCAGGGGACCTCCATGCGCACGATGACCACGCTCTTGATGTCGTTGTTACGAATGATCTCGGTGAGCTTTTCGGAATAGTCCACGCTGTCCAATTTGGGGCAGCCTACCAGCGTGATATGTCCCTTCATGAATCGCTCGTGGAAGGCGGCATAGGCATAAGCGGTGCAATCGGCGGCAATGAGCAGCTTTGCTCCGTTAAAATAAGGCGCATTCACGGGAACGAGCTTGATCTGTACTGGCCACTGGGAGAGGCGGCTCTGCATGGCGGCAGGAGCGGCCGCGGGCCCTGCCGGCTCTGTAGGCCGGATCGTTTTCATCCGCGCACCGGGGCAGCCGCCGGGAAGGCGCATCCCCGTCTGCTCCATCCGCTGCTGCTTGTTGGCCAGCACCGCTGCCTCGTCATAGGCGGCAGCCTCCCGCTCCACAAAGGAGATGGCCCCGGTGGGGCAGGCGGGCAGACAATCGCCCAAGCCGTCGCAGTAGTCATCCCGCATAAGCTGCGCCTTGCCGTCAACCATGGCGATAGCGCCCTCATGACAAGCGGCGGCACAGGCACCACAGCCGTTGCACTTGTTCTGATCGATTTCGATGATCCTCCGTTTCATTGCAATACCTCCTTGCTTTTGTGATTTGATTATAATAGAATAAAATCAACAAGTCGGTTGATTTTTCAACGAAAGAGGTTTTTATGAAAGATTATTTATCTATAATCCGTTCGGCCCGGCTCTTCTCCGGCATATCGGAGGAGGAATTGACACCGATGCTCACTTGTCTCAAGGCCGAGAAAAAGGACTTCACCAAAGAGACCTTTGTACTGCGCACCGGTGATACAGCGGACGCGATCGGCCTTGTGCTGTCGGGAACTGTTCTGATCATGCAGGAGGATATTTGGGGAAACCGCAATATTCTTTCCAAGGCGGGACCGGGACAGGCTTTTGCTGCCGCATATGCCTGCGCTCCCGGCTCCAGGCTAAATGTGAGTGTTATGGCGGAAACACCTGTCACCGCGATGTTCATAAACGTAAAGCGCATTCTGGATGTGTGCCCGTCCGCCTGCTCGCACCACAGCCGGGTGCTACGAAACCTCCTCGGTGAGCTTGCCGAGAAAAACCTGCGTTTAGGCGAAAAGCTCACACATATGGGACAGCGTACTACACGGGCAAAAATCATGTCCTTCCTTTCCGCAGAAGCGCAGCGGCGGAGAGCCTGCGAATTTGAGATTCCGTTTTCAAGACAGCAGTTTGCGGATTATCTTGGCGTTGAGCGCAGCGGGCTGTCACAGGAGCTTGGAAGGATGAAAAAGGAAGGACTCCTTGATTATCACAAGAGCCATTTTATCTTGCGGATATAAAGGCTTAACTCCGTGAGGGATATATCATTGGTTGTGGAGTATTTGCTGATGGAGCTCGGTAAGAGGCAGAAACAAAACGGAGCCGGTTTGGCTCCGTTTTGCATTGCTTCGGTACTGGCTTCGGACAGCATCTGCGTGTCAGCCGCCGCACGGAGGAAAAGGCCGCCGTGAGCCAGCCACAGCACTCCCGCCACACCGACATTGGCAATATACGCCGCAGACCTGCGGCTAAGTCATTTCACAAGGCCCTTGTCGGTCTTGGCCACATGCTTGAAGACCTCCTCAAAGCGATTAAGAGCTTCGTCGATGATCTCCGGAGTATCGGCCATGGAGGTATACAGGCGGCTGCCGGCCAGGGTGACAATGCCGTTGGCCATGTAGGCCGCGCCCATACGCTCCATGGAGTCCTTGCGGACATACATCATATCCTTGTTGCGCAGCAGACCCACGGCGGACTTCAGGAAGGACATGGAGGAGAAGTCAAAGCTCATGGCGCCGGTGCACTCCAGGTGGACGATGGAGCCCTGGTTGTAGGCCACGAAGGGCAGGCCGTACTGCTGAATGAGGGACTTGAGGCCGTCACACAGGCGGTCGCCCATGCGGCCGGCAATCTCGCAGGCGTTGGTGCGCTCGATCTCCCGGATGGCCGTGTAGCCCGCCAGACACGACAGGGGATTGGCCGCCAGGGTGCCGCCCACATAGGCCCGGTGCTTGCCGGTGGCCAGGCCCGCCGCCATAAGCTGGGCATACTCCCGCTTGCCGCCTACGCCGCCGGCGGAGGGGTAGCCGCCGGCCACGATCTTGCCGAAAATAGTCAGATCCGGGACCACATCAAAGTAGCCCTGGGCGCCGGAGAGGGCCACACGGAAGCCGGTGACCACCTCGTCGAAGATCATCAGCGCGCCGTACTGGTCGCACAGGGCCCGGACGCCCTTGTTATATTCGTGGCCGATGGGCCGGGTGCCGCTTTCGGGGCCCACGGGCTCCACGATGACTGCCGCCGTGCCGCCCCGGAGCTTGTTGCGCCTGAGCATACGCTCCAGCATATCCAGGTCGTTTGGCCGCACCTCGTCGGTGGCGGCATAAGCGCCCCCCGGGATGCCGTGGGATTCCAGCAGCGCCCGGCTGCCGGGAATTTTCAGACCGTAGACCATTTGGTCGGACCAGCCATGATAGGCACCGCCGATCTTAATGATGCGCTTTTTCCCCGTGGCGATGCGGGCGATGCGCAGGGAGGCCATCACTGCCTCGGTGCCGGAGCCCAGCATCCGGAACATCTCTACATTGGGCATGTGGCGGTTGATCTCCCGGGCGATGAGCATCTCAGACTCGTGGAGCAGGCCCGTGACGGGGCCGCACTCATTGAGCAGCTGAAAGACCTTTTCCCGGATCACGGGGTAATTGCTGCCCAGGATGGTGGGGCCGCCGGCCTGGAGGAAATCGATGTACTTGTTGCCGTCCTTGTCGTAGAGGTAAGCGCCCTCGGCCTTGGCCATGCACATGGGAAAGGGCTTATTAAAGGCCAGATTGTGCTGCACGCCGCCGGGGATATACTTCTGGGACTCCTCATATACCGCCCGGGACTGGGTACACTTCTCATCGTAATACTTCAGGATCACATTATTATAATACTCGTCCGTCACCTCCCAAATGGGCTGGTCAGTGAGGGCCTTGAGCTGGGCATTGATCTCCTTGGGATCGTCCCATCTGCTGATGCCGCAATTATTCATGCTGCTGCTCCTTTCCTTGCTTCTTCTTAGCGATGTCGTTGGTATCCTTGCTGTTGCGGTAAACTACGAAATTGTCCCACAGGTACTCCAGGGACAGATTCAGGGCCATGTTGATGGCCAGGACAGCATACTCGTTCCAGCCGTGGGTGTCCGCCAAAAAATGCTCATTCCAAATGGTAAACGGCGCAAATGGCACATAGAACAGGAACACCAAAAGCATGGCACGGGGCACATTGGCCGCGCTCTGGAAGGTGAACTTGCGGTTAAAGGTGAAGTTCCAAAGCACGCTCAGCACCAGAGCGATGGTATAGCAGATCCAGTGGCCGGGGATTTTCAGAACCTCCTCACAGAGGATCATGGCCAGGGTCTCGATGATGCCCGCCGAGGCGGAAAACAGCACAAATTTAATGACCCGGGCAGTTTCTTTCTTTTTCTCTGCTTGCATAGTCATCCCTTCCTTTTGGCATATTTTTTTTGGTAGATCAGGCGCATCAGCGCCGCATCTAATGCGCTGAGGTGTACCTTTATACCCAGGCCCGCAGTGTGCAGGGCGCAGAGAGCGGATTTCTCCGTCAGCAGGCAAAGGGCCTCCCGGTCGTCCGGGTCCGCTGCCTGTACGATGGCGCCCACGCCCCGGACGAACACCGCGTCCCGCTTTTTAAGGGCCCGGACCACGTTCTCTGCCGCAGGCTCCACGCAGAGGACCCGGGGGCCCAGCATCTGGGCCATGTCATCCAGCTGGGCCCGGAGGGCTTCCCCTCGGTCTGCCCACAAAACGGCATAGTCACCGCCGGAAACTTCCGCATCGGGTACCTCCAGCCGCACGGCGGCCAGGAGTGCCTGCGCGCTTTCCTCCGAAATACGCCGGGGCGCAGCCTGGGGCATACACAGATTGCGCCGACAGATGTCCTCCAGGAGCTGGGCCCGTTTCATGGCCTGCTCCTGGTTTATCCCGCAGATAACCACCCCATGGCCGGACATGAGCACCGTGTGTGCTCCGGTGGCCAGGGCGGCCGAGACAGCGCCCTTTAGCTTTTTGGTGCCGGGCAGGCCATATTGGGCCTTGGCCAGCCCCCCCAGGGCGGCCCGCTCCTCCGGGGTAATGTCCATGGCATCAAAGCCCGCCAGGCCCAGGGCCGAGGCGCAGCCTTGGTGGGTGTGGATGACGAAATTTACCTCCGGAAGCTGCGCATAGGCCGCCGCATGGACGCCCCGCTCTCCGGAGGGCTTGCGTGCGCCCTCCCAGGTCATGGTGGACAGCTCCACCCGAACGATGTCCTGGGGCCGGGTCTTGTGATAGTCCAGGCCGCTGGGCGTGATGAGAAAATGGTCTTTGTTCAGGCGGCTGCTGACATTGCCCCAGGTCCGGGCCACCAGACCCGTCTCCAGCAGCGCCAGGCCGGTTTGGCAGATCAGCTCTCTTTGTGCGGTTTCTTCCATGGTCTTGCCCCCTTAATTCAGCGCGGCGAAGTTCTTTTTGTTGGCCGCGTAAAGATTTTTAAATACTTTATAATTCCGATCGTACAGGGCCTTGCTGGCGGGGCTGGGTGTATAGCGGGCCAGGGGGCGGATGAGTCCGGCGGCTTGGGTCAGGCCGGCAATCTGGCCGCTGCCCACCGCCACCAGCATGGCCGCGCCTACCGCGCCCACATCCTTGGTGTCGGCCACGGTTTCCACGGCGCGGCCCGTAACATCTGCCAAAATTTGGCAGGTGACCCGGGACAGGGCCCCGCCGCCGACAAAGCGGAGAGTAGAGGCGGTTTTCACCTTCTTATCCTCACACTCCAGCATCCAGCGCAAGTGGTAGCAAATGCCCTCCAGCACGGCCCGGAGCATCTCGGTCTTGCCGGTGTCCAAGCGGAGGTTAAAGAACATGCCGGATGCCTTGGGGTCCTCAAAGGGACAGCGGTTGCCGTGGAGCCAAGGAGTGAAGATCACGCCGCCCGCCCCGGGGGGAATGGCCTCGATAGTATCGGTCATGTAGTCATAGAGGCTTTCGTACAACGTCTCCTGGCTCTCGGCCACGTTTGTTTTTTGCAGGTAGATGCCGATCTCGTCCAGCACCAGGTGCTCCTTGACCCACTCGAAGCATTTGCCGGCGGTCTCCATCTCGGCAAAATAGTTGTATTTGCCCTCCTGGGCACCCACGATGCCGGCGATCATGGAGATGATGTCCACCTCCTGGCGGTCAATGACCGTCCCCACCCAGCCGGAGGTGCCGGAGTAGATGTGAGTCTGCCCCACCTCCGTACAGCCGGCGCCCACGCCGATGAGGGTGGCATCCCCGCCGCCGCCGTAAACGGGGCAGCCCTCTGCCAGGCCCAGCTCCTCTGCCGCCTGGGGTGTCAGAGGCCCGGCCACGTCCGTACACTCAATGATCCGGGGCATATGGTCAAAATTCACCCCGTACATCCGGCACAGCTCACGGCTCCAGCAGCCCTTGCCGGGGCGGCTGTCATAGAGAAAGGTGGAGTAGGCCGAGTCACGAGTCATGACAAACCGGCCCGTGCAGCGGCCGATGAGGTATTCCTTCACGTCCAGCCATTTATGTATCCGAGCGTAGACCTCCGGTTCGTTTTTCTGGACCCACTTGTATTTCCACAGGGGATCCTTAACGCTGGTGGAAGCGGCCCGGGTGCGCCGCAGGCTGCGCAGAAGCATGAGGACATTCACGCCGGAGATGGTGATGCCGTGAGTTTGACAGGCGGCAAACTCCTTGCCGCCCCGTTGGTCCATATAGCTCATGGGCCGGCGCAGGGCACGGCCTGCCTCATCCACCAGCACCAAGCCCTGCATCTGTGAGCAGAAAGAGATGCCCGCAACGGCCTTGGGATCCGTGCCGGTTTTCTCCAACAGGCGGCGGGTGCTTTTAGCCATGGCCGCCCACCACTCGTCGGCGTCCTGCTCTGCGCCGCCGCCCGGCAGGATGTAGAGCCCATAGGCCTCGTACTCCCCGGCCAGCAGGCGAATGGTGTCCCTCACCTCGAAAAGGCAGGTCTTGACGCCGGTGGTGCCAACGTCATACGCAATCACATACAAGGCGATCCCCTCCTATTTTTAATGCATTTTTGATAAAGTGCATAAACGATTCCGTCATTTTTTCCGGCTCATCGGCGGAGTCCTTGCCCAGGAAGATGGCCATGCGCTCCCGGTAATACTCGCAGCTGAAGGAGAATTGCAGCATCATAAACAGATTGTCCAGGAAAAAGGCAAAGGCTTTGGGATCCAGAGTGGGATCCACGGTGCCGGCGGCGCGGGCATTATCCAAAAGCCGAGCGTAGACCGCGGCGGTGCGGCCTTCGATCTCCCGGGCCAGCTCCCGGGCGTACTTTTTGCAGCCGCCGGAGGTGATCTCATTATAGAGGGCGTCGTGGTTTTGGTGATCCCGGGCGTGGACGATCAGAGCGCTGACGATACTGCGGATGCCGGACTCAATATCCGTCTCGTGGGCCACGGCTTCCTGCAGGACCTGGTCCAGCAGGGACAGGGAGTGACGCACGCAGGCCAGGAAAAAGCTGTCCTTATCGCCGAAATATTTATAGAGTACGCCCACGGAGACCCCGGCAGTCTTGGCGATGGTATTGATATTGGCTCGGTCCAGGCCGCACTGGGCGAACTGGTCGATGCCGGTCTCCAAAATGAGATCCATGGTTTTTTCATCAAGCTTTTTATACATGTTTCTTCCTCATCCGCATGTCGTGAGCGGTAACTCACAAGATGGGTGTAGTATACACCTGTAGGACCATAACCGTCAATAGTTTTGTGAAAAAAAGAGAGGAGGAGGACAAAAAACAGACGATATTTATCGAAATTAAGCGGAGAGAGGAGACTTTGGGGCGCCGGCTTAGCACAGTGGATATGAAAAACATCGCAGATTCTGCATTTTCCCCCTTTTTTGTCCATTTTCTCATTAAGGGCTTTACTTTGCGAAGAAAATAGAATACAATATAACATGCATTTACATGCCATATGGGCATTGCTACGCCCTGTAGTGGGCAAAATGTTGCATTTACATCTAAAATGAGGAGATGCAAGAGAAAAAACAAACGGTCACTTTTCTTTCTTGCTTGGCAGAAACGAACTATGGCTATAAAAAGATTTATCATTATGGCAGACGGAAAGATGAAGCGGTGGAATAATCACCAGGTTCCCAAGCATCTGCTCCCCGTCCACGGCGAGCCTATCCTGCTGCGCACAGCGCGGCTGGCCCAGCGCTATGCGCCGGAGGCACAGGTCATTATTACATCCCATAACCCCGACTACGAGGCTCCCGGAGCCGTGCGCTATGAGCCGAAAAGCAACAGCTGCGAGATCGACCGCTTTACCTGGGAGCTGATCGATGATGATGTCTGCTTCTTATACGGCGATGTGTACTACACTGAGCAGGCTATCCGCCGGATCGTGGAGATGCCGGTGAAGGCCCTGGGCTTTGCCAGGAACGACACGGAGGTATTTGCCGTGAAGGTGGCAGACGGCGCCTACCAAAAGGCCTGCATCCGGAAGCTGAAGGAGAAGGATCCCGCATGCCGGGGCTGGCAGCTGTATGAAATGGCCCAGCGGGATGGCTGTGCGGAGATATGCCGCATTGAGGACGAGACCACCGGCTTTAACACAGAGGAAGAATATCGGCGCTTTGCGGAAAAGGCGAATTGCTGACCGGACCGCCTGCGGCGAAATCCAAAAAAGAAAAGAAGTACATATATGGACGCTTTTAAACTGTATCGGAATTGCTTTAACCGCCTGCGGCTGTTTGTGCTGTATTGGCGGCGGATCGTGTTTGCCCCCAACCACATGAAGGTGGGCTTTTTTACAAAGCTGCGGGCCAACTTCTGCGGCGGCTTTTTGGCCGACCAGTGGGCGCTGTACGCCCTGGACGGGAAGAAAAAGAAAGAGTACCTGTCGGAGTTTGATTGGTACCGCTCCCGCTACATAAACGAGCCATTTGACCAGATGCTCAACAACAAGGTGGTGGCCACGGAGGTGCTGCGGCAGTATGTCCGGGTGCCGGAGGTCTATCTGGTGAAGACCCGGGCGGGCATTGTGGATGCAGGCCACTGCACAAAGGACGGCGCCGTGGCCGTGGAGACCCTGCGCCGGCGCCGGGAGGCGTTTATGAAGCCCTTCGGCAAGGGCAAGGGCAACGGCGTACACCGCCTGCGCTATGACGGACAGGATTTTTGGGTGGATCAGGAGAAAAAATCCGCCGAGGAAATGAAACGGTTATTCGAAAAGGAAAGCGAGTGGTATCTCTCCGAGACCATCACCCAGCACGCCTACGCAGCGGGGCTGTATGACAAGACCTGCAACACCATCCGCATGATCACCCTGCGGGATCCTGACAGCGGCAGGATCAAGCTGTTTTTCGCCGTGCAGCGGGTGGGCACGGCCAAGACCATCCCTGTGGACAACGCCAGCCAGGGTGGCCTTGTGTGCAGGATCGACCTGAAAACGGGGCGGCTGTCCCATGCAGGGTCCCTGCATACCACGCAGATTTATGAGGAGCATCCGGACTCCGGCATCCGGTTTGACCAGGTGATAATCCCGGATTGGGAGCAGACCAAGGCGGAGATCGTGAGCCTGGCGGAGAGCCTGCCTTTTTTGCACTTTGTGGCGTGGGATGTGGTGAAGATGGAGGACGGCACCAACTGCGTCATCGAGGCCAATACCTCCTCCGGCGTGAATATCATCCAGCTTTGGGGCGGTCAGCGCAACGGCGAGCTTGGGAATTTCTACCGTAAGCACGGTGTCATCCGGTGACAGTGAGACCCTAAGTGAGACCCTATGGGAGGAATCAAAAATGAGCGAAAAAAACAATAAGACTATAAACGGGCAGAAGATCTTCTGCCTGGCCTGCATGGGCCTGATGGCAGTGGCCAGCGTTGTGCTGGTGATCATGCTGTTTACCTCGGGCCTGCTGAACAAGGGCATCGTGTGGGCCATCACCGGCGGCCTGGCGCTGCTCAACGGCCTGCACATCTGGCTGCAGCTGGGCAAGGGAAAGGTGCACGTGGGCAAGACCGTGTGCGGCGTCATCGCCCTTCTGCTGACGGCGGCCATGCTCGTGGCCATGGTGGCCGTGGGAAAGGTGTCCGGTGCGTTCCGCGACATCTCCAAGGAGCGGAAGGAGGGCATCTACGTGGGCGTATATGTCCGCACAGATGACCCGGCCAAGGAGCTGAAGGACGTGAGCGGCTATCTGCTGGGCATCGCCGCACAGCCGGATCGGGACAACACTCTGCGGGCCCTGAAGGACATGGAGGATGCCGTGGGCATGGTGGAGGAAAAGGAGCTGGACTCCTCGGTGGAGCTGGCCGCCGCACTGCTGAGCGGCGATGTGGACGCCATGCTGCTCAACGAGGCATTTCTCGACACCCTGGAGGAGACAGACGGCCTGACAAACCTTTCGGATCAGGTGAAGCTGATCCATGAGTTTTACTATGCCCAGGAGCCGGAGCAGGTGGTGCCTGCCAATACGAACGTGCTGACGGACAGCTATATTATTTATCTCAGCGGCTCGGACGCACGCAGCACGGATGTATCCGTCCGTGCCCGGAGCGATACGAATATCCTGGCGGTGGTCAACCCCACCACCCACCGGATCCTGCTGGTGAACACGCCCAGAGACTACTATGTGCCCCTGGCAAGGAACGGTCAGATGGACAAGCTTACCCATGCGGGCATTTACGGCATTGAGGAGTCCATTGCCACGCTGGAGAACCTGTATGGCGTGGATGTAAGCTACTATGCCCGCATTAATTTCTACGGACTCAAGGATATTGTAGACGCTGTGGGCGGGATCGACGTGGTTTCCCCCCTGAGCTTTACCCTGAGCACCAACGCCTGCTCTAAGTCCGGGGAGATTGACCGGGAAGTGGTGGAAGGTGTTAACCACATGGACGGCGCCAAGGCTCTGGCCTTTGCCCGGGAGCGCTACGGCTTTGCCGACGGCGATAACCAGCGGGGCAAGAACCAGATGGCTATCCTGCAGGCGCTGACGGCCAAGCTGACCAAGGCTTCGACCCTGGTGAATTATCAGAGCATCCTGGCGGCGGTTTCCAACAATATGACCACAAACCTCAGCTATGAGGATATAACGGCCTTGGTGCGCACACAGCTGACCAGCATGTCTGAATGGAAAATAGATACCTACGCCGTGACCCAGGGCAGCGGCAGCACCAGTCAGCCGTGCTACTCTCTGGGCGGAGCTGTGGCATGGGTCATGCCGCAGAACGAGGCATCTGTGCAGACGGCCCGGGAGATGATCCAAAATGTACTGAACGGGACAGAGGATAGCCAATCGTAAGAGAACAATGGACAGAGATAGATATAGATAAGGAAAGGCGGTATCATGAAACACCAAGGGATGAGAAAACTGATGGCGCTCCTTCTTGCCGCCGTGCTGATGCTTCCGTGCGTGGCCGCAAGCGCCTTTGCCGAGCCGGCTTCGGGAGAGAACGGTTCCGTCGATGGGACAATAACCGTGGGAGGGGTGACTACTCCGGGGGATTCTGCGTCCGGCGGCACTACTGATCCCGGCGTAGACCCGGATCCCGGTGTAGACCCGGATCCCGGGGTAGACCCGGATCCCGGTGTAGATCCGGATCCTGGTGTAGACCCGGATCCCGGCGTAGATCCGGATCCCGGGGTAGACCCGGATCCCGGCGTAGACCCGGATCCCGGTGTAGACCCGGATCCCGGTGTAGACCCGGATCCCGGTGTGGAGCCCGATCCTGGAGTAGGTGACCCTATGGTGGAGCCGACACCTGTGCGGGACGCATCGCTGCGTTCTATTTCCATAGCCTGCGGGGAGCTGTATCCGGCGTTTGACCCCCAGATATATGAATATACGGTTTATGTGACGGCGGAGCAATCGGAGAAAAGCTGCGCCATTACCGCTGTGCCCAGCGATTCCTATTCCAGCGTCAGTGTCAGCGGCGAGGAAAAATTCGTAAACACGGATATTAAACGCAAGATCCGCGTTTATAACGGCGGCCTTACGGAGGAATATACCCTGCAGATCCATGTGATGGATAATAGCGAGTATTACGCAAACGGTGTGCATTACGAGCAGATGAATGAGCCGGATTTGACGGCGCTGCCGGGCGTATTTCGCACGGTGAGCGCAACCGGCTTCAAGGGGCGGATCGCCCAAAGCACGGGATTGTCCATGCTGCTGGTGCAGTATGAGGATTCAGCCAATGCCGAGCACACCATTTGGCGGCGGTACGAGCCGACATCCCGCACCCTGACGACGGTGTCCTTTGTGACCATCGAGGGGAAAAAGTATATCTCCTGCGACAGTGAGGATAATATCCTGTTTCTGAACAACAAGCAGGGAGACATGTATTACATCAAAAATGCGGACGGGCAGGTGGACCTGCTGGTGCGCACGGACAATGTGGCCCTGGAGGAAAAATCCGGCCTGTTGAGCCATGTTTCCACGGCAGCGCTGCTGGCAGTGATTGCGGTGCTGCTGGCGGCCGGCGTATGGCTGCTGCTGAACTGGAAAAAGATGAAGATAAAGAGCAAAAAGAGCGAGGAGATCGCTTATTTCCGGCCGTATCTCAGCTCCTATACGGAGGAGCGGGACGGGCAAAGAGAGACAATGGAAAAATAGAGAAAGCGCGGTGGTGAGGAACGATGGACGCTGTTGCAAAAAAAATAGAGATCCGCGAGGTCAGCCAGCGCAAAACGGCCTATTTGTTTATAAAGCGTGTGTTTGACATCGTGCTTTCCCTGGTTTTGATCGTGGTACTGATGCCGCTGCTGCTGCTTGTGATGGCGGCCATTGCGATCGACTCGCCCGGGCCGGTGATTTTTAAGCAGAAGAGGATCGGCTACCAAGGAAAAGAGTTCATGATCTTCAAGTTCAGGACACTCAGCATAACCGCACCGGACAATGTGGCGACACGGAAGCTGGAGAATATCGACGGCTGCTCCACCAAGCTGGGCAGGCTCCTGCGCCGCCTGAGCATTGACGAGCTGCCGCAGCTGTTCAATATTCTGCGGGGCGATATGTCGTTTGTGGGCTTCCGGCCGGTTTGTACGTCTGAAAAAAAGCTCAATGCCCTGCGCAGAAAGATGGGCGTGTTTGAAGGACGTCCGGGCCTCACGGGCTATGCCCAGGTGCTGGGCCGGGACAGCATCGGCGTTGCACGCAAGGCGCGGCTGGATGCGGAGTATCAGAGAAAACGCTCCCTGCGGCTGGACCTGTGGTGCATGGTGAAGTCCGTCACGGTGGTGCTGTCCGGAAGCGGGGTTATGTGAGTTTCCTGCGAATTGTCAGTTTATCCCTAAAAAATTAAAAGAAGGCAGAGAATAATGAATATCGTAAAAAAGGTCAAGCGAGAAAACGAGCTTTGGAGTATCATGCGTCACGGCTACTCCCGGGGAATGGCCATCTCCTGGAGAAAGGCCGTCATGCGGGATAACCGGAACAATGCCAAGCGGTATGGGCGGAGTACGTTGGATGACATTCATCGGCGCGGATACCTGTCGCAGAGCATTAAGACATATGACCTGCTCAATGATCGGTCGGACAAATATGTGACGGACTTTGAGTACATGTTTTTATCCCCTTACAATAATAACTTCAGCAAGTGGATCGGGGATATCATCACTACGAATCGCATACTGAAAAGGCAGAGTGAACACTGCCGCAAGGTTTACTTCTCCATATTCCAAAGACGCGGCGGGCAGATCATCCTGTCCAAGGGCGAGGACTATGACCGACCCTGCACAGTGCAGGATGTGATCGATTTACTTATCAGCAAGGGCCGTGTGGAGCTGCGCCCGGCATTTTGGGAAAGCAAAAGTGCCCGATACGAGCTGAGCTATGAGAAGGAAATGATCTTCATAAACGGGCAGACCGGGCGGGATGACCAGGCACGCCTGCGCCGCCTGATCAATGGATTGCAGTCGAACTATGTGGTGGCAGAATGCGTTGACACACAGTTTGCCTTTTCTCCCAAACTCAGCGGTCGACACTATATCAAGTTTTGGCTGAGCAATGACGCGGGCGAGGAGCCGCAGATCCTGGACTATGAGTTGAACGTAAAAGCAGCGGGACGCAGCTGGGCGAATTGTTCTGTGGAGGAGGACGGCAGCTTTGCCCTGGGCGATGAAAAGTTCTTTGTGCCCGGGTGGCAGGCTGTCTGCACGGAACTGCTGCAGACGGCGCGCGAACTTGATCTGCTGGATTATTTCACGGTGTCCATCGCCCTGGATGACAAGGGCGGCTTTACCTTCCTACATTTTTCCGCAAAGCCATATCGGAAGAAGAGCCGCATCAGCCAGAAACATAACGACTATCTCAGAAGCAAGGCAGCTGACGCAAAGGAGCGCATGGGCGAAATTACCATGAAGATGCGTTGGGAGGACCTGAAGAGAAGACGGCATTACAGCTATCTGCAGAAGATCGGCCGCAAGGGGATCCGCCCCTATATGCAGCAGCTTTGGCTGGATCAAATGGAAAGTGATCGCCAGAACACCAAGACCACGACCCTTGCGCAAAAAAAATGGTGCTGGGAGCGGGGCTTCCTGTCCTTCCGTATTGAGCAGTACGGCCTCACGGAGGAGAATTACAAGAACTTCCTCTCGGATTATGACTACCACTGGCTTAACCGGATCAACAACATCTATCAGCTTTGGGTGAATGACAAGACAACCTTCCGCCTGGTCCTGGATCCCTTTGCGGACTATATTCCGAAATACTATTTCGCTATCACCAAGCGGCGCGGCGCACCCCATATCAGCAGAATGTGGGATTGCGACGAGGATGTGCAGCCCAATCTGAAGGGAATACTGACCATGCTGGAGCGGAAGGGGAAGCTGGCTATGAAGCCTTCCTCCGGCACCCATGGAGATGGATTCTATTGCCTGGCCTATGAGGACGGGAAATATACCGTCAACGGCGAGGAGACGACAGCAGATCAGCTTTGGCAGATCATTGCCCAGCGGAAGTCGTTCTATGTTATCACCGAATACATCAACATGCATCCGATGCTCAAGGCTATTTATCCCAAGTCCGTCAACACAGTGCGGGTGATGGTGATCAATTCCCACGGCTATGATCCAAAAATCATGCAGACCTATATGCGTATCGGTTCGTCTACCACCGGATTTACCGACAATGTGGGTTACGGCGGCATCTGTGTGATGGTGGATTCCGAAACGGGAGAACTGCATGACCCGGAGACCATCGCGGAGCACAGATTCCATCCCTGCCCCGTCCACCCGGATACCGGAACGCCCATTGCCGGTTTTCTGCCCAACTGGCAGGAGATTCGCGAAAAGGTGCTGGATATTTGCCGCTATTTAGGCGAACTGGAGTACTTGGGCTTTGACATCGCTATCACGGAGGAAGGCTTCCAGGTGATTGAGATCAATATTCATCAGGATCTGCACAAGGTAGCCACCCACAGCCAAGAGATCAAGGACTTCTTTGCCGAAAAGATCAGGATCAAGAAGAGCATCTATAAACTTAAGTAAAGTGGAATGGAGGCCTATCAGATGAAACTAGGAATCTTAAAGGACATCAAGAAAGAAGAGTACAGGGTCATTCTCACTCCCAGCGAGGTGGAGAATATCATCCAGGACGGACATCAGGTGCTTGTGGAGCGCAGCGCCGGCGAACGGGCCGGGTTTCCAGACAGAGAGTACGAAGAGGTGGGCGCTGTGCTCACAGATCGGTATGAGATATATCGAGAGTGTGATATGGTTGCCAAGGTCAAGGAGATCGACCCCTCTGAGTATCCTCTGCTGCGCGAGGGACAGATCGTATTCACATGCATCCATCCGGCGGCCCATCCTCAGGAAGTTGATGAACTTCTAAAGAAAAAGGTCACAGCCTTTGCCGCGGAGGACAGCCATCGCCACGGCTCCCCCAACTGTGAGGCAGCGGGTAAGGCCGGCGTCATCATGGGCCTATACTCCATGATGACCATCAATGGCGGCTGCGGAAAGTTTGTCAGCGGATTGGGTACGGCGCCCGGCATCCATGCCTTGGTGCTGGGCTGCGGCATCGTGGGCAAGGCGGCTATTGAGGTACTGCAATCCTTGGGCGCATGGGTGACAGTGGCTGCCACGAACGTCGGACACCTGCGCACCATTGCCTCCAAATATGATGGAAAGATCAACACCATTGTTTCCAACCGCTACAACATCCGGCGCATCCTGCCGCAGGTGGATATGGTGGTCAACTGTGTCCGTTGGGATAAGAGCAACACCCAGTTCCTGATCGACCGGTCTATGGTGGCAAGTATGCCCAAGGGGTCTGTCATCGTGGATATCAGCAACGACTATGGTGTGATCGAGACCTTCCATGAGACGACGCACGATAACCCCACTTATGTGGAGGAGGGTGTAGTGCATTACTGCGTCAGCAACATCCCCAGCGCCATCGCAAATTCCACGTCCATTGCCATTGCTGCAGCGGCAGAGCCGCATATCCGCAGCATCCTCAATAACGGCATTGCGGAGGCCTGCGCCAGAGACGGATTTTTGCGCCGTAGCATGGTGACGCATAAGGGATATTTGACCCATGAGGAGACCAGCCAGATCCAGAACAGACCCTGGATCCAGCCGGAAAAGCTCCTTGGCCTTGAGGGCAGAAAGCTGGATTATGCACCGAAGAACACGGTGGCCGTGTCCGAAAACTATTATAAACTGCCCTGAGCGGCTGCGTGCGCGCAATTGCATAATAAAAAGATCATATAACGGTGGTGTGTGAAGTGCGGTGGGATCGGCTAAAGTGAAAAACAAAATGAGGGCGATGGGAATGGTTTTGGGCGGATATACATTTCACGCCGCGCAATTTTATCTGCGGATGGAAAAGACTTGCCCGGAGGCAAACCGTACGCTGCTGAAAAAACTGCTGCTGAGCGATCCTATGCGCAAACGCATGGACGAGCTGTTCGCGGATCTGCTCACCACCACCCGTGTTTTAGGGCGAGAGCATTTCCCGAGCCTGTATGGCCTGGCCGTCACGGTTGGCGGCAGGCGTATAGTACCTCTTGCGGGTGCAGCACCGGAATTAACGGCAAAAGATTGGCTGACATTCCTGCGGGAGCGGAATGGCTGCTGGATCCTGCCGAATGAGCACCGGGCCAAGGGCCGGCTGTACCGAATTTCCCGGCAGGGAGAGATGCTCCTCTTGGACGGGGCCGAACAGACCGATGCGGAGCTGCTGGCGTTTCTAAATCAGCTGCCTGACCAAACATTGCTGTTGGAGCATATAGAGCCCGCAGGTGATGCCTGCCCGGAAGCAGAGCTTCCGGTACTCCATTATGCGCTGCTGCGCAGAGAATGCGAGACGGAGGAGATTCTGCTTCAGTGGGAGGATCACGGAAATAAAAAAGGATACAGCCCATTTAGTTTTTCCACCGTTGACCGCAAGCCGGATCGACAGGATGACCGTGTTCGCGGGGTGAGAAATTTTGCCCAGGAAATTGCCCGGCGTTATCCCGAAATGCCCTATATCGGCGTAAACGCTGTGCTCACAGAGGATGGATTCACTGTGCTGCGGGTGGATACCGGGACGGAGCTTGCTTGGGTGCATCCGCTGACGGATCCGTGCCGCCGGGCCGCGCAGATCCTGTGCGGCGGCAGGGAAAAAAGCACACTGAAAGATGTGTTTGCCCGGATCCGTGCTTACACCTTTGCGTGGCGGGCCCATCGCCGGGGATTTGTGGACTTCATGTACCGCAACTGGCTGCGAGGTGTGCAGGAGGATAACCAAACGGCGCATACGACCAGAGCACAGAAGCGATGGGCGCATAAGCGGGGCTTTTACTCCTACCGTATTGCCCAGTATGGGCTGACGGAAGAGAATTACCGGAGCTTTTTATCGGACTATCAGTACAAGCGCCTGCGGCCGCTGAATCCGGGCTTTCAGAAATGGTTTTGGAATAAAACCAACCTGCCCGATATTTTGGCGGACTACAGTGAGCACCTGCCTCGGTACTTCTTCCGGATATTGGTCAGCAATGGCAGACAGCGGATTTTTGGCTATCAGGGCCGGGGAGAATGCAGCTGGCAAAATGTGATTGATTGTTTAGATCGGGAGAGAGAGCTGGCCATGAAGCCGGCTGTAGGGTCTCATGGAAAGGGCTTTTTTCACCTGCACCGGGAAGATGATTCGGTATACCGAGTGAATGATAGACCTTGCACCCGGGGGGAATTGGAGGATTTTTTCTGCGGGCTTGATACGGACTATATTGTTACAGAGTATATTCGGATGCACCCCTATTTAGAGGAGATATACAGCGGCGTTACGGGTACTGTGCGGCTTATGGTGCTGTGCAGGCAGGGACAGGCCTCCATCCGCTATGGATATTTCCGCATTGGCACCAGCTTTACAGGAGCAACAGATAATATCGCATATGGCGGACTGGTCGTTCCCTTGGATGTTCAGACGGGTACATTCAGCGGGGCCGAGCTGTTGCGGGAGCACCAGTTTTTGCCATGCCCGGTGCACCCGGACACAGGTCGGGAGATCAGAGGGCAGATGCCCCACTGGCAGCAGTTGGTAGACGAGATCTGCCGCATCAGCAGAAATCTGTCACCATTGGAATATTTGGGTTATGACGTTGTTGTGACAGAGGGTGGATTCAAGATCCTGGAGGTGAATCTTCATCAGGATCTGCATAGATACCCTCTGTACCCGGCAGATGTCAAAGAATACCTCACCGAAAGAGCGGCGCAGAAGGATAAACGCTTCGGCCCCGGGTGATGGCAAGAGAGTAGAGTATGAAAACACTTTGGAAGATTATTATTTCACATATCCAGTACCGCAAACAGATTCTGCAGCTGGCAAAAACAGATCTGATCAAGACCTATCGCGGAGCACTGCTGAGCTGGGGCTGGGCGATCTTAAAGCCAGCCATAACCATTGCGGTATACTATTTCGCTTTTACGGTGGGCCTGCGCACCGGAAAACCGGTAAAGGGATACCCATACTTCCTGTGGCTTATTTCAGGATTTATCCCCTGGTTTTATATCTCCGCTATATATACCGGGGGGGCCTATTCCCTTCATAAGTACGCATTTTTGGTTAAAAAAATCAAGTTTCCCGTCTGCTGTGTTCCGATGATCGTGAGCCTGTCCAATATGATCGTGCATCTGGCGCTGACATTGCTGATGGTCATCATTTTCATCGCTATGGGTGCGCCGGTTACCATCTATCTGGCGCAGCTGCCGTTTTACTGGCTGCTGATGCTGATGATGGGCGTGGCATGGGGCCTGTTCTCCGGACAGGTCACGGCGGTCAGCAAGGATTTTTATCAGCTTGTCCGCAGCTCATTTACGGCGCTAATGTGGCTGTCCGGCATTTTTTATCAGATTTCCGACATTAAGGGTGCCGCTCTGCGCTTTATTCTGAGATTGAATCCTGTAACTTATATAGTTGATGGCTTCCGATACTGCTTCATCGACCATGTATGGTTTTGGGAGGAACCAATGTCACTGCTGCGATTTATGCTGGTTTACCTGCTTTTCGTGTTTTTGGGCGTCAAGATCTACAGCCGCACGGAAAAAACCATCACGGATGTTTTGTAGAGGTACGATATGACTGAAGAACACGAGGTAGTAATACAGTTCCGAAACGTGACAAAGACCTTCGACCTGTTTAAAAACGACAAGCAGCGCCTGAAGTCTTTGCTGTTTCACAATACAAATGCCAAGAAAAAAGTCGCCATAGATAACCTGTCCTTTGACATCCGCCAGGGGGAGGCCGTGGCGATTCTGGGCAAAAACGGCGCCGGGAAATCCACCATGCTGAAGATGATCTCCGGCGTGACCTTTCCAACGGTGGGCTCGGTGCGTGTCACCGGCCGTGTCAGCGCCCTGCTGGAGGTTTCCGGCGGCTTTGACCCGGAGCTTTCCGGCCGGGAGAATATCTATTTCCGCGGCGAGCTGCTGGGCATCAGCCGGGAGGAGCTGAAGGAGATGGAGCCGGACATTGTGGCTTTTTCGGAGTTGGGCAGCTATATCGATATGCCCATCCGCACCTATTCCAGCGGTATGAAATCCAAGCTGGGCTTCTCCATCAACGCCAATATCCGCCCGGATATCATTATTGTGGACGAGGCCCTCAGCGTGGGCGACAAGGATTTCCGCGCTAAGTGCCGCAGACGGATCGCAGAGATTTTGAACAGCGGCGTGACCTTCCTCTTTGTCACCCATTCTACGGCGGAGGCAAAGAATTTCTGCAAGCGGGGCTTGGTGATTCGCGAAGGCAAGCTGGTCTTTGACGGAGATATTAAAGACGCGGCGGCGTTTTATGAAAAAATGCATGTGTAGAGGTTGAAAATGTCAACATTTATAAATGGCAGAAAGAAAAAGCAGTGCCGTGATGCCTACTCCCAATCGGTATTCATTGATTTTGTGGAACGGCACCAGCACTTGGCAGCGGTGAATTATCCGGATTCCTTTGAAGCGGAGCTGGACATTGTCAATAACGTGACCTTTGCCAAGAGCTTGGCCCGCAAGAGGCTGATCCATCGCAACAAGCTGGGCGGCTACAGCGCCACCAGAGAGGGACGAAAGCTGATCGACCCGGAATATGTGGCATTTTATCGGTTTTGCAGCCCCTATGTAGATGTATGCGACTTTGAGCAGGAGCGGGAGCAGCACCGGGAGGAGAGCTTCTGCGCGGCTATGTGGAGTATTCTCCTGCGGGAAATGCACCGGCGGATGCAGAAGGGCGATTTTCCCGCTGTCTGCAACCTGCACAGAGACATTGCGCGGCTGTATGAGCTGGAGCAGTGCAATGAACAGGCGGCTTATCATTTCGTGACGGCACTTTACATTCAATACAGCGGTCTGCCGTATTATAAGGATCTGCTGCTTATGCTACGGGGTGCCAAAAAAGAAAGTACGGTGCGGGATTCCTTCGGTGCTATTTATGCGCCGCCCATGATTGTGGATGGAATCAAACGGCATATCGGCCGGATCACTCCGGATTTTGTGCGGGAGGTATTTCACCGCAACCCGCTGGTCATTAACCTGTGCAGCCCGGAGATGCTGTATGAACTGATCCAAACGCTGTGCAGCGGGACCTATGACGACAAGGTCTGGCAAGGGAAGCTGCGAGAAGCCTTTGGGGCACTGATGGAAAACGCGAAAAAGGCCGGGGCGGCTGCCCGAGCGGTGCCCGGGCGGAGAATGGAGCCGGACGGAGGAAAGCTATGAAAGCGATCGTGGGCGTGGCCCGCTGGCTCATCAGCGTCCTGTTTCTGCTTCGGCGCAGGATGGGTGTGAGGCACAGGACCTGTTTTTTTAGCCGCCAGGCCAGCCGGCTTACGCCGGATTTTGCCCTGCTGCAGCAGCAGCTCCGCGAAGCAGACCCCACCATGGACATCGTAACCATCTGCTGCCGCTATCGGGGCCGGCAGGATGGATTGCTGCGCTTTTTGCGGCAGTGCGTGCGGAGCGTTTTCCTGGCTGCCTCGGCCCAGGTATGTGTGCTGGACGGTTACTGGCCCACCATCTGCCTGCTCCGGGATAAAAGGGACCTGCGGGTGATCCAAATCTGGCATTCCGTGGGGAAAATCAAGAAATCCGGGTATCAGACCTTGGATAAGCCCTCCGGGCGGTCCGGTGCCATGGCCCGGGCCCTGTGTATGCACCGGAATTATGACGCTATTATTGCCGGCGGTCCGGCGTGGAATCCGTTTTACTGCGCCGCTTTTGACGTGACGGAGGACAGGCTTCGAAACTGGGGCCTGCCGCGGCTGGACCATCTGGTTTCTGCAAAGGGAGAGACCGCACTGTGCCGAAGGAGATTCCCGGAGCTGGCCGGGCGCACGGTGGTTTTGTACGCACCCACTTATCGTACATACCCCTTGGAGCTGCCGGATCCGGATTTTTCCTGCTTCCCTAAGGACCGGTACGCAGTGCTGTGCCGCTTCCATCCGAATCAGGCGCTGGCGGGCGGCAACCGGGACAGTGATTATCCCCAGGAGGGTATTTTTGACCTGCTTCAGATGTGCGATTATTTTATCACGGACTATTCCTCTCTGGCGCTGGAGGCAGCGGCTATGGACAAGCCCACGCTGTTCTACCTGCCGGATGATGAGCGCTACCGCAGCGAAAACGGCGTGAACATAGATCTTTTTCAGGTCATGCCCCACTGCACCTTTACCGCTCAGGAGGACCTGTTCCGCATGATTGACAGCGGCGCATATCCCCTGGAAGCCCTGCAAACATACAAAAAAATGTATCTGCCCCAGGACCTGGGTCACGCCACCGAAAAAATCACAGAGCTTATTCTGCAGGATGACAGAACGCTGAAGAAGGAAGCTGCTGCCTGCTGAAAAACGGTGAAATATTATACTGAATAGTGCGCACCCCTATGAAATTGTCATTGCCATGCCAGGGCACATACAGATAGTACAATCCCCTTAGATATCAAGGGAAACCCCGGCTCTGATGGAGAAGGCTAAAAACTGCGGCGCAGAAAAATATTGAAAAAACATCTCCAAATAACAATAGGTGAAAAGCTGCCAACCAAAGCTTGCAAAAATGAGGGGACAAATTCCGTAATCCCTTCGCCTCCCATTTTGGGCCTACATGAAGCATACGGAAGGGCCTTTCCTCATGGCAGAAGCATTTTGCGTGTTGCCCTCCGCGGCACTAAAACGAGGCCTGGCATTTATTAATGCCAGGCCTCGTGAGGTTTTATTAACCTTTACCTCATTTAGGAAATGTGGGATTCTGAGACGAATTCCGGCTGTATTTAGGTTGACAATTCACGCATCAAGGGAGGATTATCTTCTGCCGAAGAAATAATCATACAGGGAGTCGAAGCTGCTGTCCTGCTGGGGCTGCTGCTCCTGCTGGGTGCTGCCCGTGTCGTCTGTCTTGGCGTCGAAGGTCAGCTCCGTGGTTTGGGTCTGGCCGTCCCGGTAATAGGTCACGGTCACGGTGTCCCCGGCCTTGCGGCCCTTCTTGGCGGCGGTGAGATCTTCCATAGAGGTGATGTCGGTGCTGTCCACCTTGGTGATGACATCGCCCATCTTCAGCCCGGCCTTTTCACCGGCACCGCCCTTGTTTACGCTGTAAACGAAGGCACCGCTGGTCTGGTCGATCTGGTACTGGGCGGCCATCTGCTGGGTCATGGTGCCGGCGGTGATGCCGAAGGAGGGCTTATTGGTAATTTGGCCATTTTCCATAATGTCCGTGATGATGGCCTGCACGTCACCGATGGGAATGGCAAAGCCCAGGCCCTCCACGGTGGTGTCGGAATAGCTGGAATATTTGGCGGATACAATGCCCACCACCTCGCCGTACAGGTTCATTAGCGGGCCGCCGGAGTTGCCGGGATTGATGGAGGCATCCACCTGGATCATGTTGAAGGGAGTGCCGTTCACGTTGATGGCACGGTCACAGCAGGACACGATGCCCTGGCTCATGGAGAAGGTCAGCTCGCCCAGGGGATTGCCGATGGCCAGCACTGTATCGCCCACATTGACATCTTTGCTGCTGCCCAGGGTTACGGGCTGCAGGCCTGTGGCGTCGATCTTCAGCACAGCCACATCATAGTCGCTGTCGCTGCCCACCACCGTGGCGGGATACTCCGTGCCGTCATACATGGTTACCGTTACAGAGGAGGCGCCGCTGATGACGTGGTGGTTGGTGACAATGTAGCCGTCCTGGGTGATGACAAAGCCGCTTCCGGAGGAGGCCGACTCCACCCGCTGACCGAAAATGTTGGTGGACACGGCAGAGCAGTTGATGCTCACAATACTGTTCACTGTGGAGGCATACACCTCAGCAGGGGACATGAGGGCCTGGCCGGTGACCTTTTTCACTGTAACCTCCTGGGCAGTGCGATTGCTCTGCTGGATGGTAGTCTTGCCGCTTTTGGACAGCGCCGCACCGCCGTAGCCCGCTGCGCCGCCAACCACCGCACAGGCCAGCAGCAAGGCGGTAATCTTTACACCGGTCTTGTGCCAGAAGGAGGGCTTTTTCGACACCGCCGGGGCCTCATGCCGGCCCTGGTCCTCCTGGGAGCGGTAGTTATAATGGTAGAGATTGTCGGGATTACTGTATCCGTCGTTCTCGGGTCTGTAATCGTTATTCTCGTTCATAAAGAAACCTCCTATCTATCCTTCTCATTTTTTCGCAGGGGAATGCTTGTGACCTGGGGAAAAATGTTGTATACTATGTTTTGGTTTAACCCTTGTCAACCGATTGTAATTATTATACTACTCTTTTATCTTAACTAAAGCTTTAAAAAATATGAATTTTTTTAGGAGGAAAATGCGTTGCTGAAGCTGGAGCAGGTGAAGCTGGAGCCGGGACAGCCCGAGGAGCTGCTGGCGGGCAAGGCGGCGCATATGCTGCGCATCCCAACGGAGGATATTCTCAATCTGTCTGTCCTGCGCAGGGCAGTGGACGCCCGGCAGCCGCTGCGGCTGGTATACACCCTGGCGGTGCAGGTGCGTGGTGAAAAGGCCGTGCTGCGCAGGTGCCGGGATAAAAGCGTGACCGTTTATGCGCCGGAGTATTACACGCCGCCTTGTCCGGCGGCCAAGGACCCGGATACGCCGCCGGTAGTGGTGGGTGCGGGGCCTGCGGGGCTGTTTGCGGCGCTGATTTTAGCAAATGCCGGGAGGAGGCCTATCCTTCTGGAGCGGGGCCGGCCTGTGGAGCAGCGACAAAAGGATGTGGCGGCCTTTTGGGCCGGAGGCCAGCTAAACACGGAGTCCAACGTGCAGTTTGGCGAAGGGGGCGCCGGGGCGTTTTCCGACGGAAAGCTGAACACCGGCACCAAGGACCTGCGGCACCGGTGGATCTTGGAGCAGCTGGTCTCCTGCGGTGCGCCGGAGAGCATCCTCATTGATGCAAGGCCTCATGTGGGGACGGACAAGCTGCACATTGCGCTGAAAAACCTGCGGCAGAGGCTGCTGGACCTGGGCGCGGACATACGCTTCGGACACCGATTGGAGGGGATCGAAGCTCCGGAGGGAGAGCTGGCGGCGCTGGTCGTTTCCGGCCCGGAGGGGAGCTACAGGCTGCCGGCCCGGCAGCTGATCCTGGCCTTGGGCCACAGCGCCCGGGACACGGTGGAAATGCTCTATGACCGGGGACTATCTATGGAGGCCAAGCCCTTTGCCGCGGGGGTTCGGATCGAGCATCTGCAAAGCCATATAGACGCAGTGCAGTACAAGGAATACGCCGGACACCCGGCCTTGCCTGTGAGCACCTACAAGCTATCCTGCCACCTGCCCGGCGGACGGAGCGTGTTTTCCTTCTGTGTGTGCCCCGGGGGAGAGGTAGTGGCAGCGGCTTCGGAAAGGGAGCGCACGGTGACCAACGGCATGAGCGAATACGCACGAGACGGGGAAAACATCAACGGCGGCTTGCTGGTGAATGTGACGCCGGAGGACTTCGGAAGCGGGCATCCCCTGGCGGGTATCGCCTTTCAGAGACGGCTGGAGGGGGCGGCCTACCGCCTGGGCGGCGGGTACACGGCGCCGTGCCAGCGGGTGGAGGACTTTCTGCTGCGCCGGCCCAGTACCGGCTGCGGCAGTGTGAGGCCCAGTTTCCGGCCCGGGGTGCGCTATGCGGACCTGCATGAGTGTCTGCCGGAGTTTATTACCCAGGCCTTAGAGCAGGCACTGCCTATTTTAGATAAAAAGCTCCCGGGCTTTGCCCATGGGGATGCCCTGCTGACGGCGGTGGAAAGCCGCTCCTCGGCCCCGGTGCGGATCCCACGGGATGAAAACTATGAGAGCAATATCCGGGGGGTGTTTCCCTGCGGCGAGGGAGCCGGCTATGCGGGAGGAATCCTATCGGCGGCAGCGGACGGGATGCGCTGCGCAGAAAAAATTCTGGCGAAAAATCTTTAGATTTTTCGTGTTTTTATGAGGCACTGTTTGCATGGGGCGCGGTGAAGCTCGCTTTTGCCGATGTCCATAAGTCATATAACAGGAGGTATACATAAGATGAAAAGAATTGCGGCTGTGGAATCCTTTTTTTCCCCGGAGCATCGGGCAGCCATTGAAAAAGCGGCTGCGGAATGCGGCTTTGCGGTGGATTACTTCACCCAGGGCCACCTACCGGCGGACCAGGCAGCAGATTACGAGATTATTTACGGCATGTGCCCGCCCCAGGAGCTGAAGGCGGCAGCCAACCTCAAGTGGCTTTGCTGCAGCTTTGCCGGGGTGGATGCCTACACGGACGAGACCATCTATCCTAACCCGGATGTGCTGCTGAGCAACTCCTCCGGCGCCTACGGTATTACCATCTCCGAGCACATCCTCATGGTGACGCTGATGATGCTGCGGCAGATGCCGAAATTTGAGGAGATCGTGAAAAACCGGGAGTGGGAAAAGGGCCTGAGCATGCGGTCCATCTGCGGCAGCAGCATTACCGTTCTGGGTACCGGTGATATCGGCACCAACTTTGCCCGCCGGGCCAAGGCTTTGGGGGCCAAGGTCATCCGGGGTGTGCGGCGGACCAAGAAGGCGGGAGATCCTGCCTATGACGAGATGTACACTTTTGAGGAGCTGGACAGCGTTCTGCCCAAGACGGAAATCCTCGTCATGGCTCTGCCGGCCACCAAGGAAACCAACCACATCCTCTCCCGGGAGCGCATTGCCCTGCTGCCGGAGGACGCGTATGTGGTGAACGTGGGCCGGGGCAGCGCCATTGACCAGGAGGCTCTGATGGAAGCGCTGAACGGCGGACACCTGGCCGGAGCGGCGCTGGATGTATGCGTACCGGAGCCGCTGCCCAAGGATCACCCTCTGTGGGATACCAAAAATCTGCTCCTGACCCCTCACATCAGCGGAAATATGTCTCTGGGCATTACCAGGGACCTGGATGTGGAGCTGTTCTGCGAGGATCTGCGCAACTACGCCGCCGGGCGCAGGCTCAAGCGGCTGGTGGACCGGAAGATCGGATATTGAGAAGTATTATATTAGATAAAAATAAAAAAGCCGCCCCGAGTGGGGCGGCTTTTTTATAGAATGGAAGACGGAAGTGAGGGTTATTTGCCGCGCAGCTCTGCACCCAGGTTTTTCACCAGCTTCTTTACGGCGGAAGCGGCGCAGGCCTCGATCTCGGCAGAGGTGAGGGTTTTTTCCGTGGAGCCGATGGTCAGGCGGATGGTCACGGACTTCTTGCCCTCCGGAATCTGCTTGCCGTGGTACTCGTCTACAAAGGCGGCACCGTGGAAAAGCTCATTATGAATGCCGGAGAGGATGCGCTGCATATCCGCCCACTGGGTCTCGGCGTCAAAGAGCAGGGAGACATCGTAGTCCGTCATGGGATACTCGGCCAAGTGGGTGAAGGAATTGGTGCGGGAGCGGAAGGGCACCAGGGCATCTGCATCCAGCTCAAAGAGCATGACGCTCAGATTCTTAATGCCGCAGGCCATGGAGGCCTTCTTGTTCAGCAGGGCCAGGTTGCCGATGTGCTTATCGCCCAGACAGATATTCAGCCACACCACATCGTCGGCCCACAGGGGCTTTTCCTCCTGGCGGAAGGTGAAGCCCTCCATATGGGTGTACCGGGGCATACTCTCGATAACGCCCTTGGCCCGGCGGAATAGGTCGGTGACGTTCTTGCTGTCACCGGCGAAGGCGCCGGCGATGTTCTTGCGCTGGGAGGGGAGCTTTTCCCGGCTGTCATAGGGGGTGGTATAATCCGCATCCCGGAACACCTGGGCGCACTCGAAGATGGAGAACTCCGTGAAGAAACGCTCATTTTTCACCACGGCCTTGCACAGATTGGGCAGCAGGGAGGAGCGGATGAGGCTCTCGTCGGGAGAGGGGGGCGTGGACAGGGAGAGAATGCCGGTGGTATCCTGTAGGATGGCGCTTACATACTGGTCGGTCATCCAGGGATAGGTGAAGATCTCCTGCATCCCGCAGCGGATGGCCAGATACTCCTTGATACGCCGCTCCAGGTCCTTATCCAGCTGGTTGATGGCCCCGTCAAAGGAGGTGGTGATGGGGGCGGCCCGGAAGTTCTCGTACCCGTACATACGGGCTACCTCCTCCATAATGTCCGCCTTGATGGACACATCGCCGGTGGAGCGCCAGGTGGGGACCACGATGTGCAGGTTGTCCCCGTCAAAGGTCAGGCTGTAGCCCAGCTCGCCCAGCTTTCCCTCAATGTCCTCATTGGGGATGCGCTTGCCCAGACGGCGCTCCAGCCAGGTGAGGGAAACATCAATTTCCGCCTGTTGAAGCTTATGAGGATAGCAATCCACAAAGCCCGTGACCTTCATCTCAGGGTAAAGCTCTGCAAACAGGGCTATGGACAGGTCCAGCGCCTGATCGCAGCGCTCGGGGTCGATGGCCTTTTCGTACCGGGCGGAGGCCTCGGTGCGGTTGTCATAGCGCAGAGCTGTGCGGCGGATGCCGGCGGCCTGGAAGTTGGCTACCTCCAAAATCACCTTGTTGGTGGTGGGGAGGATAGAGTCCTTGGCGCCGCCCATGACGCCCGCCAGGCCTACCACCCCGGCGTCATCTGCAATGACCAGGTCGTCGGTAGACAGGGGCAGGTCCTTGCCGTTAAGCAGCCGGAGCTTTTCCCCTTCATCGGCCCGGCGGACGATGATGTGGCCGGCGATATGGTCGGAGTCATAGGCGTGGGAGGGCTGACCCGTGGCCAGCATCACATAGTTGGTAATATCTACCAGGGCGTTGATGGGGCGCATACCCACCTTCCAAATGCGGTTTTGCATCCAATAGGGGGCGGGCTTCACGCTCAGGCCCTCGATCTGCGTGCCGGTCATCCGGGGGCAGCGGTCACTGTCCTCCACGGTGATGGTGAGGCCCGCGGCGTTTTCTACATTTCGGTCAAAGGGGGGCAGGGGATTCATGGGCAGATCGTACAGGGCCGCAATTTCCCGGGCGATGCCGTAGTGACCCCAGAGGTCCGGGCGGTTGGTCATGGATTTGTTATCGATCTCCAGGATGATATCGTGGAGGTCCAGGGCGTCGGCCAGGGGGGTCCCGGCGGGGGCATCAAAGTCGGACAGATCCAGGATGGTGGCCTCCTCTGTGAAGGGAAAGAGGTCAAAGAGGCCGATTTCACTGCTGGCGCAGATCATGCCGTAGCTCTCTACGCCACGGAGCTTAGAGGCCTTGATCTCTACCGGCTCTCCCTCGCCGTGCCAGCGGCAGTGGGCCCCAGGCAGGGCCACGGCCACCTTCATGCCGTCACGGAGATTGATGCCGCCGCACACGATGTCCTTTATCTCGCCGCCGATGTCCGTTTTGCACACACGGAGCTTGTCGGCATTGGGATGCTGCTGCACCTGCTGCACTACGCCTATCACCATGTTATGGAAGCCTTCGGACAGATCCGTGGCATCCTCCACCTCCACAGTGGACATGGTCAGGTCGTAGGAAAGACGCTTGAGGTCCATATCGTCAGGGAGCTTTACATAGTCCTTGACCCAGTTCAGAGAAACTTTCATTGCGTAAAACCCTCCTTATTAATGGAACTGCTTCAAAAAGCGCAGGTCGGCGCTGTGGAACAGGCGCACATCGTCCACGCCGTAGCGCATCATCACAAGTCTATCCAGGCCGATGTTTACATAGAAGCCGGTGTACTCATCCGGGTCCAGCCCCGCCGCCCGGAGAACATTGGGGTGGGGGGTGCCGCCGGGCATGATCTCGATCCAGCCCACCTGCTTGCAAACCGAGCAGCCCTTGCCGCCGCAGACCAGGCAGCCCATGTCGATTTCAAAGCCCGGCTCCACAAAGGGGAAGAAGCCTGCGCGCATCCGCACCGGCACCTCCCGGCCAAAGACCTTGGAGAGAATACTCTGGATCATCACCTTGCCGGAGGCAAAGGTGAAGTCCTTGTCCACGATCAGCGCCTCATACTGGAAGAAGGCGCGCTCGTGGCGGGCATCGGTGGTCTCGTTGCGGTACACCCGGCCGGGGTACACGAAGCGATAGGGGGGCTTGTGGGTCTGCATATAGCGCACGGAGCCGCCGGTGAGGTGGGGGCGCAGGCAGAGCTTGTCCCAGCACTCGCCCCTGTCATGGCCCGCCAGCCAATAGGTGTCCATGCTCTCCCGGGCGGGATGGTTGGGGGGGAAGTTCAGATTGTCGAAGCCGTAGAGCTCGCTGGTGATGTCGTCCTCCTCGTAAATTTCAAAGCCCATGGAGCGGAAGGCATCGTTGAGGTCGTAGCACATTTGGGTGATGGGGTGCAGGCCGCCGGCGGGGGGCAGGTAGCCGGGGACGGAGATGTCAAAATCCGCGTCGATTTGGGAGGCCTTGAGCTTTAAGTCGTTTCGGTGCTGCTCAATGAGCTCGGTAAGCTGGGCCTTGGCCTGGTTTACGGCCTTGCCCATCTCCGGGCGCAGGGAAACATCCAGCTTGGGCACCTCCTTCAGCAGCGCCGTCAGGTCACCCTGCTTGCCCAAAATGGCAGCCTTGATGTCCTGCAGCTCCGTCTCGTTCTTCGCTGCCAGGATCTTCTCCCTGCCCTCCTGGAGCAGAGCGTTCAGCTTTTCTTTCATCGGTAATGGTTCCTCCTTACAAAAAGTCAGCTTGTTAAAAAAGTCAGTTTGTCAAAAAGTCTCGCAGAGTTTGCGCCCGCAGGCGAAAAATGGGATCATTTTTCACCGCGATATGCGCATGGGGGAAAAAACCGCTCAGGCGAGAAGTGGTGGAATTTTGAGCCATAGGCTCAAAATTGTGCGCACAGCAGGCTGCCATCTCCTTGTCGGAAAAATCCACAGGATTTTTCGACAGCAAAAATGCCTTTCCTCCCCAAAACTAAGGGACGAAAGGCATACAGCGTTCCGTGGTACCACCCAAATTCGCAGGAAGGCCCTGCGCACTCGTTTCCCCATAACGGAGGATGACCCGGCCGCGCATTTCCTCACGGCAGCTCCCGGGCGAACACCGCAGACGGCCACGGGCCAGCTTGCAGCCGGTGACTGACCCTCTCTTAGAAGCCGTGTATGTGCGGATTTTCCCGTTCCACGCTTTTAATCTACTTCTTTATATCATATTCCCATCCGGTTTTCAAGAGGAAATCTTCGTCGGATCGACGAAAAAATCGGGAAAGCTCGGGACGAGCCTCATCGCCGGGTGATCCGGACATGCTGCCGGGGATAAGAGAAAAAGGTATGGCAGAAAGAATTCTTTTCAGCCGGGTTTTGAACGGAGATGTTTTTTTGCTGTACTTTGGGCTTTGGTTGCGTTATAATGAGAAAAAATCCGAAAGTGGGAGGATGCTATATGTACTGTGTCAGAAAAGTGAATGAGGACTACACCTGGATCGGTGCGGACAGCCGACGCCTGGCGGTGTTTGAGGGCGTATTCGGTGTGCCGGAGGGCGTTTCCTATAACAGCTACCTGCTGCTGGATGAAAAAACCGTGCTCTTTGACACGGTGGATGCCCAGGTGATCCGGCAGTTCAGGGAAAACCTGCTGCACACGCTAAGCGGGCGGACGCTGGACTATATCGTGGTACACCATATGGAGCCCGATCACACCGCCGAGCTGGAGGACCTGGTGCTGCGTTTCCCGGAGGTGCAGATCCTGTGTACCGCAATGGCCAAGACCATGATCGGCCAGTTCTTCGGCCACGCCTATGATGACCGCATCCATGTGTGTAAGGAGGGGGATACCCTCTGCACAGGACGGCATACCCTGCAGTTCGTGATGGCCCCTATGGTACACTGGCCGGAGGTGATGATGACCTACGACCGTACCGACAAGCTGCTGCTGTCGGCGGATGCCTTCGGCTGCTTCGGCGCCCTGAACGGCCACCTCTATGCCGACGAGGTGGATTTTGACCGGGACTATCTGGACGAGTGCCGCCGGTACTACACTAATATCGTGGGAAAATACGGCTCCCAGGTGCAGGCAGTGCTGCAGAAGGCGGCCGGGCTGGAGATCAGGATGATTCTGCCGCTCCACGGCTTTGTTTGGCGGAGAGATTTGGAATATATTCTCGGCAAGCACGACCTGTGGAGCCGGTACGAGCCGGAGGTGCAGGGCGTGATGATCGCCTACGCCTCCATTTACGGGGATACGGAGTGTGCAGCCAATATCCTGGCCTGCCGCCTGGCGGAGCAGGGGATAAAGGTGCAGATGTTCGACACCTCCGTAACCCCATCGTCCTACATTCTGTCGGCGGCATTCCGATATAGTCACCTGGTGTTCGCCGCACCGACCTATAACGCCGGGGTATTCATCACCATGGACGAGCTGCTGCGGGATATTGCCGCCCATGGGCTGAGGGGCCGGCGGATGGTGCTGCTGGAGAACGGCTCCTGGGCTCCCGTCAGCGGCCGGGAAATGGGGAAGATCCTGCAGGGCTTGAAGGATTGGACGCAGATAGAGGACACCTTCTCCATCCGCTCCGCCCTGAGAGAGGATCAGGCTATGCAGCTGGAGCGGCTGGCAGCAGTGCTGGCCAAGGATGTGAAGGCAGCTCCTACGGCAAAGGATGCAGAAGGAAAGAAAAAGAAGCGGTTCGTGTGCAAGGTCTGCGGCTATGTGTATGAGGGCGATACCCGGCCCGAGGATTACAAATGTCCTCTCTGCGGAGCCGGCGCAGAATATTTTGAGGAGAAATAATAACATAACATAAAATAGCCGCCGAAAAACCTGCTCCTTTCATTTCAAGGCGCGAAGCGATGTGTGAATCCGTAGCTTTCATATATAATACTGCGTAAAAATGCAAGACATACGGTAGGGAAATAGATTGTGAAGCCAGCGTGCGCACTGGCTTCGCAATGATAGACTATTTCGGCAGCTTGACAGATAGAAAGCGGCAGCTGATGCTGCCGCTTTCTGTCTGCCGATAAAGTGAGTCAATTATGACTACGGTATGGAAGGGCGTGTGCGGGAGATCCAGGGAGGGGGTCCCGCACTATAAAATCAGCAGTTTTTGGGTCTTAAAAAACGCTTCAAAGAATTAGTCGGCATAATGAAAAATATCTTCGACACGCTGAGCGGCAGCATCGTCCGCTTTTCCTTGCGTGAAATTAAAATGTATGGTATACTTGTATCCGGTACATTTGATTGCCCCGACCGAGAAGCGGCGGGGAAAGACGGGAGGACACTATGCAGTTTGTTCTGATCCCCTTTGCCCTGTGCTTCTTGCTGTATATCCGGCAGGAGAATCAATATCGGTTCCGGGCTGCTACCGCACTGAAGATTACACTAACCATGACGCTGACCCTATGCCTGACCGTGGCGCTGGCGCGGCGGTTTTCCCCGGTGCTGCTGACAGCAGCGGTGGGGATGCTGCTATGCGCCGGGGGCGACTTCTATTTGCAGTACATCCGCCGGGATGTAAGAAAATTTACAAAGGGTATCGTGCTGTTTGGCTTGGGACAGCTGTGCAACATCGCGGCCCAGCTTCAGCTGGCTGCGTTTCACTGGAGCGCGGCGGCGGCGCTGGCCGGGCTGCTGACCCTGGCCATAGCTCTCAAGGGGATCGGACAGTGGAATACTTCTGCCAACGACCCATGGCTGACCATTTACACCGTACTGGTGGCGACTACGGCGGCCAAGAGCCTGTCCACCGCTATTGTGCTGACCGGGACTACCGGCGGGATCCTGTTGGGGGCGGGAGGACTGCTGTTCTTCCTGTCGGACATGGTGCTGGGGATTTGGAACTATCAAAAGCCCCACATCCTGCTGGCGGACCTGAACTGGCTGCTGTATTTTGCCGGGCAATTTATGCTGTGCGCAGGATATATCGCGGCGGTCCGATAAAAAATGCCCCCACATCCGTTTCGGATGTGGGGGCGATTTGGGGGATGATGGGGGTTATGTCTCGCCCCTGTCAGCGGTCTCCGGCTCGGTCCAATCCACCATGGTGGCGACGCAGCGGTTGATGCTCTTGCCCTCAGTGTAAAATTTCGCTTCGTAATCCGTCATCACGCCTACGGGGCCGCCTGCGTGGAGGTCCCGGGTCACATCAGACAGGGTGAAGCCAAACTGCGGGATCTCCTCCACGGACCAATCAAAGAGCTTATCGTTGTCGGTTTTGAAATGAATCTGTCCGCCGCCTTTCAGCACCTGGCGATATTTTTTCAGGAAATTCCCGTGGGTCAACCGGCGCTTTTTCTGGTTGCTCTTGGGCCAGGGATCGCAGAAATTAATGTACAAGCGATCCACCTCGCCAGGGGCGAACAGCTCCGGCAGCAGGGCGGCGTCCGCATCGATGAAGAACACATTTTTCAGCCCCTCACCGATGACCCGCTCCATGGCCACCACCATGGCGTCAGGCACCTTCTCCACGGCAATGAGCAGCGTGTCCGGCAGGGCCTTCGCCGTTCCGGCGGTGAAGCGACCCTTGCCGCAGCCCAGCTCCACCTCCAGCCTCTGCGCCTGGGGATACAGCTCCCGCCAATGGCCCCGCATGGCCTCCGGCTGGCGGATCCAGCAGCTCTCGCAGGCGTCCATGCGAGGGTGCAGATTCTTCTTTTTTCGCATACGCATTTAGGTATCCTCCTGGCTCTTGCCCCGGCAGCGCGGGGCGATTTCTGCGACATCATACCACAAAATACTGCGCTCTGTAAACGGATAATATCGTTTTCACCGGAAAAAACCGGCGGAAACGGCAGGCGTTGGAGGAATGCCTTGAAAAGTGTGCAAAGATTGCCGCTTTGTTTTGTGCGATATGTCAAATTCAAAAAAGATGGTCGGGAAACACTTGATAAAAATTAAACGAGATACTATAATGATGCTGTATAAAAGGGCTTCCATAACGCGCAAAAGCAGACAGGATTGCCCTGACAAAGCGATCTGCAACAGGCGGCCGGGCTGCGGCCGGGCCGCAGAGTAGAAGGAGGAGCTATCGTGACCAATGTTCTGTTAGAGAAAAAAGGCAACATTGCTGTGGCTACCATCAACCGCCCCAAGGCCCTCAACGCCTTGAACTCTCAGGTCCTGGAGGATCTGAACGAGCTGGTGGAGCTGGTGAAGGCCGATGAGGAGATTCGCGCACTGGTGCTCACGGGCTGCGGTGAAAAGGCTTTTGTGGCCGGCGCCGATATCGGCGAGATGAGCACGCTCACTAAGGCCGGCGGCGAAGCCTTCGGCAAGAAGGGCAATGACGTGTTCCGCAGGCTGGAGACCCTGCCCATTCCCACCATCGCCGCTGTGAACGGCTTTGCACTGGGCGGCGGCTGTGAGCTTTCCATGAGCTGCGACATCCGTATCTGTGCCGACACTGCTGTGTTCGGCCAGCCGGAAGCGGGTCTGGGCATCACCCCGGGCTTCGGCGGCACCCAGCGGCTGGCCCGTTTGGTAGGCCCCGGCATGGCAAAGCAGCTGATCTACACTGCTAAGAATATCAAGGCTGACGAGGCTATGCGCATCGGTCTGGTGAACGCCGTCTATCCCCTGGAGGAGCTGATGCCCGCCGCGGAGAAGCTGGCCGCCACCATCGCAAAGAACGCACCCATCGCCGTGCGGGCCTGCAAGAAGGCCATTAACGATGGCCTGCAGGTGGATATGGACGCCGCCGTGGTCATCGAGGAGAAGCTGTTCGGCAGCTGCTTTGAGAGCGCCGATCAGAAGGAGGGTATGGGCGCTTTCCTGGAAAAGCGCAAGCACGAGCCCTACCAGAACAAGTAAGTTAATTAACAGGCTCCGGCCTGATGATTAAAACGTTTCCAACAACTATAATTAAAATAGGAGGAAAACAATTATGAAAATCGCAGTATTTGGCGCAGGCACTATGGGCAGCGGTATTGCCCAGGTTTTCGCAGCGAAGGGCCACACCGCTCTGATGTATGCTTCCAGCGTCCAGAGCGCACAGCGCCATAAGGATAAGCTGGCTGCCTCTCTGGCTAAGAAGGTTGCAAGGGGCAAGATGGACCAGGCTGCCGCCGATGACATCATGTCCCGCATCCTGGTGGAGGAGATGGACGCTGCCGCCGATGCCGATCTGGTCATCGAGTGCGTCGCTGAGAACATGGCCGTGAAGAAGGAGCTGCTGGCTAAGCTGGATGCTATGTGCAAGGATAGCACCATTTTCGCTACCAACACTTCCTCTCTGTCCATTACGGAGATGGCCCAGGGCCTGAAGCACCCCCTGGTGGGCATGCACTTCTTCAATCCCGTGCCTGCTATGAAGCTGGTGGAAGTGATTGCCGGCGGCAATACCCCCGCTGAGCTGGTGGAGTGGACCAAGAACCTGTCCCTGGAGATCGGCAAGACTCCCGTGGTGGTCAATGAGGCTCCCGGCTTCGTGGTCAACAAGATCCTTATTCCTTATTGTAACGAGGGCGTTTGCGTTCTGCAGGAAGGCGTTGCCTCCGCAGAAGATATCGATATTGCTATGCAGCTGGGCTGCAACCACCCCATGGGCCCCCTGCACCTGGGCGACCTGATCGGCTGGGACGTGGTGCTGAACATCATGGACGTGCTGTTCAATGAGACCCACGACAGCAAGTATCGCGCAAACGTTATGATCCGTAAGATGGTCCGTGCCGGAAAATTGGGCATGAAGTCCGGCGAGGGTATCTTTAATTACAAAAAGTAAAATTCGGTAAAGGAGAAAAGAGTATGGATTTCCATCTGACTAAGGAACAGCTGCTCGTTCAGAAGATGTACCGCGAGTTCGCGGAGAACGAGGTCAAGCCCCTGGCCACCGAAATCGACGAGGAAGAGCGTTTCCCCATGGAAACCGTCGAGAAGATGGCAAAGCTGGGTATGATGGGTATTTACTTCCCCAAGCAGTACGGCGGCGCCGGCGGCGATGTGCTGTCCTATGCAATGTGTGTGGAGGAGCTGGCAAAGGTTTGCGGTACTACCGCTGTTATCGTTTCCGCGCATACCTCCCTGTGTGCTGCTCCCATTTTTGAGAACGGCACTGAGGAGCAGAAGATGAAGTATCTGCCCGACCTGTGCTCCGGCCGCAAGATCGGCGCCTTCGGTCTGACCGAGCCCGGCGCTGGTACCGATGCTCAGGGCCAGCAGACCACCGCTGTCCTGGACGAGTCCGGCGAGAACTACATCCTGAACGGCTCCAAGTGCTTCATCACCAACGGCAACGTAGCTGATACCTTCGTCATCATCGCCGTCACCGGCAAGGTCGTCGACAAGCGCGGCCGCTCCATGAAGGAGATCTCCGCTTTCATCGTGGAGAAGGACGACAAGGGCTTCTCTCAGGGCAAGCACGAGAAGAAGATGGGTATTCGCGGTTCCTCTACCTGCGACCTGATCTTCGAGGATTGCGTCATCCCCAAGGATCGTATGCTGGGCAAGAAGGGCGAGGGCTTTAAGATCGCCATGAAGACGCTGGACGGCGGTCGTATCGGCATCGCCTCCCAGGCTCTGGGTCTGGGTGAAGGCGCCGTCGAGGAAGCTATCAAGTACACCAAGGAGCGCGTACAGTTTGGTAAGCGTATCTCCCAGTTCCAGAACACCCAGTTCCAGCTGGCTGATATGCACACCCGTATGCAGGCTGCCCAGTATGTCGTGTACGCTGCTGCTATGAAGAAGCAGAATCACGAGCCCTACTCCATGGACGCTGCCATGGCGAAGCTGTTCGCCGCTGAGGCTGCTTCCGATGTGACCCGCCGCGCCGTGCAGCTGTTCGGCGGCTACGGTTACACCCGTGAGTATCCTGTGGAGCGCATGATGCGTGACGCCAAGATTACCGAGATCTACGAAGGCACCAGCGAGGTCCAGCGTATGGTCATTTCCAGCCACCTGGGCGTTAAGTAAGATAGGAGGTAAAAGGTAAAATGAAAATTCTTGTAACAGTAAAGCAGGTTCCCGATACCTCCGGTAAGGTGGCAGTGAACCCCGATGGCACCCTGGACCGTGCGTCCATGCAGACCATCATCAACCCCGATGACCTGAACGCCGTTGAGGCTGCTCTGGCTCTGAAGGACGAGCTGGGCTGCAAGGTGGTGGCCTTCACCATGGGTCCCCCTCCCGCAGAAGGCATGCTCCGTGAGCTGATGGCCATGGGCGTGGACGAGGGCGTCCTCATCACCGCCCGTGAGTTCGGCGGCTCCGATACTTACGCTACCTCCCAGATCCTCGCCGCCGCCGTGGATACCATCGGCCTCGACAAGGACGACATCGTCTTCTGCGGCCGTCAGGCCATCGACGGCGATACCGCGCAGGTCGGCCCCCAGATGGCGGAAAAGCTCCATCTCCCGCAGGTCACCTACGCCGCCGACATCCAGAAGGACGGCGACACGCTGACCATCAAGCGTATGCTCGAGGACGGCTACATGACCATCAAGGTCAACACCCCCTGCCTCATCACCTGCATCAAGGAACTGAACACCCCGCGCTACATGAGCGTTTCCGGTGTGTTTGAGTGCTACTCCAAGCCCGTGACCGTTCTGGACTACAACGCACTGAAGGATCATCCTCTGATCGACGCCACCACCATCGGCCTCAAGGGCAGCCCCACCAACATCCTGACCTCCTTCACTCCCCCGCAGAAGGGCGCCGGCCAGATGCTCGAGGGCAACGACATGAAGACCTGCGAGAAGCTCGCCGGTATCCTGTCTGAGAAACACATCATTTAAGGGAAGGAGAGTACGACAATGGTTGAGAATTATAACAGCATGGATCTCGCTGCCTTCAAGAACGTTTGGGTCTTCTGCGAGCAGCGTCAGGGCAAGATGATGCCCACCACCTTTGAACTGATCTCCGAGGGCCGCAAGCTGGCGGACGAGCTGGGCGTGAACCTCTGCGGTCTGCTGCTCGGCGACAACGTCGAGGGCATCGCCAAGGAGCTTGGCGGCTACGGCGCGGACGAGGTCATCGTCTGCGAGCATCCTCTGCTCAAGAACTACACGACCGACGCGTATGCCAAGGTCATCTGCGACGTCATCTCTGAGATGAAGCCCGAGGCATTCCTCATCGGCGCGACCAACATCGGCCGTGACCTCGGTCCCCGCTGCGCGGCCCGTCTGCACACCGGTCTGTGCGCCGACTGCACGCACCTCGACGTCGATATGCCCATCTACAAGGACTTCCTGCGCAGCGCCTCCACGCTGCCCGAGGAGAAGATCGAGAAGATGAACACCGCCAAGGTCATGGGTCAGGACCACGACGTGTCCCGCGACCTCAAGATGACCCG
>OGIG01000270.1_pt1 | contig 53113 bp, 47 predicted proteins | sample 1571601 | NCBI WGS metagenome assembly OGIG01 (sample SAMEA2581953, study PRJEB24529) | metagenome | biome: Human gut stool | place: China | collected 2011 | reverse complement strand
GTTGAGTGCAAACTCATATTGTTCTTTCGTAATTCTATCCATAATTGTTTTTATTCATCATCCGAAAACCTTAATGACACTTAATGACACCCACCCTTAATGACACCTGAAATTCATGAACACTACCTCTGGAAGATAGTGTCCATGTGCCATTCCAAGAAAGACTTATTGGGTTTATATTCTTCAGGAATTGCCAATTGCAGATGGTTGATACTTCCAAAATGCTTTTCAAAATAGCTTTTACTCTCCTGCTCCAAGATGCGAGGAGAAAGAACAACCTTATACTCCTGATCGAAACCAATCAAACCTTTATCAAAAGCACTATCATAAAGTGATGAAAGGCAAATACCATTTTCAGGATTCAAACGCTCTTTCTCATCCATAGCCCAAGGCTTGATGTGGCTGGCAACAAGGAGTTCAGGAATATCTATTCCTGTAAGCGCACATTTACAGGAATAATTAGAAAGAATGATAGAACGGAATACAGACTGATTAACCCTTGTTTTGATGGCTCTCACCTTATCTTCGCCCTGAAGATTGCTCAGACCATTTAACTCAGCCTTAAATTTCTCATCAATAGTAGAGTTTTCCAATTGAGCAAGAATTCGCTCACTTTCAAAGAGCAACGCTTCTCTATTTTCATTAAATTCGTTCCAATAAGGAAGACATTGCTGTCTTCCAGCCTCCAACCCATGTCGTCCAGAAGAAAGAATGTAAGGGTCGCAAGCCGCAAAATTGGACAGGCGCATAGCGACAGAATTATCAGTTCTGCCTATCAACGCTGCCAACTCTTTTACCTCCTTGGTAGTATGGTTTAGTTTACCAAATGGTAGTTTATAGTAGAGATTCAATACTACAATAAACTCTTCTCTTGACCAAAGCCTCTTCTTTGCCATAATCCACTTATTTTAAAATATTGCTTTCATAAGCCTTTATTGCTTGCAAAAATACAAAAAAGAATTTAATAACTCCACTTTCCGGCTTGTTTTTTCATTACTAATATATTATTATAGGTATTAGAGACTGGAAAAATCATACGAAAACGGAAATGATCAAAAATAACGATAACAGAAAATATAAAAATCATATTGGGCGCTCAGAGGGCAACAGTTTCCGTCTGTTTACAAATGCGCGAAAAATATAAGAAAGATGAAAAAGTTTCCGTTTATTCTTATTCTTTCATATCTTCGCGATATCGAATCAAAATAATAGGTAATATGAATAAAGTATCAAATGACATCAGATGGTTTTGCAACCAATTACGTGAGGCAGAACAGATTCTATCAAATGCGTTAGATAGAGCTGAAGCTTTCTCAGAACACGACAAACAGATTATAAATAGGATAAGAAGTGATGTAGATATGGCTGACCTTACATTATTACAATTGCTTTCTCCCATAGCTCCACGATGAGCTATGGGGAATTATAATAAGAAACATTTATCCGAAAACCTTAATGACACTTAATGACACCTACCCTTAATGACACCTTTTCTCGAAGATTTTACCAATTTCATATGTATCTCTATTTTTCTACAATAACGTTAAACCAACTCTTTTTCAATGACACTTCCATTTCCCCAAAATACTCTTTCAAATATCCTTCTCTGCCCGGGTATTTTTTTCTCCCTGCCCACGCAAGAATTTTTCCGTGAGCAGGGAAAAATAAAAGTGGGTACAGAGACGGGGAACACACGCTAATGTTAATGTTGTGAAAATAAACAGAGATAACTGGGTGGTTCGGGAGAAAAAGTGTACTTTTGTGGGAGATATTTAATTAAAGGAGAAGATTATGGCAACATCAACTATTTTACCTTCATTTCGATAACATTCCTTTCTATCTTTGATAAAAGTGATATGGAGAATGTCTCTGATTCCTATATTAAGAGTCTAGTGAAGGAGGTTATTTTATAGCCTAGCGGACTTGCGAGCCCTCATTGCTTTATGCCCCCTTCTTACTTGGCAAAAGATTTATAAGATATATTCCACTATATCAACATCCGCTGCAGCCCAGTCGAGATTTTTCAACTCTACAGGGCTGCACCACTTGCTATCAGCATGCTCCCTTCTCTTGAACCCATCAGCCTCAGCTTTTGGAGTACACAGAAAAGCAGTCATTGTTATCGAGAAATCGGGATACTGGTGATTCACGGTTACCAACTCCTCTCCTACTTCTACAGGGTACTCCATTTCCTCCATCAACTCACGAGCCAATGCCTGTTGGGGAGTTTCCCCAGGTTCAATCTTGCCACCAGGAAACTCCCATTTATAGCTGGTATATTCAAACTTCGTCTTGCCTTTCTGCATGCAGAGGTACTTGCCATTATGGCAAACAACGGCTGCTACCACATTATAATGTATCATTGTCTTATCAACTTAACAACTTAAAATATCATCTACTCAATTTAAAATATCATTTACTCCATCCATTGGAAATCCTCTTGCAGTTCAGGTGGCAAAGGATTGTCCATGTGAATATCATATAATATAGATCCATTCTTCGTCACACCCTTTCTTGCATTCTCCAAGTGACCAGTACCTATATATGTATAAGGTAGAGTAATTCCATTCTCGGCACTCACCTTTCTCACAAATACCAATACCCTTTTGGCCGCCCGCTGCAAAGCCTCATCCTTGGCAGAAATACGGGCAATACTTTCCCACTGGAAAACATCTGGAGACAAGAACTTGTCATTATACTTCAAATGTTCATCCAGCGAGGCATCCTTCTTCAAACCAGCAAATATATACATATTTCCATTCTTATAATAGGTGCCAATCTGATTGTGCTTCGGATTCTCCAGTATCTTCAAGAGCACCTGATCCTGACGATAATCCTGCCACAACAAGAAATCATCTTGCGCGTCTGCATATCTTGCCTCATATTGCGTCAAACCATAGTTGAGTAAATCTTGCAGATAAAGCTCATATTCCTGTTCACTTTCTCCACACAGATACACATTACCATCCTTTATCTTTACTGCACCACCATCTTCCAGGAAGCGCAATGCGTGCTCCAACTGCTCATGCTTGAAATCAGAGATTTCATTCCGCACATTCATTTCTATACGAGTCAATGAATTCTCACCATCCAGCAAACTCTTTACCACCAAAAACTCATGCTCTCTTACCAATGGCAAAAGACTCGACAGATAATTGATGCAAGCTATTTGCTCATCAGAGAATACAGGCAGTCCCTCTTCTTCTATACCTTTCAAAAAGCCATAATAAGAATTGGTTTTCTTGGAGCCTATCTTTATCTTCATGAATTTCAAGAGATTAGGAGCATAATCACTATTCATATAATCCATGTGCGATGGATAAGATGGAGTCTTCAGATATGCCTTGAAATTCTGATAATCCATCTTCAGATAGTTGATACGATTAAAATTCTCGCTCTCTATCTTATCGATGATTTCCTCTTTTGAAAGATCGTCGATGTGGATTTCTACACCATAATCACTCAATCCCAAACTTTTGAAATCATTCCTCACCATAAACTTCAGGAGTTTCTTCTCTAATATGGAATTGCGGGAAAGACTACCAAGCGCCAAAGCGATATGAACGCTGCGCTTATAGCTATTTCCGATAAAGTCGAGTATCGTGACGTAGGGCTTATTGGTATATTTACGAAGGCCTCGACCCAATTGTTGTAAGAAGATAGTACTCGACTCCGTAGGGCGCAAAAAGAGCACCATATTGACACCCGGAATATCCACACCCTCATTCAGAATATCTACAGCAAAGAGGATTTCCAAATTCTGATTTTCATCTTGCAAATCATTGTAAGCACGAATACGTTCACCAGTTTTGTTCTTCCCACTCAAGAATGCTGTATGATAATAATCGCCTAAGTTATCAGCCATCATCCTTGCATGCTGTATATTGCGACAAAAAGCCAATGCCTTCAGTTTCTGCCCCTCCATACGATGTTTCTCTATCTGCTGATGGATAAACTCGCAGTTTTCAGGCATAGAGATTTGCGATATTAATCGGCGTTCACCTGAAGAGGTCAAGCCATAATCTACCAATTCATCACGAATACCATAATAATGGAAAGGCACAATCAGGTCGTTGATGATTGCATCTCGGAGCCTCAACTCATAAGGGATATTATTGCCGAAGATTTCTACCACATCCTGATTGTCCATACGATTTTCTGTAGCTGTCAAGCCCAGCAAGAACTCTGGTTCAAAATAGTCGATAATCTTGCGATAACTATCCGCCACAGCATGATGACACTCATCGATAATGATATAATCAAATTCTTTCTTGTCAAAGAGTTCGAGCGAACGGCACATGGAGACATTGGTAGAAAACAGGAAATCCTCACCAGACTCCTTAGCCTCTGCATTATACAATCCGCAAGTCTTAGCGCCACCAAATACCTTTTGGAAGGTTTCTAATGATTTCTTCAGGATAGAGCTTTCATGAACGATATAGAGCAATCTGTCTGGATTGAAATTGAGCGCATCGAAAGCTGCCAAATAAGTTTTTCCCGACCCCGTAGCAGAAATTACCAATGCACGCTCCTGTCCGATGGCACGATAGCGATTCAATTCTCTGAGTGCTTTGCGCTGCATATAGTTGGGCTTGATGTCAGAGTTAGCCATATCATAATCCATATCCCAGCGTTCAATGGCAAAGTTGAGTTTGGTGGCATAAGTCTTGATTCTGTCCTGAGACAATTCATAAGTCTTGCTCCATAGCTTTTCAAACTCAGCCATCGCATCAAGATAGGCCTCTGCATCTCGCTCACAATCCACCACCAAATCCCATTCTATGTTTTTCAGCAAAGCATAACGAGTGATATTGGATGATCCCACAACCATTTCTACCCTATTATCTTCCATCTCGAAAATATAGCCTTTGGAATGAAATCCATTGGTAGAATAGTTTTTCTCATCATGGAAGCATTCATCATCCAGATGGCATTCGAAATGAGGAAATTGCGTTAAGCTCATAAAAAAGTTCAAAGATTCCACATCCGTGAAGTTCTGATAGGTAGAAGTTATGATTCTGCCTTTAGCTCCACGCTCCAAAGCAGCCTTGATGTCTTTCGCCAAAAGTACTAAGCCAGCTTTCTTGATAAAACTGACTGAGAAATCAAATGATTTACAACGTCGTAAATTCATTTGAATGGTTGACAGAAAAGATGTCTCGGTATAATTAGTTAAAAATCTCGATTTCATAAGCCTTTACAATTTGCTTGCAAAAATACAAAAAAGAATCCAGATACTTCACTTTCCCGCTTATTTTTCATATCTTCGCATCCTAAAAAAACAATTATTATGGGATAGGGAAAAATCTGAAAATAACCATGACCAGAAACGACTGGATTTTCTCGAAGATTTTACCTTTTTTGTATGCTTTTACTAAAATCACATTCTAATTTAGAGGTATCGGGGTATTTATCGAATATCAGGATTTTTTTAGAAATGTATCTCGCAAAAACTCTTCACCCTTCACCCCTCACCTTTCCGCCTGAATTCCCTGTGTTTATCGGGGTTTCAGAGAAAAAAAATGAAGGGCAAAGAGGCTTATGCGTATTCTATTTTAAAGAAGCACTTTATTAAGATCTAATAAAGCGCTTCGTTAGGTGCTAATAAAGCGCTTCGTTAGGTCATGCAGATTTTCGTCTAATTTAGAAGCGCTACAGAATGTTTCTGTATCGATTCAGAAACTATAGAGATGAACTCAAACATTTTCTGATTGTGCAAGGCACAATAAAATCTTTTACCGATTGAATATCAACGAATTAAGAACAATCGAGAATGTAACTGCTAACGATTTAGAAACGAGCTATATTCTTTTTCTTTCACAACCTTGCAATTTACAAAGAACGTTTTGATTTCGGCTGCAAAGGTAAATCTAACTTTTGATATATATATATTTGTATTCTTTTTGTTGTTGTTTAAGAATTGCTTTGCGCAATAGTTTCAGAATATACTAATCAATTCAATATAGAGCATGAAATATGATTTTCAATCATACAATTGCGAAATATCCTTAAATCTTAGACATTTTCAATAAGTTTTCAACAAAAAAGAGCTATTTTTGTACATTAATAAATGATAGACCGAAAAAACAGATGACAATATGGCAAATAAAGATTTAAATCGGCTAAAGCTATTACTTGTAGAAAAGAAGAAAACAGGCAAATGGCTTGCCGAACAACTTGGTAAGGACCAAACCACTATATCAAAGTGGTGTACCAATTGCAATCAACCTGATGTTGAGAGTTTGATAAAAATATCTCGATTATTACAGGTTGAGCTTTCGGATATTATAATAGTAGATAACCCCGAAGTAAAAATATAATGGCAGAGGAAAAGAACATAATAATAGGTGGTGGTGAACTGGTCACAAATTGTGACCGGTTCAAAAATCTCAAGCATTCTACTGTCTGTCCATTTGCATTTACGGAACAAGGAGTTGCCATGTTAGCCTCTGTACTAAGAAGCGAAACTGCCATTCGTGTCAGCATCCGTATCATGGATGCTTTTGTGTCCATGCGCCATTTCTTGATAAACAATGCAGATGTGTTCAGAAGATTGTCAACTATCGAATATCATCAGCTTGAAATGATGCAACACCAACAAGAATCAGACAAGCGCATTGATGAAGTGTTTCGAAGACTTGACGAAGGAAGCGTTCAGCCAAAGCAAGGAATATTCTATGATGGGCAAGTATATGATGCCTACACGTTTGTTTCAGATTTGGTAAAGAGCGCCTAAAAAAGCATAATACTGATAGACAATTATGTCGATGAAACTGTTCTCACCTTGCTGGACAAAAGAGTCATTGGCGTAACTGCTGACATTTATACGCAACAAATCAATCAACAGTTGCATCTTGATATCAACAGGCATAACAGCCAATATCCACCTATCAATGTAAGTGTGTTTCGCAGGTCACACGACAGATTCTTGTGTATTGATGATGTCGTGTACCATATCGGTGCATCCATTAAGGACTTGGGCAAGAAATGGTTTGCCTTTGCCAAGATGGAAGTCTTGACACCAACGGAATTGGTGATGAAAATCAATGAATAACAATTGCAGCATTAAGCAGCAAATTAAGTAATGTTTCAACTATGACAACAGAAAGCAACACATCAATAATACATTCTAATTTCTTCACGAACAAGAATGGCAATACCCTCATGAAAGAATTTGAGGGCATATTGCAGCATAACCAATACATCAAGAATCTTGATGCTGTAGTCGGATTTTTGAGAGCATCTGGTTATTTTTCTTTGCGTCCATTTTTGGACAATATAAATAGAGTTAGAATTCTCATCGGAATTGATGTGGATAAATACATTGCACAAGCTGCAAACCAAGGAAAGATTTTCTTTGGTGCGGAAGAGGAAGTAAGAGAAGAGTGCTTGCGAAAAATCCGTAGAGATATAGAAAGTTCCAATTACAAGAAAGAAGTAGAAGACGGAATATTCCAAATGATTCAAGACTTGATTGATGGAAAGCTTGAACTTCGTGCGCATCCATCAAAAAAGATTCATGCAAAATTGTACATTCTTTATCCTGACGATTTCAACCAATATTCACAGGGTGTCGCCATTACAGGCTCAAGCAACTTGTCTGGTAATGGACTTGGCATATCAGAGGATAAGCAGTATGAGTTTAATGTAAAACTGGATAGATATGATGATGTTAAGTTTGCAAAGGATGAGTTTGACCAACTGTGGGAAGAAGCAGAAGGATGCGCTATTACAGCAGAAGATGTAAAAGCCTCTGTTGACAGAACATATCTTAAAGGAGATGTAAAGCCGTATGACCTTTACATCAAGATGCTTATGGAGTATTTTTCAGACCGTGTTTTAGCGACAGATGACAAAAATCCATTTGATATGCCTGAGGGTTATACCAAGTATGACTATCAGATGGATGCAGTAGTTGAAGGCTATCAAAAGTTGATAAGATATGATGGTTTCTTCCTTGCAGATGTTGTGGGTTTGGGAAAGACTGTCATTGCAACAATGATTGCCAAGAAATTCTTAATTGAGAATGGACGTGACAAGACAAAAATACTCGTTGTATATCCACCAGCTGTGGAGCAAAACTGGAAGGCTACATTTAAGGACTTTGGCATAGATAAATATGCAAAATTCGTTACCAATGGCAGCTTGTCAAAAGTACTTGACGAGGAGAACTACAACTACTGGAATGCAGACGAATACGACTTGATATTAGTGGACGAGGCACACAAGTTTCGTTCACATACCACATCTGCATTTGAACAGTTACAAGAAATATGCAAGATGCCACGCATAGAGCAAGGCAATATACCTGGCTACAAGAAAAAAGTGATGCTTATTTCTGCAACGCCAATGAACAATACGCCTGCTGATATTTATAACGAGATACAGCTTTTCCAAGATCCACGCCGTTGCACTATTGATGGTGTGGCAAACTTGACAGCATTCTTCTCACCACTGATTAAGGAATTTCAGCAGTTAAGAAAAAATCCGAATTTTGATGTTACTCAATTCAAGAAATTGGCAGAACATGTACGAGACCGTGTTATAAAGCCATTGACTGTACGCCGTACAAGAACTGATATTGAAAGTGTGACACGCTATAACAAAGATATAAACGGTTTTCCTAAAGTCGAACGTCCTAATGCAAGCAGTTATGAACTAAATGAGCACCTTGCCGACTTGTTTGAAAGTGCCATGCAGACACTCGACAAAAAGTTGACTTATGCCCGTTATCAAGCCATTGCATATCTGAAGCCAGAAGTTTCTAACGGCTTGTATGACAATGCTGAACTTATAAGCCGTAGTTTGGCAGGCATTCGCAAGAATGGTCTTGTCAAGCGACTGGAAAGCAGCTTTTATGCGTTCCAAGTTTCACTTGACAATTTCCGTCAAGCCAACAAAAATATGATTGATATGTTCAATCGTGACAAGGTGTTTATTGCTCCAGATCTTGACATTAATAACTTACTAGAATCGGGATATACAGACGAGGAAATAGAAGAAAAGCTCAATGCCAAGGCGGAGGACAATCCTAAGAATTCAGTGTTTAAGGCAGAAGACTTTAAGCCAGAATTTATTGAAATGCTGCAAAGTGACCAAGACACACTGGAAAAAATGTGCAAGGCATGGGAAAAGATAACAGATGCTGACGATTCTAAGTTTGCAAAATTCAATGAATTGCTCAAACACGAATTGTTCAAAGAAGACCGTAATCCAGAGCAAAAGCTTGTCGTTTTCTCAGAGTCTGTTGACACGGTAAAATATCTTGAGCGACGCATCAACCGCAAAGACGTATTGGTGATTTCGGCTGACAATCGTAGTAAGTTGTTCAAAACTATACGAGAAAACTTTGATGCGAACTATAAAACAAAGCTCAACGATTACAATATAATCCTCACTACGGACGTTTTAGCAGAGGGTGTCAACTTACATCGCGCCAACGTTATAGTCAATTATGACACACCATGGAACAGTACACGCCTGATGCAACGTATCGGTCGTGTCAATCGTATCGGTTCGGTATCTAAGCATATATATAATTATGTATTCTATCCTTCTCGTGAAGGAAATAGGGAGATAAATCTCAACCAGATTGCGCTGAGCAAGATACAGACATTTCACTCAACTTTTGGCGAGGACAATCAAATTTACTCACAAGAGGAAATTCTTGACCGTGACTTGACCAAGTTGTTTGACGAGGGAATGAAGAAGCAGAAGGAAGAAGGAAATCAAGAGTTGCCTTTCTACGAGGAGCTTCGAACCCTATACAAGACAAATCGTAGAGAGTATAACCGAATAGAAAAATTGTCTTTGCGAAGTCGTACTGGCAGAGAGAAGCGCACGGTAGAAGGTGTAACCTTGTCTGGTGACACGCTTGTTTTCCTCAAGACGAATTTCAGAAAGGTGTTCTTCCTGGTATCGGAAACCGCCAAAGAATTGTCGGTGCTTGATGCGTTGAAATATTTTAAGGCATCCACAGAAGAGCAGCCTGTGGAACGCATAGAGCAACATTACAAGCACATCAATATGGCTTTGCAGAAGTTCCGTGCTATGCAAGATGAGGAAATGCGAACACAGGAGACATCGCAAGACACACAGGCAACACTTGGTGCACAAGTTAGCACTGCGGTAAATCTGTTGAATAACTTTATCCGTGAGATTGATGACAACGAACTTTATCTGAAAATTGTTCAGCTCAAGACTTTGGCAGAGCGTGGTGTTATAACCTACATACCAAAGCGCTTGCAGCGCATACAGAAAGACTTGCGTCGCACAAGTGGAAAGTCTCGCATGACCCATGATGAAGCATTAGCTGAAATCATAGAAATGGCAAAGAAATATTCCGCTTACTATATGGCGCAAGAGTCGCAATTGAATGAACAAGAAACCAATGCAGAGATAATATTATCAGAATCATTCAAATAACAATACAATATGAACTACAAAGAAATTATCGAATCGAAATATAATCGTGAAGCATGGCAGCAACTGCTTCATGACATATTTCTCAGCAATGTCAGTTTTTGGCGAAGCCCAAAGGAAGTAAAAGCGAATAGCCGATTGGCAAAAAACGCACTCAACCTGGGAAAGATTTCTCTTTCTGATGGTGAAGCGCTTGCCATATATGAGGTGGAACTTTCAGACAAAGTTGACATTGAGAGAAATAGAGCTGGCATACGTGATATGCTTACAAAAGACTGGCGTGACATGGGCTATGCTGGTGCATTCCTGTTCTGTTATCGTAAGAATGAAAGTGTTCTACGCTTTTCTTATGTCAGCGAGACTTGGGGATTTAACAAGGATGGTATTTATGAAAGACTTTCCACAAACACCAAGCGTTATACGTATCTTCTTGGTGAGGGACGTGGATGCCGTACTGCAATAGAGCAATTTGGAGCGTTGAAGAATAGCAAATTAGCTCTAAGCGATGTTACGGCAGCGTTCTCCGTTGAGGCACTTACCAAGCAATTCTACAAAGACTTATATGAGTGGTATCAGTGGGCGGTGGACCCAGCATCTGGAGTATATTTCCCGAACAACACATCTATAGAGGCAGATGACAGAGAAGATATTGAGACAAAGATTATACGCTTGATAACCCGAATTATGTTTGTTTGGTTTATCAAGCAGAAAGAACTTGTGCCTAATAAAATCTTTGATGTTGACTTCCTCGAAACTATACTCAAGGATTTTGATCCGAACAGTGCCGTAGTTGGAAACTACTATAATGCCATTCTCCAGAACCTCTTTTTCGGCACTCTCAACCGTGCCATAGAGGATGAGCAGGGCAACAAGCGTAAGTTTGCAACCAACGTAAAGAAAGACATCAAGACACTTTATCGCTATGCAGAAATGTTCACTATCAGTGAAGATGAAGTGATAAAGTTGTTCTCTCAAGTACCATTCCTTAATGGCGGTCTTTTTGAGTGCCTTGACAAGACAAAGACTATTGATGGCGTAGAACAGGCATACAACTATGATGGTTTCAGCCGTAACGACAAGAAATTTGCTGATGGACGCTATCGCAATCGTGCGGTTGTGCCAAACGTTCTGTTCTTTGAACCAGAACGAGGACTTATCTCCATACTAAGCCGATACAATTTCACTATAGAAGAGAACTCCCCTGAGGAGCAGCAAGTGGCACTCGACCCAGAATTGCTTGGTAAGGTGTTTGAGAACCTTTTGGGTGCGTACAACCCAGAAACAAAAGAAACGGCTCGCAATCAAAGTGGTTCATTCTATACGCCTCGCGAGATTGTGAACTATATGGTTGACGAAAGCCTTATCTCCTATTTGGGTAATACTGCTTTTGTGCGTTCACTCTTCTCTCCAGAGTTCGTCTATGACAAGACAAAAGAGGCAGAATATAAAACTATTGCAGACAAATTAAAGGCAATCAAGATACTCGACCCAGCTTGTGGTTCGGGGGCTTTCCCGATGGGACTGCTCAACAAGATGATAGAGATTCTTTGTCATATCACTCCAGACGAGAATATCTATGAGATGAAGTTGGCTATCATTGAAAATTGCATATATGGCAGCGACATTCAAAGCATAGCTGCACAGATTACCAAGCTTCGCTTCTTCATCTCTCTTATCTGCAACTGTGAAAAAGATGCTACAAAACCAAACTTTGGCATTCCTACATTACCAAATCTTGAGACAAATTTTGTGGCAGCCAACTCTTTGATTGCAAAGAAAAAACAAGACTCACATAATCTGTTTGAAAATCCAGAAATTGAGCCAACAAAGAAGGTTCTGACTGAGATACGTCATGAGCATTTCTCTGCAAAAACAGCTTATCGCAAAAGTACATTGCGAGAGAAAGACAAACAGCTACGTGAGAAATTGGCTAAGTTGTTGGCAGAAGACAATGATTTTGCCCCAGAGGATGCAAAGCAGCTTGCAGCATGGAATCCATACGATCAAAATGCAGTGGCAGGCTTCTTCGATCCTGCTTGGATGTTCGGAGTAAGTGATGGATTTGATATTGTGATTGGTAATCCACCATATATTCAGCTTCAAAATGATGGCGGCAAATTAGCCAAGTTGTATGCAGATTGCAATTATAAGACATACGCTCGTACAGGTGATATTTATTGTCTGTTCTACGAACGTGGCTATCAGTTGCTTAAGCCCAATGGACATCTTTGCTATATCACATCCAACAAATGGATGCGTGCAGGATATGGTGAGAAGACACGTGAATTCTTTGCCAAGAATACGAACCCTCTGCTACTCATAGACTTTGCCGGTGTCAAAATCTTTGAGAGCGCAACTGTTGATACCAATATTCTGCTCTTTGCAAAAGCAGTAAACGAGCACAAAACTCTATGCGCAGTTACCAACAAGCAGAACAAAGATAGCGTGAAGAATTTGAGCGTTTTCGTGCAGCAAAGCGGGTCGGTATGCGAGTTCTCCAACTCTGATTCATGGGTGATACTTTCTCCTATCGAGCAGAGTATCAAGCGTAAGATTGAAGCAGTGGGTACACCTTTGAAGGACTGGGATATCCAGATCAACTATGGTATCAAGACTGGCTACAACGATGCATTCATCATCAATACTGAAAAAAAAGACGAAATCTTGTCTAACTGTCAAACAGAAGACGAGCGTACAAGAACGGCTGAACTTATTCGACCGATTCTGCGAGGCAGGGACATCAAGAGGTATGGGTATAACTGGGCAAATCTGTGGCTAATCAATACCCACAATGGTATTCGTGGTAAGTTAGAGCGTGTGCATATAGAAGATTATCCTGCAATAAAGGCTCATCTTGATCAATATTGGGATAGAATATCAAAACGTGCTGATAAGGGAGATACTCCATATAACCTACGTAATTGCGCATATTTGGAGGATTTTTCTAAGCCAAAAATTGTATGGGGTGAAATATCTGATAGAAGCAAATTCGCTTATGAAAGTGATGGCCTTTGCGTTCCTGAAGCTACAACATTCTTAATGATTGGTAAGGATTTGCCGTATTTGTTATGTATGCTTAATTCACCTCTGGCTGAGTGGTTCTTTTCTAAAGTTGGCACAACAACAGGAGTAGGAACTGTAAGATGGAAGAAATACACAATATTAGAGTTGCTAATTCCACGACCAAACAAAAACACACTAAATACAACAGAACGATTAGTTGATGATTGTATTAAAAGTAGAATAAATAAAGAAATGTTACAGGATCAAGCGAACAGTCTTATATATAAAAATGTGGGATTAGACGATAAGGAAATTGAATATATAGAAAGTTACTACCCTCCACTTATGTAGTAAAGATTAGGGCTGACATTATATTAATTTTATAGAATGGCAGCCCTTATTATGGAGGATTTTTTTAAGCCAAAAGTAGTATATATGGAAATTCAAACAGACAATCCTAATAAAGGATATCCTTTTCCATGTTTTTCTTATGATAGTAGAAATTCTGTTGCGCTCAATACTGCCTATATAATGTGTAGCAATTCTGTTGATGTTCGATATGTTTTAGGTATCCTAAATTCCACAGTAGGTAGAATGATAGCAAGATTGTATGTGACACAATTGCAAGAACGGCAGTATCGAATGTTGTCTCAATACATCTCTAAATTTCCGATAGCAAAATCCACATCAAAAATACAGGATGAAGTTATTACAAGAGTTCAAAAATGTTTAGATTCAAACTCCACACTCAATGAAGAGGACATAAACAGAATTGTTTATCAAATATATGGATTTGAATCATCGGAAATTGCTCATATAGAAAATCTTAAATAATTAACAATAGAAGGCGGCTGATATACAGTCGCCCCCTATTATTGGTTATACTAGCTCCTCTATGTAGTGAATTTCTTCTTTTGTAAACTTATAAATATCGTAAATATACAGGTCAATTTCCCTATCAGAGAAATCGTCAAAATCAATGTCTATTTTTGGAATTGGAAATTTTATGAGAGATTGAATATTCAACATTATGTCACCAGCTCCTGTCGTATCACTATTTTTATAAACGAAATAGGTACAAATAGTACTGCATAAAAATGCTAACACCGTTTTATTGTATCTTCCCGCAGAAATGAAACTGGCAGGAGCGGTTAGAAACGTGCCTGCCTCAACCAAAGCAAATGCTAATTTTCTTCCAACAGCTTTCCTGCAGATATGTGGCTGAAAAAATAAGTCCCAATAACTGATGCTATCTTGGGTTTCAAACCACTTGTTATTGGTCTTCTTTCTCGCTTTAATTTTCTCTCCATTTACAATATGAGACTTGCCTGTTTGCTCCAGACGTTCAATGCCGAACCCTAAAAGATATTTTTTTACGGCAGGATACTTCTCTATATCATAATGGCAAGAAGGAAAAGTTGCAATTAAATACAATCCTGCCCAGTTATACCCATACCTCTTGATGTCCCTGCCTCGCAGAATCGGTCGTATTAATTCAGCCGTTCTTGCACGCTCGTCTTCGGTTTGGCAATTCGCAAGAATCTCATCACGTTTTTCTGTTGATATAATAAAGGCTTCATTATATCCAGTTAGAACTCCACGATAAATGTTTATATTCCAGTCCTTCAAAGGTGTACCCACTGCTTCAATCTTACGCTTGATACTCTGCTCGATAGGAGAAAGTATCACCCATGAATCAGAGTTGGAGAACTCGCATACCGACCCGCTTTGCTGCACGAAAACGCTCATTTCTCTTCTGTCAAAAAGAGCTTTATGTATCTGCCAAGTGTATTTCGGTCAACCTTGCACAACTTTGCAATCTTTCGCTTGGAAACTTTTGCTTTAAGAAGTTCTTTGATAAGAGTTGCTTTTCCGTAAAGCTTATACTTTTCAGGAGAACTCTTTCTTCCCTTTGGTCGACCGAGCGTAACGCCCTCTGCTTTCTTTCTTGCCAAAGCCTCCTTTGTGCGTTGGCTGATAAGGTTGCGCTCTATCTCTGCGGAAAGTCCAAAGGCAAAAGCAAGCACTTTGCTTTGAATGTCATCGCCGAGTCGGTAATTGTCCTTGATAGTCCAGACACGACACTCCTTCGTCATGCAGATATTAAGTATCTCCATAATCATAAAGAGATTTCGTCCGAGACGTGACAACTCAGCGCAAATAATAAGGTCGTCCTTGTTTACTCGCTTCAATAGCTTGCCAAGCTCACGCTTGTTGTACGCCTTTGTACCACTGATAGTTTCTTCTATCCAACCATCGATAGAAAGATTGTTTCGCTTGCAGAAATTATTAATTTCGAAGCGTTGATTTTCAACAGTTTGCTTGTCACTGCTGACACGAATGTAACCGTAAATCATAGCTAATACTTTATTTGTGTCATACTTTATATTATTCAAGACTCTAATAATAAGGAAATAAAGAATACAGCTAAATGTGGTAGTTATACCATATCGGCAGATTGGATTAAGGTAGCCCAACTTCGGATGGCTACAACCCCGATTGAATACGGAGCTTTTACAAGTACTACCGAATCGAGTCATATATAAAAAGACAAGTAGCTAACCCATGCTAATGGAGATAGCCACCTGCCTCTATCGTTTATATTCTTTTGAAGAACCCTTCATATTCGTCATCCAATATTCTCCAAACACCATTTTTACGTTCTTCTTCTCTAACTATTAGGTTTTGGTCGGAAAGCTGCTTGAGGTATCGCTGTACTTGTCGCAAAGAAATCCCCATATTCTCTGATATTTGTGCAGCACTGATTTGGGGCATCTGAGAGATTAACTTGTAGATTTGTCGTTGAGTTTTTGCAAATTCTTTTGTGACATTTGCTTTTCCTTTTACGACATCATCCATCTCTTTTGCGACATCTTTACGACATCATTTGCCACTTTTATGACATGAGGGTTATCTTTTACGACATCCACACCATAATACACATCATTTTCTTTCGTAAAATGAATAGGATAATTTCTTATCTCCAAACCTAATTCAATTCGGTAGTGTTCTTTTAAGCTATCAATATTTTGATATTTCGTTTCTAAAGAATCATGTTCTGCCATCTATTGGTGATTATATAGGATAAACGACCGAACTTCAGCAATATTGCATATAGTTATGAATATATTTTCCACAAAATGAAATATACGTAAAATTTATGACAAGAGAGAAAGACCGCTTTTATTCTTAAAAAGCAGTAAAAAGAACATCAGTATATCTTCCCAAACTTTGTCACAATCGTAAAAAGAGTTTTTGACTGCCGTCAAAAACTCTTTTTTCTATTCTCGAAAACTCTTGTTACGGTAGTGAAAAACTTTCGGAACTTTACTTCTTTATGTGTGAATATCACTTGGAATACACGCTAATGTTAATGTTGTGAAAATAATCAGAGATAATTGGATGGTTCGGGAGAAATATACTACCTTTGCATATTATATTTGGAAACAAGTTGTTTAATTTCTCGTGAGAGAAGTGAGAACAGGCAGAAACTCTACTTAGAGTTTTTGCGTATGTAAGTTAATCATTCCGGGGAATTTCCCCGGTACTCTCTAAAAAGCCCCCAACTGTGAAGCTGGAGGTTTTATTTTTTTATACTATATCAGACGCAACTTAAAACGCCCGAAGAGGGGGAATGTACCGATTCTTCAGTCCCATATCCTGTAATGCCCTTCCGAGTTTGTCATCCCTCGCCAAAGAGCAACATGTTATCATCCAACTAAGAGCATAGAGTACACGCAGATAGATACCGATGGAAAACGTAGGCTTTGCCCATATTTTGGCCGTTATTGATGAGCGGCGCCTGTCATCAATTGTGTATCGTGGATGAATTCTTTCGTAAAAATCAAGCTGCACTATTCTATCTTCCACTCCAAACTGCTCACTCCGTCCTTCTGCAGGAAGTTCAAACCGACCTTTACCACTGGCTTTCCTCTATGGGCAAAGCTATCGGCATACTTGCGGTCGTTGATCTGCTGCAAAGCCTCATCTGCACTCTTATCAAACTTCATTTCCATCACATAGATTGTTTCCCTTGTCTCCATCATCACATCAAGCCTACCCTTGGCGGTGTGAGGCTCCACAATGATGCTATAATTGCTGAGCAGGGCGAAAATGATGTAGAACATCTGCTGGTAATGACCCTCGTAATGGGTATTGTCGCAATAAGGCACGGTCTCCAGAAAGTCCTTCAGCAACTGCAAGGCACCCTCTATGTTGCCCAGACGTATCTGTACCGACATACGGGCAATGGCGGTATTGCCACTGGTGGTGTGACGCTCCAGATAATGCGGAAGCAGACTGCCGAACAAACCGACTTTAATCTCCTGATTAGGCAAGGCCAACTCATAGAGTTTACTCATCTTGTCGTAGCCCTTAATGGTCATATAGCCACTCTGGTAGAGCAAAGGCATGATGGTGGTCAGCGTCTCTGTAGCTGCATCGAAGTCTTTCTTGCCCGCAAAAATAGTTTCTCCTAAGTCTGAAGGCAGGAATGCATACTTACGCATCATATTGATGAGATAGGTAGGTGTGCCCGAACCAAACCAGTAGTCGTCGATTTTTCCATCTGCAAAACAATTCAGCAAACTGTAAGGATTGAACACATCTGGGGATGGCCAACAGAAATGATAGCCGTCATAATGTTTTTTCAATTCCAGGACAGTCTCTTCCCTATTCAGTTCGAGATGCTGGGCCAGTTCATCTATGTCATCGCTCATCTGGGTCAACAGTTCTTCCTTGGTAATACCGCAGATGGCTCCATATGGCTCATCCATACTTACATTCCTGATATTATTCAACTCGCTGAAGATGCTGAGTTGGGAAAACTTGGTAATGCCGGCGAGGAAGACAAAGCGCAACAAAGGCTCACAGTCCTTCAGCGGCGAATAGAAATTGCGCATAGTGTTGCGAAGAACATCTAAGTTTTCCTCGTCATGAGCCACATCGAGCAATGGAGCATCATACTCGTCAATGAGCACCACCACCTGCTTGCCAGTCTGCAGATTGACGGTCTTTATCAGATTAAGCAATCTCACGTTGGGATCAGGCGCATCACACTCGATTCCGAAACGCTCCTCATTATCTTGTAATATATAAAGGAGGTAACGCTCCAACTGCTCTTTCTCCATGTGCTTGCCACCTGCCATGCTGAAGTGAAGCACCGGATATTCTTTCCACTCCTTTTCCATTTTGGAAATGGCAAGTCCCTCGAAAAGTTCTTTCTTGCCCTCAAAATAACTGCGGAGCGTGGAAACCAGCAATGACTTGCCGAAACGGCGTGGTCGGCTCAAGAAGAAATACTTTCCGCTCGTATGGGTCATACGATATACGTATTCCGTCTTATCTACATAGAGGTTATCCTCCATGCGGATACGTGAGAATGTCTGTATCCCCAAAGGATATAATTTTCTTGCCATATTGCTTCACTTATTGATTCTTTTGCAAAACTTTTATTCCAATCACTTCTTTCCAGCCATCTATCGTCCCCTTCTCTGATGAAAAATTGACTCCTACCAAATGGATTTTGCGAGAATCTCCGGCATATTCCCTCGCATATCCCTTGTCTTCTATTTGCTTCAATGCTGCATCCACAGAACCATCCAATTTGAATTCAAAAATATACACGTCATTCGGAGTCTCATACACACAGTCTGCCCTGCCTTGACTCGTTTCCTTTTCACGATACACCAAGTAGCAACTCAACATTCTCAACAAGAGGAAGAAAGTATAGCCGAAATAACGTTCGTACTCACGTTCGTCATTTCTGCGACGCACACTATATGGAATACCCGACAAGAAAGCTGTCATCCCCTCCATAAACTCCTGTAATTTGCCTTGAAGCAAAAGATGTACAGAATGAATGAGCCATGAGGCAGAATCTTCCTTTGTCTTGAGATAGTCGTTTGCCAAGATTGTAAGCAGCCCCTCACGCACTTCATTGTTTGGAATATCCAAGAGATAAGAATGCGTGAACTTGTCGTAATCCTTGATGGTAAGGTAACCACTCTGGTAAATCATCGGCAAAGGCATTTCCACATTAGCCTTATAATCATCAAACTGGCTGGCTGCATAATACTTTCCTATCATCTCATTCAGGTTCTGATTGAAATGAGAAAGCAAGCGCACCAGATAAGTAGGCGTGCCACTCTTAAACCAAAAACTCCCCATGTCCATCTGATTGAAAGCATTCAGGATGCTGAAAGGATTGAAAATATCAACAAGGCGCTTTCCGAAATGATAACCGTCATATTTCCGTTTGAGAATATCCAGCATTTCCTCGTAACTACAGGCTTCGTTCTCGGCAAACTCCTTGATTGGCTCAGAGAAATATTTTGTCAGTTCTTCTTTGGTAATACCACAGATGGTCTCATAATTACGATTTAAGCTGATGTCATCAGGCTGATTGAACCCGCTGAACATGCTAATCTGAGAGAATTTCGTTACACCCGTCAGGAAAACAAATCGAAGATCTGCGTCTGCTCCCTTGAAGGTCGTGTAGAAAGACTTCATGATGTTGCGATGCTTTTCCTCCAACGTTATCATTTTCCCCAAATGTTCCACCTGATAGTCCAGATCGAGAACATCCAATATAGGCTTGTCGTATTCATCTATCAGCACAACGCATCCCAGCCCCGTCTTCTCATGGGCAGCACGAAGTATTCGCTGGAAACGCAAGCCGAGGTCTTTATTGACAGACTGGATTCCATATCGATTTTCCCAATCCGAGAGGATAGCATTCAAAGCCTCCTCTAACGCCCCATCATTAGCATAGTTTCCTACACTGAAATCTATATGAAATACAGGATATTGCTTCCATTCCGTCTCCAAGGATTCCATAGCCAAACCCTTGAAAAGTTCTTTCCTACCAAGGAAATAATTCTCCAACGTAGAGACAAGAAGGCTCTTTCCAAATCGTCTTGGACGACCCAGAAAACAGACGTGACCTTGTGCCAACTTATACACCAAGTCCGTTTTATCGACATAGACGAAACCACCATTGATGATTTGGTCGAAAGACTGCATTCCTATCGGATATTTCATTCTTATTAAGCTTTTCCTTGTTATATGGGACAAAATTAAGCATTTTCCATGAAATCACCAAACTTTTGACCTATGTTTTTCTTCTTTAACGCCTTTATTTCACGCCTATTTCTTGCTTATATCAGAAAAAAGCAGTAACTTTGCACGACTTTTCTAAAGCAGCATCTTTGCTTTTTACAAACAATTAGGTTTAATTTTCTAACTATGGGCAATAATACTTCCATCACGGAACATAAAAGACATTACTATCGAGAACTCCTATGCATCGGGGTTCCTATCATCATCGGACAGTTGGGAACCATCATTCTGGGATTCGCCGACACGCTCATGATCGGACATCACAGCACGGAGGAACTGGCGGCAGCAGGTCTCGTCAACAATATCATTACCTTCATCCTCGTTTCCTACATGGGATTCTCCTATGGTCTCACCCCTATCATCGGAAAACTCTACGGCATGGAGAAAACGGACAAAATAGGACAGAAAGTGAAAAATTCCTTCTTCGCCAATATGGTGGTGGGCGTCATTTTCTCGCTCGCTCTGATAATCCTCTACTTCAACCTCCATCGCATCGGTCAGCCCGAGGAATTACTCGCGCTCATACGCCCCTACTTCATCGTCAACCTCATTTCGGTGCTCTTCGTGGGCGTTTTCAATACGCTGAAACAGTTTCTCGACGGAATCGGAAATACCAAGGTGGCGATGTGGGTGATGATCATGGGAAACATCGTCAACATCTTCGGCAACTGGGTGCTCATCTATGGTGTGGGCCCTTGTCCGGAAATGGGATTATTAGGTGCCGGAATCTCTACCTTGGCAAGTCGTGTGCTCATGGCTGTGGCTATGGTAGGCATCATCGCCGGCACGAAGGAATACAGGGAATATCGCAACAATATCATAGCAAGCCGCATCAACGGGGCTGACTTCCGGGAGATGAACCGCCTGGGATGGCCTGTGGCACTGCAACTGGCGCTGGAATCGGGCGCCTTTACGCTGAGCTGCGTGATGGTGGGATGGCTCGGAACGATTCCATTAGCTGCCCATCAGGTGATGATAACTATCTCCCAACTGTTCTACCTCGTACTCTCTGGTATGGCTGCAGCGCTGGCCATCCGAGTGAGCCATTTCGTGGGACAGAACGACTTTGCTGCCGTCAGGAGAAACGCCTACGATGGTTGGAGACTCAACCTGCTGTTCTCTCTCTGCATGGGCATTCCGGTGTTGCTGCTCAGACATCAGATAGGCGGATGGTTCAATGATAATGTGGAGGTGCAGCAGTACGTGGCCCTGCTCATCATCATGATGATGCTCTACCAGTTTGGCGACGGTCTGCAATATACTTTTGCCAATGCGCTGAGAGGTATTGCCTGCGTAAAACCAATGGTGACCTATGCCTTCATTGCCTACTTCATCATCTGTCTGCCGTTGGGCTATACGCTCGGTTTTCCTTGCGGCATCGGTATCTTGGGCATTTGGATAGCCTTCCCATTCGGTCTCACCATCGCCGGTTTTCTCTACAAACACCGGTTTGAGAAGGAACTGAAGAAAATGGAAAACATTTTTTTAGAAAAAAATTTTGATGTCTGAAGGATATTTTGTACTTTTGCCCTCGTAGAATCATCCCCCAAAAAGGAATAGCCGGAGATTCTCATCTGGGAAGAACCGGAGATTCTCATCTGGTAAAAACCGCCCCAGAAGTAAACTTTTTCTATGAGAAGTATAAGTAAACATGAAACAACAGATAGTCTATAACCTGGAAGAATTTGCTGCCAAATATCATCTGACAGACATTTATGGCGCCTACGCTGCCCACTTCGCCATCAACGGCGGGGAAAACAACTGCGTAAGCTCGGAAGAACTGGCGGAAATGGTGAAGGAACGTACGCTCTTCACCAAGCTGCTGTTACTGAAACAGGGCAAATGCCTGCTGCATTTCAACAGCAATAAGGACGAAGCCCAGGAAGTGAAAACGGGCGAATTTCTCATTGCTTCGCCTAAGGAAATCGTAGCGTTGAAGGAGGTTTCGACCGACTTTGAGGCGGAATGTATTCTGGTGGACGAGCATTTCACCGACCAGCCTACCCGATACCAGCCTTCACCTGAAAAGATGAAAAGCATCGCAGATATTTTCCACTTCGTGAGAGACATTGTAAGGCACCAGCACATCAACAAGATTGAAATGATCAAGAGTATGTTCAACGTGCTCAAACTCATCATCGAGGAACTGCCCTACGAGCAATGTTCCGTTTCCAACGACTTGGGGCACAAGAAGGAAGTGTATGAAATTTTCCTACACCACCTCTACCGCTTCTTCCGCAAGGAGCGACAGATCAGATTCTATGCCGACAAGCAGAATGTTTCTGCCGCCTATCTCTCAAGACTGGTAAGGGAAATCAGCGGTTCTACGGTGAATGAGCACGTTACATCTCTGGTTTACAAGGAAATATGCAACCTGCTCACCCAGTCGGACATGACAATGGGGGAAATAGCCGACTATCTGAACTTCAGCGACCAGAGCGCCCTGACCAATTTCTTCAAGCAGCGGTCGGGAATGACGCCACTGGCGTATAGGGGAAAGAAATAAGAAAATTTCTGGAAAACAAAATAAAAAATCAAAGCCTGCAAGCGGAATCCGAGAGAGAGATAGATGGATTCGCCTGCAGGCTTTTTCAATGAATGTATATACTTGGATTCAATTAGTTATGGAAAGTTTAGTTTTTCAACTCTTCATATCCCACATTTATTTCAATGTAAACTTATGAGAATGAAGCATTTCCTTAGGGTCGAGTGCCTTGTCGAGCTCTTCCTTGCTCATCAGTCCCTGCTCTATCACGATGTCATAGACTGAGCGGCCTGTGGCATGAGCTTCCTTGGCTACCTTGGTGCTGGCCTTATAACCGATAATCGGATTGAGGGCAGTCACGATACCGATACTGTTCTTTACCATCTCATAGCAGCGCTCCTTGTTGACAGTAATGCCCAATACACATTCTTCTGTAAGGGTTTCGATGGCATTCTTCATCCAGGTAAGGCTCTCGAAGAGACTCTCTGTAATGATAGGTTCCATCACATTCAACTCCAACTGACCTGCCTCGGCTGCAAAACTGATCGTTGTATCGTTGCCGATTACCTTGAAGCAAACCTGATTGGTCACCTCTGGGATAACTGGATTTACCTTGCCCGGCATGATGGATGAACCAGGAGCCTTAGGAGGAAGGTTGATCTCGTTCAGACCGCAGCGTGGACCTGAAGCCATCAGTCGGAGATCGTTACAGATCTTGGAAAGTTTCACTGCCAAGCGCTTCAATGCAGAAGAATAGCTTACGTAAGCACCTGTATCTGGTGTAGCCTCCACCAAGTCGCTGGCAGAAACGAAGTTCTCACCGGTCAACTTACTGAGGTTGGCAGCACAGAGTTTAGCAAAGCCCGGAACGGCGTTCAGACCTGTACCGATAGCAGTACCGCCCATATTGATTTCGTGGAGAAGCTTCACGTTGCGCTCCAGATTGAGGATTTCCTCCTCCAGGTTGTTGGCGTATGCGTTGAACTCCTGTCCGATAGTCATCGGAACTGCATCCTGCAACTGAGTACGTCCCATCTTGATGGTGTCGAAATACTCCTCAGCCTTGTAGCGGAAAGCGCTGATAAGTCCGGTAAGAGCGCCCACGAGATGAGCATTCATGCGAATGAGGGCGAGGCGGATGGATGTAGGATAAACATCATTGGTGCTCTGTCCGCAGTTGCAATGGTCGTTAGGAGAAACATACAGATAGTCACCCTTCTCACGTCCCAAGATTTCGAGGGCACGGTTGGCGATCACCTCATTAGCATTCATATTGACAGAAGTTCCAGCACCACCCTGTACCATGTCGATAGGGAAATTCTCGTGCCACTTGCCGTCTATGATTTCGCGGCAAGCCTCAGCCATAGCTCCAGAAATCTCATCATTGATAACTCCGAGAGAATGATTGGTCTGGGCAGCTGCCAGCTTCACGTATGCAATAGCGATGATGAAATCAGGATAATCACACATCGTCTTGCGAGAAATATGATAATTGTTAATACCGCGCTGAGTTTGTACACCGTAAAGTGCGTCAGCAGGAACTTTGAGTTCACCTAAAAGGTCAGACTCTACTCTGAATTTCTTTTCGTCAGCCATCATGTTATGTCGTTTAAGTTAGTATTTATTCTATTAGTTATTGTTATTTTTTCTACTGCAAAGAAAATGCAAACGAGCGCAATGAAAGCTTGCTTTCAAATTGCCGAGTGCAGCTTTTCTTCTGCAAAGATACGATGATTTTTGCTGAAGTTATTTATAAAAAACGAACCATTATTTGTAAAAAGCAAACTTGGTTTGTTTTTTTGTGATTTTTTCAATTTCCCCTACTTCAAACAAGGACTTTTTCTCTTTATTTTTATCCTCGCAGGAAATAAGGGGAACTGAAATCTTAGTTTTTCCTCTTTCAAAAGGGTTCTTCTCCATATATTATAAGAAGAAAGAAAAGTTCCTTCTCTATCTAAGAAAAGGAAAGACTCCTTCTCTATCAAAGGAAAGGAAAAGTCCTCTCAATAGCCAAACCGAGAGGATTTTTCTCCTCTTTTAATAAGCCTTCAGCCTGTAGAGCATTCCGATCTCAATACGGTCTTGTATTATAATCGTTCAGTCCGGAAGCCTTACTGTAATCATACTTGCGCCCGGTATAGGCGAGGAAGAGGCGGAGATTCTGCGATTTTATTTTAATCCAAGCGTTTATTTGATTTCCCATTCCTCATCCCCCCATTTCTCATTTGTCATTTCTCATTTATAATAGCTGGATGATCAGATAACCGATGCTGAGCGGATTTTCCATGCTATATAAACGAAAAAAGCTACATTCTCCAGCATTTCTGCCGAAGATGTAGCTCTTCTTTTCAATAATCATCATTTTACTTATTCATGCGTAGCGAAACGCTGCTCTGCCAGCTTCTCGTACTTAGTACCAGGCTTGCCGTAATTGGCATAAGGCCAGATGCTGATACCGCCACGAGGAGTGAAAATACCAGTCACCTCAATGTACTTAGGATCCATCAGACGGATGAGATCCTTCATGATGATGTTCACACAGTCCTCATGAAAATCACCATGATTGCGGAAACTGAAAAGATAGAGTTTCAAACTCTTGCTTTCCACCATCTTCACATCAGGAATATAACTGATGCGAATCTCCGCAAAGTCGGGCTGACCGGTAATCGGACAAAGCGATGTAAACTCAGGGCAGTTGAAACGTACCCAGTAATCATTGCCCGGATGCTTGTTGACAAAGGTCTCCAGCACCTCAGGTGCATAATCCATTCTATATTCGGTTTTGGCTCCGAGAGCCTGCAACCCATCTTGTTTTCTATCCACTGTCTTGGTAAATTTTTTATTTGTGAATTACGTAATTAGTTGAGACTGAATATCTTGAAGACATTATAAGAGATGTTATTGTCATAAACATCCTCACCCTCATGCTTCTTGATGGCCTTGACCACACGGATGGTTACAGGCAACACGATGATTTCATATACTGTCTTGAGAATAACCTGCCAGAGCATGAGCCAAGGCAACTCGGAAGCAGGAACTACGCCTCCCAATGCCAATGGGAAGAAGATGATACTGTCGCAACTCTCTCCTGCCACGGTACTGAGAATAGCACGGGCTGAGAAATGCTTGCCACCATCACGAATCTTCATCACACTCATCACATAGGCATTGGCAAATGAACCTACGATAAAGGCTACGAAGGAAGCGGCAGCGATGCGTGGAGCCAGACCGAAAATGGCGTGGAAACCAGCATCATTGTTCCAATAAGGTGCTGCAGGAATCACATCACAGATGGCGCCGAGAGCCACGAAGAAGAAATTCATGGCAAAACCTGTCCATATCAGCAGGCGGGCTTTCTGATAACCCCACACTTCACAAACGACATCATTGATAATGTAGCTCACTGGGAATACAATGAGTCCACCGGTCAGAGATACTGGCCCGAAGGCAATTTGCTTTGTTTCGAGCACGTTTGCCGCAATCAGACAAACGCAAAAGAGGATGCTGAAAAGCATAAACAGCACACTCACTTGAGTTGTTTTCTTTTCCATTTTTCTTGTTTTTTACGAGGTTTACCAAGCACTCAGATTTTGCTCCTGACAAGGTGGAAATCTGTTCACCATGCAAAAGCGGCTGCAAAATTACGATTTTTTCCTGAATTCTCCAAATTTTAGCATAGAAATGTAGGATTTTTGAAATTCCTAAAATACATAGTCCCACAGATTTCACAGATTTACACAGATTTTTTGAAACAAAAAAAATAAATCTGTGAACATCTGTAATATCTGTGGGACATTTTTCGGGCGCACTGAATGTGACTTATAACACACCCTCTTATATATATAATAATGTATAGGGATTACTCAGCAGCAGCTTCCTCCTGACGATCATCTACATTGTCGCCATCTGTTGGAGCCAAAGTTGCCTTGAAATCAGTAATGCCGTTCTTTACGAGGATATTGTACCACTGGAGCAACTTCTTGATGTCGCTATCGTGTACACGGTCACGGTCGTAGTTAGGCAAAACCTCTGCGAAATAGTCGTGAAGTTCCTGAGCAGAGCACTTCTTATAGTTGAGGCTGCTTACCTGACTGTTCTCCTTCTTGCCTACACTCTCCAAAACCTCCCAGAGGGCGATTTCATCAGCATCTGTGTACATAGCGATGTCGCCAAGACTTGTTACACGGTCTGTAGCGAAAGCTGGAATACGTCTGTGAGTCTCATCAATAGTCTCCACGATGAGGTTTCTGTTTCCACGAGATACCAGTTTATAAAGGCCTGGCTTACCTGCAATTGAAAGAATTGTTTCCATTGTTCTTTTTATTTCTTATTTATTATTTCTTTGTTTACTTTTTCCTTTTATTTTTCAAAGAAGAAATTCTCCCCTCTTTCATTCGAAGAAAGAAATCTCCCCTTCCCATTCGAAGAAGGAAATCTCCCCTTCCCATTCGAAGAAAGAAATCTCCCCTTCCCATTCGAAGAAAGAAATCTCCCCTTCCCATTCGAAGAAGGAAAACTCCTATCGCTTCTCAGCAGAAGTCCTATTTCACCTGATTCAGGAGTCTGTCAATCTGCAGATTCAAATCTTCCTTTCCATCATTTCTGATTTCAAAATCACTCTGCAAAACGACATCAGCCTGAGGCAACTGGGCATTTATCCATTCCTCTGCTTTCTGGCGGGAAATCTGATCGCGCTGCATAATCCGCTGCAGACGGACTTCCTGTGGAGCCGTCACGCAGACCACATAGTCGAAACGGGTGCGATGAACAAAACCACTGTCAAAGAGAATGGCGCTTTCCAGCCAGTTCTTTCCGCTCTGTTCGAAATCGCGAGCCACAGCAGGATGAACCACATCATTGACTGCCAGTTTGTTGGTCTCACTCGCCAAAAGAAACTGAGCCAGAACTGGTTTCTGAAGCACACCGTCCGCATAGACCTCATTGCCCACAAGCAACTTTAGTGCAGCCTGCAACTGCTCATCGCTACGCATCAGCCTTTTGGCCGCAGCATCGCAGTCGTAAACCTCGATTCCACGCTTGGCAAGTTCTCTGCAAACAAAACTCTTGCCGCTTCCGATTCCTCCTGTAATAGCTATTTTCATCAGATTCTACTTTTATAGATCCTCCTATTCCCTATTGCTGTTCAAGCAGATAATCCACCTTCTCCACTTCAAGCATTGCTTTGCTCACGGTTCGTGGCACACTGCGCAGCTGGAGCGTACACTTATCAGCCGGATTGGAAGACAGTTCGTCGTAATCGACAACCACCTTGAACTGGTCGGCACTGACGGTTCTGAACAGGCTGGCACCTATCGTAAATCTGACGGTGACACGGGAAGGGAATGTGCGGAGCACCATGCCCGGAGGCATATTGATGGCCGTAATCGGAACATCGATTGTCTCTTCGGTCAGGACATCAGGATAAACGGAAAGGCGCACCGTATTCGGAACTATCTTGACGCCCACAATCCTCTGCAAGCGCACCGTCTTGTGGATCGTATCCTGCAAGTTGCGATAGTTGAACGGTTCTATCTCCACATAGCGCAACTGGTCGAGCCGCTTCTTGTTGGCATAAACCGTCACCGTACCCGGCAGAAATTCCGTATGAGCCAGATAATAAGTCTTGCTCGTCGTAATCCTTCCCCTGAACTTGACAGGCACCTGCTTGGAAGCACCGTATGTGAAATAGAAATCCAGCTTTTCAGGCTTTACAGACAGAAGTTTGCTGGAGCCATAGAGCTGGTTCTGCACCTGCTTCACCATGTCGGCATTAGGAATCACGCCGTGCCCCTGGTCCTCATCTGCATAAGTAGCAAACTTGAACGAGAGCGGCTTAAACCATTTACCATATTTGTAGGTAACCAATGTAAAACCCTTATCCCTCACCATAACCCGCACAGTATCAGCAGGTTCGTCGGTCACAACGGCATTACGGGGTACATTGACAAGGCGCACAGGCACCTCTAATTCTTCCTCATAAGTCTCATTGAGCGCCATCATCAACCAGAAAGCACCGCTGAGAAAGAGAAAGAACAAAAAAATCAGAAACTCCTTGTTCAGCGCACTGAACAAAAAGTTTCTAATCACTTGCCATATTTTTCCTATATTATGCATTTGGAGTCTGAGCAGTAGCATCAGCGAACACGTAGCCCTTAGCTACAGTGATTACTACGCCACGAGCAATCTCAACATCTACAGTATTCTGCTCCAAGTTGATACGCTTAACGGTGCCATAAACACCACCGCCAGTAACAACCTTAGAACCTTCCTGCAGAGAGTTCTGGAATTTGCGGATTTCCTTCTGCTTCTTCTGCTGAGGACGAATCATAAAAAACCACATGATAACAAAGATTGCTACCATCATGACGAGGAAGCCTATATTACCACCACCTTGTGCTTGCAATAATAAATTCATAGTTACTATTATTTAAAATGTTATTAATATTCTGTTTTCAACTTCAGTCTATCGACCTCAGTCTGTTTTCATTACGGAACTTTATCTTCTGTGATGTTCCTTGCGAGGAGGCAACTCCTTGGCAATGATACCGCGGTCGATGAGGAATCTGCCGATATTGTCGAGCATTCCGTTCACATATCCGCCGCTTCGAGGAGTACTATATACCTTGGCCAAGTCAACATACTCATTGATGGTGACGGAAGCAGGAATATTTGGGAAATTGACCATCTCTGCAATGGCAATCTGCATAATAACCACATCCATGTAAGCCAGACGGGAGAAATCCCAGTTGCGGGAAGCATCACTCATATAGCGCTGATACTGGTCGCAATTGAGGATAGTAGAGCGGAACAGCTTGCGGGCAAAGTCACGGTCCTCTAAATCTTTATATTCAGGAAGAAGTTCCTGGTCGGCCTTATTCTCCTGCTCGAAACGCTTGATGGTTTTGAGCACGAATGTGTCAACCACTTCTTTGTCATCATTCCAATAGAGGCTCTTTTCCTCCAGGAGAGCATCCAGCTCATCATTGTTCATCACAAAATTCTTGTAGAACTTACGCCAAGCCTCACGGTCTGCCTCATAGTTGTCTTCCTCTGAAGCCATGTACTCCTGAAAAGCCTCGCTGGCTGTAATGTTAGTGTAGAGCTTGCGCACGAATTCAATGTCATCATCCCATGAAGAATGTTTCGCATCAATCCAATCACCCAACATTTTGTTTTCTTCCAACTGAACTGCCAAACGATTGAACGCAAATTTCTGCGATGGAGCCTCTGCCCCTTCACGCTGAGCACGAGCCAACTCCACGTCGTAACGCTTGCGAGCCTCTTTAGTGACAGCCACAATGAGTTGCAACATGTAGTTATACAAGTCGTACGCTTTAGAAAGACTAAACAACAATTCCTTCTCAGCATTATCCATGTTGTGATTGCCGTTTTGATAGTACGCATAGGTTAACTGTACAATCTTTCTTCTAATTAAATCCCTATTAATCATTCTCTAATAATTTAAAGGTTTATATTACTGTCGTTATTTGACACGGCAAAAATACATATTTTATATGGAACATGCAAGAAACCAGTGGATATTTTCTACTTTTTTAAGGATAGAAAGCACGTTTACCCTCTTCTGAGTCCCCAAAGAATTACTTTTTAGCATTTTTTTCTTCATAAATTTGCTTATTTCAAATATTTGTTGTAATTTTGCACCCGCTTTTGCAAAGCTTATCCGTGTGATGGCGAGTTAAGGCACTAATTATTAATACTTAATTTAGAGTAACACAAATGAAAGAGATTAATGTAACAGGTCAGAAGCGTACAGACCTTGGCAAGAAAGCTTCTAAGTCATTGCGTAAGGAAGGTTTTGTTCCTTGTAACTTGTATGGTGAGAAGAAGGGTGAGAACGGTGCTCCAGAGGCATTGTCATTCGCTGTTCCTTTCGCTGAGTTGCGTAAGGTTATCTACACTCCTCACGTATATGTTATCAACCTCATCATCGACGGTGAGAGCCACACAGCTATCATGAAGGAGATTCAGTTCCACCCAACTACAGACGCTCCTTTGCACGTTGACTTCTACGAGGTGAACGACCAGAAGCCTATCACTATCGGTATTCCAGTGAAGTTGGTAGGTCTCGCACAGGGTGTTCGTGATGGTGGTCGTATGAACCTTTCTATCCGTAAGATCAACGTAACTGCTCCTTATCAGGTAATCCCTGAGCACCTCGACATCGACGTTACTGCTTTGAAGATCGGTAAGAGCATCAAGGTTGGTGACCTTTCTTTCGAGGGTCTTGAGTTGGCTACAAGCAAGGCTGTTGTAGTTTGCTCTATCAAGATGACACGTAATGCACAGCTCGCTGCTCAGCAGGCTACTGAAGAAGCTGAGTAATCTTGCTTAGACAACCCGTAGATTTAAACTTTTTAGATTTTTCAAATTGGATAAATATTTGATTTGTGGTCTTGGAAATCCGGGCGATGAATACGCAGGAACAAGACACAACACGGGATTTATGGTATTGGACGCTTTTGCTAAAGCGTCCAATATTCATTTTGAGGATAAGCGTTACGGATTCGTGGCTGAAACTTCCATCAAGGGACGTAAGGTGTTCCTTCTGAAACCTACCACCTTCATGAACCTCAGCGGCAACGCCGTAAGATACTGGCTCAATCAGGAGAAGATAGATCAGAAGAGGCTGCTCGTCATCAGCGATGAACTGGCTCTGCCGCTCGGCGCTTTCAGACTGAAAGCCAACGGAAGCAACGGCGGACACAACGGACTGGGACACATCCAACAGCTTATCGGACAGAACTATGCCCGACTGCGCATGGGTATCGGAAACGAATATCCACGCGGAGGACAGGTGGACTGGGTGCTCGGAAAATACACAGAGGAAGACATGAAGGAACTGCAACCTGCCATCGACCTCGGTGTGGACATCATCAAAAGTTTCGTCCTACAAGGTATTGACATTACAATGAATCAATACAACAAGTTAGGAAAAAAATAAGAAATGAAAGAAACAGCAAGAATAGACAAATGGCTCTGGGCGGCAAGAATCTACAAGACACGCAGCATTGCGGCTGATGCCTGCAAGAATGGGCGCGTCACCGTGGGCGGCGTAAACAGAAAACCATCCTACATGATCAAGAGAGGAGATGTGGTCAGCGTGAAAAAGGCGCCTATCACCTACTCTTTTGAAGTGCTCGACTGCATTGAGCAACGAGTTGGTGCTAAAATGCTCTTTGCTGTCTATAAGAATGTAACCGACCCTAAGCAGTATGAACTGCTGGAAATGAGCCGCATCAGCGGTTTCGTGGACAGAGCCAGAGGTACAGGTCGTCCTACTAAGAAGGAACGACGTGCGCTGGATGCTTTCGTGGACCCAGCCATGTTCGGATTTGAAGACGAAGACTGGGAGGAAGAGGAATAAAAGTTGCGTTTTCAGCGACGACAACAGAGACTATAGCGACAATTCCAAGCACGAGGTTTTCTCTCTGACTTTCGGTTATAAATTCAAACTGTAGGATATTCTTCCTAAAATTTAAATCTCCCACAACTTTGACTTTCTGTAAGTTGTGGGAGATTTTTCGTATCAATATTCCAATTATATACGTCATAGTATTCCAAATGGTAAGAAAAAGGATTTTTTTTACCTTTATTATCAAAAAAACTATCCAAAAGTTTGCATCCTATTGTTTTTTACTATATCTTTGCCCTCGCTAACAGAAACAAACGGTCTGCAAATATGCTTTCTATATCAACAGAAAAGATGGATTAGCAAAATGCTCCCCCGTCTGCCTCTATTAGCAAATATAGTAGAATTCTAATATATAAAGTAAAAAGTAAATTCAACAAATAGTATTAACTAAATTTAGATTAGAGATTATGAAAAAGATTATTGCAATGGCAGCTCTCGTGCTGTCTTCAGTAGGTGCTTTCGCACAGTATTCAGCAGGTGATTTCACTCTCCAGCCAAAAGTTGGTTTGAACTGTACTTCTATCACAGGCGACAACGACGCAGATTACAAGGCAGGTTTCGTTGGTGGTCTTGAGGCTGAGTACCACGTAACTCCATTGGTAGGTATCAGCGCAGGTTTGCTCTATTCTATGCAAGGTGCAAAATGGTCTGGCAATCTTTCTTATGAAGATACAGAAATTGCCAATGCAAAAGCTACACTCAAGACTGACTATCTCAACATTCCTATTTTAGCAAACATCTACGTTGCGCCAGGTCTCGCTCTCAAGGCAGGTGTTCAGCCAGCATTCAACTTGACACACAAGCAAAAGTTAGAGGGTAGCATTGTAGGTCACAAGGTAGACACAGGTTACCAGACAATTGATGGTGTTAAGTCTTTCGACTTCTCTATCCCTGTAGGTATCTCATACGAATATCAGGGTTTCTGCCTGGATGCACGTTATAACATCGGTTGCACCAAGGTTTTCGATGAGGGTGATGGTAACCACTCTGTATTCCAGTTGACACTTGGTTACAAGTTCAAGCTCTAAAAATCTAACAAAAAGCATAAACCCATAGGTTCTTGCAAGAGTACCTATGGGTTCTTTTTATAATATTATTCACACTAAAAAGCAGTTTTATGAAAAAGCTATTTCTTTCAGCCGCTATGGCAGTGTTTTCACTCGGTACATTTGCTCAAAGTGCCGTTGGTTCTGTCACATTACAACCTAAGGTAGGTTTGAATATCGCCTGCCTCACCGACGAGGACAACGCCACTTCAAGAATCGGTTTCACAGGTGGAGCTGAACTCGGTTACCAAGCCACTAAAAAGTTCGCTATCACTGGAGCTTTGATGTACTCTATGCAAGGTGCTAAGAGCGACTTTGACGAATACAACGGAACCCTCAAACTCGACTACATCAACATCCCTATCCTCGCCAACGTCTATGTTGTCAAAGGTTTGGCACTGAAAGCCGGCATCCAACCAGGTTTCTGTATCAATAAGAAAGTTAGCGTTGGCGGTATCAGCATTGACATAGACGAGGCTTTCAAGCAAGCTGACACCAACTACAAAATCAACACCGTTGACTTCTCCATCCCTATCGGTTTGTCGTACGAATATAATGGACTCGTCATTGATGCTCGCTACAATCTCGGTGTCACAAAGGTCGCTGACGGTTACATTGAGAACGAAGGCATCAAGATGAGATCAGACGACAGACACTCCGTCTTTCAGTTTACCTTGGGCTATAAGTTCCAATTATAAAAGCCATCAGATAGTAAACAAGAAGCCTTGCTTAACAAAAGTATATAGAAAATCCCCAATAGTTTTCCATTCCGTAAAACTATTGGGGATTCTTTTATTATTCTCATACCAAGACTATCATTCTTTTTCATAATGATTGCATCACTTTTGTCATACCGATACTATCACTCTTTCTTCTCTTCTTCCTCCTTGATTTCCTCTATATAGGAAACATCATTCGAAGAAGAAGGAGTTGATGAACTGATTTCTTCAGCCTTCGTCCATTTCCGCTTATTGTTGGCAATCTTGAATGCATTGATACATTCCACAACACCATAGATAAGCATGGTCCAGCCGATGATGAAGAGCGGTGCTGAGGCTATGGCTGAAGGTTTGATGACAGCAAGCAAACCAATCAGGAGAATGATGGAAGGAAAAATCCAATAAACAATTCCCACACGTCCCAACTTGCGAGCCGTAGCAAGATTCATAAACTGCGTCAATGCGCCCATAATCAGAATGACAGAAAGAATGAACATCAGACTGTTGATGAACGTATTAGGCATCAGAGCCAAAATCAAACCCAGACAGAGACTGCCTATTCCCACAATAGGAAAATGAGGAGTCAACCCCGTGAGCTGCTTTCCATTAGCATCATAAACAACACCTACTTTACCCGAATTCCTCTTGGCACTGAAATAGGTAACGATGGAAATGACTCCCGAAAGGAAAAACAACACACCGATGGCTATGGTAATCCAAGTAACCGTCTGTTCACGATACTGAATGAGAAGTGCACCTACGATAATCGCACAGATTGCACGGAAAAATGAACTATGTATTACTTTCATATTTCTTTTTAGATTAATATTCGACAAACTATTAAAAAAACTTCTACAAAAATACAAACTATCTTTGATAAATCCAACTTTTTTTGTAATTTTGTTGGCAAATTAAGGATATTATGACAAAATTGTATTTAGTTAGACATGGTGAGACTGTAGATAATGCAGCCCAGATTATGCAAGGACAAACACCAGGCAAGTTAAACGCCACCGGCATTGCCCAAGCTGAGGAAGTAGCTCGCAAGATGGCCAATGACCACATCGATGTATTCATATCCAGCGATCTCTACCGCAGCATCCAGACTTGTGAGATAATCGCCCTACCTCATTTTCAGGACGAGAAATCCATGAAACAAGCCATGATTACAACCCCACTGATACGGGAGCGCGACTGGGGCGATTTCACAGGTAAGTTCATCCCAAGTCTTCCCAAAAATCCGAAAGACTGGCCAGACAACATCGAATCTATCGAAAAGATGAAATCACGCGCACAGAATTTCCTCACCTGGCTCAAGGTGACCTATCCCGACAAAACTATTCTTGCCGTAGGACACGGCATTATCAACAAGGCTATTCAGAGCGTTTATTTCAAGCGCCCTATGAACGAGATAGAAAAGATGGGAAACGCAGAGGTAAGAGTTCTGATCTTATAATCTGCTTCTATTCCCCACCTTATTATATATATATAGAAGAATCCAAACTATAGAATACCCAATATCCTATATGAAGAAGATTCTATATTCACACTTAACATTTCACATTTAACATTTTAAAACCCCTCTCTTATGGCAAACAAAATCGCTTTGATTACAGGAGCTACCAGCGGTATCGGTGAAGCATGTGCACGCCGATTTGCTCAAGGCGGATACGACCTGATTCTTACTGGAAGAAACACAGGCAAGTTGGAAATCATCAAGAAAGAACTCGAAAATGCTTACGGCATTATGGTCCTTGCATTGGCATTTGACGTTCGCAACCGTGAAGCTGCCCAGAAAGCCGTTGATTATATTCCTTCACACATGAAGAATATCGACGTACTCATCAATAATGCTGGTCTGGCTCGTGGACTGGAACCAGAATACGAGGGAGACTTTGAGGATTGGGATCAGATGATAGACACCAATATCAAGGGACTTCTCACCATGACCCGCCTCATCGTGCCAGGAATGGTCAGCAGAAATCATGGACACATTATCAATATCGGAAGTGTTGCCGGTGATGCTGCTTACGCAGGAGGCAATGTTTATTGTGCCACCAAGGCTGCCGTCAAGGCAATTACAGACGGACTCCGTATCGACGTGGCTCACACCAAAGTGCGCGTCACCAATGTAAAGCCGGGATTGGTGGAAACCAATTTCTCCAACATCCGCTTCCATGGCGACAACGCCCGTGCCGACAGAGTTTACGACGGAATCGTACCGCTCAATGGTGATGATGTGGCAGATGTGGCTTTCTATGCAGCCAGTGCTCCTGAACACGTTCAGATAGCTGAAGTACTTGTGCTGGCCACCCATCAGGCAAATGGCACCGTCATTCATCGCAACTAAGAAATCCTCGCAAACAGAAAACGATTGCGATAAAATAGAAAATCCTCGCTACGAACACTACGATTCGTAACGAGGATTTTTATTGCTAAGACAATTTGCCTGAGAGCGATTATTTGTCGAGTTTCTCCACCAATCCTGTCACATAACTGCAAAGGATTCCGATACCCTTCTCGTTTTCACCACCCTGCGGAATGATGATGTCTGCATAACGCTTGGTGGGTTCGATAAACTGCTCGTGCATAGGTTTCAGCACCTTCAGATATCTGTCCACAACCATCGAAACCGTACGACCTCTGTCTATTGTATCGCGCTGGATATTGCGGATGAGTCGCTCGTCAGGGTCAGCATCCACGAAAACCTTCAGATCCATCAGGTCACGCAGCTTCTTGTTGAGCAAAGTCATGATTCCCTCGATGATGATAACCGGCTTCGGTTCCACATGGATCGTTTCCTTCTCACGATTACATTTCAGATAACTGTAAGTAGGCTGTTCGATAGCAATTCCATTGCGCAAATCAGCCAACTGCTTATGGAGTAATTTCCAGTCGAATGCATCAGGATGATCGAAGTTGATAGCATGTCGCTCCTCATCCGTCATTCCCGTCGTATCATTATAATAGGAATCCAGAGGAACCACAGCCACATAATGAGGAGGCAAAGCATCCACGATTTTCTTGACCACAGTTGTCTTGCCCGAACCGGTTCCTCCTGCAATACCGATAATCGTTATTTTATCTTTTTCCATAGATTCGTTAATATTAATTTATTGTACGCGTACCTTATTATATATATAGAATAAACCCAGAGATCTCATCAGAAATCAAAGAATATCATCAAACATTCTCTTGTAGAAATCTGCTTTTTTCTCAACTGCCAAAGGATAAGCCCGGCTGCTGCTCGGCATTCTATAGAGCCTCAACGTGCGATTCTCGAAAGAAAACTCCACGTATCCTCCCATGGCAGGAGTCTCAGTAATACCATAATGTTCAGAAAACACCTTGGTAGCCAACTGTCCTGCCGTCAGCACCGCTTTACATTCCGGCAAAGCTCGCAGCATTCCATCCAGATCAGACTGTTCCACGATTTTCAAATCCTTGTCAGAAGCCGTATTCTTGGTACGAATCACTTTCTGCGCCGTATCAAAGAGAGCAACTCCCTTTTCTCCAAGAAATTCCTTGATAGCCTCCAGCCTGTATTGCTTATGCTCTACATCCACGAAATGAAGTTTATCTCCGAAAAAGATAATTCCAAAGATGCGCCACATATCATTCTGAAAATTAGGATAATACCAGGGAATGCACCAGCGCTTGGGTGAAGGCGGGAAAGTACCGAGCATCAGGAGATGCGCATTCTTGGGCAACCAAGGTTCGAAAGGATGACTCTCTATCATTTTCTTTCCTTATTTTTTTTACTTTTTTACCTTTTTACCTTTAAAAATCACTTCACTTCCTTGACCAGGTACATGACTACAGGCAAGTGGTCGCTGAAACCATTGAGCCATCTGCCACCAGCCTGAGTGCGCAGCGGAGCACCCTTGTACTGACCTTCCTGCTGGATAAGATAATCGCGGCGGAAAACCTGATGAGCAAAATACTTCAATGTAGAGAAATCCTTATTCTTAGCATCCTTGTTGAGCAGGTTTGGCGTAATCACAATCTGATCGAAGAGATTCCAGTTGCCATTATAGAATAAGGTGCCCTTACCCTGCTTGGCCAGAATATTATACCATGGATTGTACATATCGTTTGGTCCAACCTGACTGATCTCCGGTTTGGCGCTCAACACCTCATGCATACTCTTATTGGTAGGATCATCATTCATATCGCCCATTACAAACACCTTCATATCCTTGTTGATGCGGAGCAGACTATCCTTGACAGCCTTGGTTTGGCGGGCACCCGACTCACGATAGAAAGAACCAGAGAAACGGCTTGGCCAGTGACAAACGATGACAGCCACATCCTCACCAGCCATTTCACCACGAACAGTGAGGAAACCACGAGTATAATAAGCACTGTCCTTAGCCTTCTCCTGAACATAAGGCACCAACTTTACATTCTTCACAGAGAAGAGAGAAGGATTGTAGAGGAAAGCACAATCAATGCCACGACGGTCTGGACCCTCTATATGACAATATTTCATATTACGGGCCTTCAGAGGAGCCTGCTCTATCAAGTCGTCCAGCACCTTATGATTTTCCACCTCTGACAATCCGATGAAAGCACACCCCACCTTAGGCAACTTATCCGTACCCATGTCGGCAAGCGCCTTGGCCATGTTGCGCAACTTATTAGTATATTTCATTCCGTTCCATCCCTTGGCAGGAAGATATTCATAATCATTCTTGCCCTCATCATGGCAAGTATCGAAGAGATTCTCCTGATTATAAAAACCTACTGCATAGAGATTGAATCGTTTCTGCCCTTGAGCAAAAGCAGCCAGACTGACTATCAGGAAGGCCGCAAACATCAATACATTTTTCTTCATAAATTTATTTTTTATTTAGATTATCAAAAATCTTAAGTTAGTAAATGTGCGAAAACTCGCTATTAGAATGCAAATATCGGCATTTTATTTGAAAAAACCGCATACTTAATCAAAATTTAAACGAAAAAACTTTTAATTTTAAAAAATATTTTGTTACTTTGCAGACATTATTAGTAATTAAACTATAAACTATGCAACAAAAGGTAAAATTAGCAATGCTTGCGCTCTGTTATGGTCCGCTGGCTTTTGCGCAGAATGTTGAGCAAAAGGCTGCATCCAACCTGGACGAGAACGCATTCACATTCACCGAAGCACAGTTGGGTGAGGATGATGACATGTCTCAGAATGTAACCATCCTCAACTCTACCTCTAACGTTTATGCATCGGAGGCAGGATTCCTCTTCTCTCCTATGCGTTACCGTTATCGTAGCTTCAATCAAAAGTATAACGAGGTTTACATCAATGGAGCACCTGTCAACGACATGGAAAGCGGTCAGTTCCGTTTCTCCAACATCGGTGGCTTGAACCGTTTCTCCAGAAATGTAGATTTTGCTTTGCCTTTCGAAGGAAACAACTATTCTATGACAGGCATGGCTGGTAGCAACAACTACGACTTCCGTGCCGGAAGCATGCAAGTGGGTCAGTATGCATCAGTTGCTGTTGCCAACAGAAATTACACACTTCGTGGTCTCTACACTTACAGCAGCGGTTTCAACGACCGTGGCTGGGCATTCTGTGCCGGTCTCACCTACCGATGGGCCAACCGTGGTTATGTGGAGGGTACATTCTACAATGCTTTATCTTACTACATCGGTGTTCAGAAGAAGTGGAACAATGGTCACTCCCTGAGTATCTCTACCTGGGGCAACCCTACCGAGCGCTCTACACAGGGTGCTTCTACCGACGAGGCTTACTGGCTCGCCAACGACCGTTACTACAACCCTTACTGGGGTTATCAGAACGGCCACAAGCGCAATTCGCGCGTTGTCAACGACTTCTCCCCTTCTGCTATCGCAACATGGGACTGGGACATCAATGATAAATTGAAACTCACGACTTCTGCATTTGCCAAGTACTCTATGTACAAGAGCACCAAGCTCAACTACAACAATGCAGAGAACCCACAGCCAGATTACTGGAAGAACATGCCAAGCAGCTACTATGACATCTGGAATCCTTCTTCTGTCAACAACAACCCTAATACATGGCAGAGCTGGAAGAACTCATACGATTTCTGGACAGCAAGCAAGGCTAACCGCCAGATTGACTGGGACCGCCTCTACTATGCTAACGAAAATGCAGCAAAGGCTGGCAATGAAACAATGTACTACATCCAGGCTAAGCATAATGACAACTTGAACCTCACCTTGTCATCTACGCTTACTGCAAAGGTAACCAAGAACTCCAAACTGGTGAGCGGCTTCATCTTTGCCAGCAACAGCAACCGCCGCTACCAGACTTTGGAGGATATGCTTGGCGGCTCTCTCTTCCACAACATCAATAATTACGCTCTCGGAAAGTATCCAGCTACTGATCCAAGAGTTCAGTATGACTTAAACCGTCCTAACGCCCCAGTCAACGAAGGCGACAAGTTCGGTTACGATTACAAGATTGAAGTGATGAAGGGATTGCTCTGGACATCTTACACTGCAGAATTAGGCAGATTCCAGACTATGTTCAGCGCTAAATTGGGTCAGACCAATATGCGCCGTCATGGCTATATGCGCAATGGTATGGCTGCAGAAAACTCTTATGGTAACAGCGGAATCGCCAGAATGGGCGAAGGTGGTGCCAAGGGTAGCATCAGCTTCGACGCCGGTCGCGGTCATGCGTTCAAATTAGGTGTTGGCTACGAGTGGCAGCCACCTAAGGCTAACACAGCATTCGTATCTCCTGAGATCCAGAATGACTTCGTGAGAGATTTGCATGATGAGCATATCTTCAGCAGCGAGTTCGCTTACCAATACCAGAACTCATGGATGCACGCCAACCTGAATGCATACTATAGCCGTCTGGACCACGTTACGGAGTGGCAGAACTTCTATAGTGATATGGACGACTCGTTCGTATATTTCAGTCTTCCTGGCTTGCAGAAGGAATACTATGGTGTAGAATTGGGTCTCGACTTCAAACTCACATCTTTCCTCAACTTCAAGGCTATCGGTACTTTGAGCGACAACAGAATCCTCAAGGATATTGAGACTACACGTTCTGAGTCTGTCACAGGCGACTTGAATACTGAAATGACATATATTAAAGGTATGCGCGAGAGCGGAACTCCTCTCAACGTAGGAAGCCTTGGCTTGAGCTATCATGCAGGTGGCTGGTTCATCGACCTCAACGCCAACTACTACGACCGCATCTACCTGTCATACGCACCTATCTACCGCACCCTGTCTGAGTTGTCTCGTCTCAACGCATTCGACAACTTCGGCAACCTGATGCCAGGTTATACAGACCAGGCTAAGGGTCATGGTGGCTGGATGGTTGACGGCAGCATCGGCAAGAGCGTACGCTTGAAGCACGGCAGCTTGAACTTCAACTTGATGATTACCAACATTCTGAACAACCAGAAGATCGTATCTGGCGGTTATGAGCAGAGCCGAAGCGATTTCTCAGGTAATGGTGATAGCAGCAAGGAGCGCGTTTACAAGTTCTCCAAGAACCCTAAGAAGTATTACGTATTCGGAACAAATGGTATGTTCCAGGTTTCTTATAGATTCTAATAAAAAGGAAAGATATGAAAAAAATATTATTCATAGCAATGGCTTTTGCCAGTATGTTTTTTGCATCTTGCATGGGCGATGGTTATGCTGATCCTGATAATACGATTAAGGTGCCTGCGGCTCCTGTCGGTGACAATAATATCAAGGAGAAGAATGTCATCACAATTGCACAGCTGAAGGAAGACTACAACAGCCTCATTGCTAATAAGAGATATGAACAGATAGACAAGGACATCCAGATCAAGGGTTATATTACCGGTAATGATCTCGGTGGCAACCTTTACAACGAGGTTTGTCTGCAGGACGAGACGGGTGGTATCTTAGTTTGCATCAACAGAGCTGCGCTCCATGGTGAGTTCCCTGTTGGCCAGCAACTCCTCATCAATCTGAAGGGCCTCTACATTGGTGGTTACGGTTCTCAGGCTGAGTTGGGCGGTGTCTATACCAACACCACTACAGGTGCTCAGTCTATCGGTAAGGTTGACCGCTACCAGTGGAACAAGAATTTCAAGATTTTGGGTTCTCCAGACGCAGCCAAGGCTGAAAGTTTGGTAGAGGTGTTCGACAAGACCAAGATCAAGGATGCTGACTATCTGAAGTCTTGCTCTGGCAAGTTGATGCGCATTGAGAATGTACAGTTCTCTCAGGCTGACGGTAAGACCGTTTATGCCCCAAAGACAGAAAAGGACAAGACCAACTGCGTGAACCGCAACTTGACTGATGCAGAAACCAAAACACCTATCAGTGCTTCCAACCTCTTGGTTCGCACTTCTGCTTATGCCAAGTTTGCCAATGTCGCTTTGCCAAAGGATCCTGTCAACATTACAGGTATTTTCACCCGTTTCAACAATGTTTGGCAGATTCTGATCCGTACAAGCAATGATGTTGAGACTGCGCTGAATATTACTGGTGGAACTAAGGAAGAACCTTACACCGTAACCAACGCCCTCAAACTCATCAATGCCGGTAAATATACAACAGATAAGGTTTATACTACCGGAATCATCTGCGAGGTAGGTAGCGTTGATACAGGCTCGTATGGTAATGCTACATATTCTATCTCTGAAGATGGAAAGGCTGTTGCCGGCAAGATGATCAAGGTATTCCGTGGCTTCAATCTCGACAACCAGAAATGGACAGAAGAGACAAAGGGCACCCTTGCCGTAGGAAAGAAGGTTGTCATCTATGGAACATTGACGATGTACAATGGCACTCCTGAGATTGACAAGGAAAACTACCTCATCTCTATCAAGTAATTCATCCATTAGAAATTTTTAAATAGAATAACAATATGAAAAAGATTATATATTCATTGTTTGTGTTGGCTATGGCAGCCTTTACTTTCAGCAGTTGCGAGGACGTTCCTGCTCCTTACGACATGCCTACTAAGCCAGAGACTCCAGAACTTTCAACAGATGGAACTGAAGCCAACCCATATACTGTAGGTGATGCTAAGATTGCTGCTACGGGTACTAATGTTTTCGTAAAGGCTTTCATTGTAGGTTATGTACCTGACAAGGCCCTGAATGAAGCTATCTTCAGCGATGCTGCAAGTGCAGAAAAAGCTCCAACAAACATCTTGATTGCTGCAAGTGCAGATGAGACCAACGTAACTAACTGTATGCCAATCCAGTTGCCAGCAGGTGCAATTCGTACTGCACTCAACCTCAAGGACAATCCTGGCAACTTGAAGCAAGAAGTGATTCTCTGCGGTAATATTGAGAACTACTTTGGTGCAACTGGTTTGAAAAGTGTTGCCTATGCTAAGATTGGAGCCAAGGAATTTGGCACAAAACCTGGCGGTTCAACCACTACTCCAGATACTCCTTCAACAGGTAAGGGTTCTGCAAGTGATCCATACACCGTAGCAGAAGCTATCGCAGCCATCAAGGCAGGCGCTCCTACCAACGAGGTTTACTTGACAGGTATCATTTCTGAAGTTGGATATTACAATGAAACATACAAGAGCCTTTCTTACTACATCTCTGACGATGGTAAGAGCAAGGCCATGCAGGTTTATTCCGGTAAGGGCTTGAATGGTGCAGACTTCACATCTAAGGGTGATTTGAAGGTTGGTCAAAAGGTAACAATCAAGGGTATCATCAAGTCATTCACCGACAAGAATGGTACAGAAATCATGGAGGTTGACAAGAGCAGCACTATCATCAAGATAGAAGGCGAAGGCACTGGCGGTGAGGTTACTCCAAAGCCAGAGATTCCTGATACGGGCGATGGCATGACTGTTAATTCCATTATTAGCGGAAAGACCAGCGCAACAGACCTCACAGAAAATTCATATGGCACTCAGGCGGTTGACAAAAACGAAACATGGTACTCTTGGAAATATGAAAATGTAGCATATAGCGGAGTTAAAATCTGTAAAGCTAATGGTGATTTCACAGGATGCATACAGGTACAAGGTAATGCAAGTGATGCCAGCAAGCAGGGATTCTTCTTCAACTCTTCTGCGTTCAGCAAAGATATCAAGAGCATAACACTCTACCTCTCCACAAAGGAAAACTACTACGCTCCTACTTACAGTATCTACGCTGACAATTCTGCCAATGGAAAAACTAACAAGGTTGCACAAACCTCAACAAGCAAAACCACCGCAGATGGCTTCGCCACTTATACTGAAACTTACGACTTCAGCTCATACAATGCTAAGTTTTTTACATTGTGGAACAACACCCAAGGTGCACTCTACATTAAGAAAATCGTCGTTACTTTGAAGTAATACAAAACATAATGAGAAATCCCCATTGCCTCTCATCAGGCAATGGGGATTTTGTTTTCAGCTATGTTTCTTGTGTTCTGTCAAATTCCTCCAGAAGTTCCTGCTATGCCCTTCAAGCGGTCCCTCGAGGACCACGTGATGGGGAGCCGGTGAACAAGAGACGAGCAACGAGGGATCACGAGGCGGGCAACGAGTGCCCAAACAGAGAACCGCAATTTGGGCAATATATCTGTGATAATAAAAAAAGAGTAAAAGAAAGAAAAACATCAGGAAATATTTGGCAGAAAGAAGAAAAAGTCGTAACTTTGCACCCTGTTAAGTGTAAAGGCTATAATGGGCATGCACCGAAAGGACATGAGATGATGCGAAGAACATCCCCATAACGTCTATTTTTAATAACCCAATAAAAATAAAAAAGAAAAATGAAAAAAGGTATTCATCCAGAGAACTATCGTCCTGTAGTATTCAAAGATATGTCTAATGGCGACATGTTCCTCTCTCAGTCAACATGCAAGACTAACGACACTGTTGAGTTCGAAGGCGAGACTTATCCAGTAGTAAAGATTGAAATCTCCAGCACTTCTCACCCATTCTATACAGGTAAGAGCAAGCTTGTTGATACTGCAGGTCGCGTTGACCGCTTCATGAACCGTTACGGTAAGTTGAAGAAGTAATATACCTTTTCATTTAAAGGATATATTATCGCAAGATACAAAAGTGCGTTCGAGCGTAGTTGCATATACGCTGGTACGCACTTTTTTCGGTTTTATACATTTCTACGAGAAAGACTATTTTTATATTACAAATTATATTCTAACACGACTTTTATGAAACGAATCAAAATTTACCTTTTGATGCTTCTCGCTGCACTCACAGTAGGTAGCTGTGGAAGCGATAATGACGGTCCTGATGGTGGTGACAATGGCGAAACTGGCGGTGGCAGTGGAATTGTCAATACGAATAAAAACATCAATGTTGTAACCCCAGGAATGCCTGACGAAATCACACGTTTGGAATTTCCAAAGGTGAAAGGTGGAACAAGTAAAGTCATCGTTCACGAAACTGACCAATACGGTGTCAACTTCTGCACAGAATTTGATACCAGTAAGAAATCACAGCGATGGAGCTGCTATGCAGTCTATAAGAGTAACAACCTGAAAGGATGGAATAGACAGAACTGGAGGAATGGAACATCTTGGGAAGGTAAGACATGGAAAAGTGACCCTTTCCAGATAGATCCCCAAATTCCTGCCAATATGCAACCAAGTACTAAAGAATTCAGCTCTTCCAGCATGCCAAGCGAAGGAATCACGTACTTCCAGAGAGGACATATCGTTGCTTCTGAAGACAGAATCTGCAGCAAGGATGTAAATGGACAGACTTTCTATATGACCAATATGCAGCCTCAGAGAGAAGAATTCAATGGTCGTATTTGGGCAGACATGGAAGCTAAAATCAGAAACTTTCTGACATACAATATGAGCACTCAAGCTGCGTATGCCAATGATACCATGTATGTCTGCAAAGGTGGAACCATTGACAAGTCTGAGCAGATTTTGGGCTACACAAAAAATAGATTTATAGTCCCAAAATACTTCTTTGCAGCAATCATGATCAAAAATAAATCCGGTCATAAAGCCATCGGATTCTGGTTTGAACACAAAGTTTATCCTTCCACAGAGAAACTGAGCGCACATATTGTCAATATTGCCAAACTTGAGGAACTTACTGGTATTGACTTCTTCTGCAATCTTCCTGATGATGAAGAAAGACTGATCGAGAACGTGAATATCACACCATCCTATTTGCAAACCGTTTGGAAAATAACAAACTAAGTTTTCTGATACTTTACAACAATTCACTATACAGAATAAGAGGATGCATCGAAACGATTCGTTTGATGCATCCTCTTCACTTTTCCTCCAACACAAGGTCTATCTTCTGCTATTAAAACGAGAAGACGTTCCCTTAATCGGACTCTGATAAGCAGCCTTACCAAATGATTTATGCTCAGTTACATCTGCTCCACGAGTCTGAGCCTTGGCATTATTGGTATCGTTCAAGCGCTCAAAATCAAAATAGATAACATCGCCCTTAACGCTTCCCGTGCCTATCATATAACCGAAGAAAGTATCATATCCCTTCTTGTCTTCATATCCCAAATGGAAACCAGCCTGAGAAGAACCATAGTCTAACACAAAGGTTGCCCCACTATTCTTGTACTTGATATAGATATCTCCATTATCCTCTATATACCAGGAGAAATCCAAGGTCTGGCTCTTATCTTCAATGACATTTCCTTGAGAATCCAAGAGATAATCAGTCTCCACACCCTCTCCACTATAAGATTTTGAATTCTGATTATATTGGAAGAACTTCATGGTCGTATAATAAACATCTGTGCTACGCGATTCACCATCCTCATTGATATAAGAATAATCCATCTCACCGCCCCATTCTCCACAGAGAGTCTGGGCCATTGCCGTACGTTCATCACCACCTTGGTTGTTCCCATTACCACCCTGATTCCAATAATCATTATTCCAGTGCCAGTCGCCATAGTTATTGCTCCAGCCGTATGGATCGTGCCAATAACCATCATACCAAGGATCATCGTCACAACTGACAAATGTCATGGATGCTACTGTTATCGCAGCCAACATCAACAAAGATTTTATATTTTTCATATCTCGTCCCTTTCTTTTTTATCTGTTCCCTGAGGAAACAGCAAGTCTCTTTACTTATTCTTATAATTTACCACTCTTCTCAGATATTTCAGCGAATCAGAATCTGAGGAAGAAGCACGGGTATCATCGAAAGTTCCCTGATGAGGCTTAGCCCAACCATATCCCCAGGAATCATACCAATCATCACTATCATACCAGTCATAATTCCATCCGTTAGGAGAAGCCGTCTTCACCAATCTGAAATCCGCGCTGCTATTTCCACATTCAACCGTTCCATAGAAATAATCATCATCCAAAGAATAGTTATAAATCGTAGCATACGAGTTTTCCTCTCTGAAGTGAATTTTGATGACACCATTACTCACTGCCCAATCTATATGATTAGCAACATAATTCCAAGGAGCATTGCTGTATCGGTCTATCCAATACCCCGTTCCGTGGTCGGAATAAGAGTTGCTTGGTATAAACGTTATCTCAGAAGTGGTAGAAGCATAATAATGATCACCATACGTCAATCCAATATCCATATAGCCTTTCCAAGTGCCATATAAAGTATCGCCAATGTCAGCGTCCTCATCGCAAGATGTGAAACTGAGGCTCATCAAAGCCACGATAGCCATCGTCAAGAGAGTCTTTAAATTTTTCATATCCATATAAGTCTTTAAATTACATTTCTTTGTTTATTTGCTGCAAAGATACGCCAAATAATCATACCAACAAAGGGTTTTTAGGAAAAAAACAGGGAGAAATCCCTATGATGTAATGGAATATCCCTAAACAATTTGGAAATTACAAGTTTTTTGTTTACCTTTGTCCAAGAAAATATTAACTTAAGAATATGACCAGAAGAATCATACACATTATTATATTAGGGTTATTATCAATATCCGGATATTGTGGAACACCCTATTGTGACATCAGAAAGTTCTCTATTCTGGATGGACTTGCAGCCAACAACATATCAGACTTATGTCAGGGAGCAGACAACATGATGTGGTTTGCTACCTATAATGGTCTGTCATATTATGACGGCTATACTTTCCACACCTTCCGTGACTTACCTGATAACCAAGATATCCTCAGTACGAACCGTATTCGCAATATCTTCCCTTGCACCAACTATGACCTTTGGTGTATTACATACGACCGTCGCCTCTACGTATATAATACCCATTTGTGCGACTTTGTAAACATAGAGGATCAAATCAACGAGAAGTTCAACATCCATCTTTATGCCGATAAAATTTACCCCCTAAGTCCAAAAGCAAGTTGGATAACTACAGCTGACCACAAATACGCAATCAGATTTTCAGGAAAAGAATTTACAGACGACAATCCAAAACTCATCATGGGAGGAACTAAAAGCCTGCCAAGTGGAAATATCTGGTATATTACCGCCGACAAAAAGGGGCGTGAATGGATTTTTACAGACAAGGGTACTCACATCTATGGTACCAAATTCACCACTCCAATTCCATTTAAATGGTTCCGACAGGTAGGCAACACCATTTACCTGGCTACAGCAGATGGCAGAGTTGCCGTCTTTGATGAAACCAGAAACCATATCTCCATGATTCCGATGCCGGAAGGAGTCACAAAAATCAATGAATTAAAAAATACAGGCTATCAACTCCTGATAGCCACAAATATCGGTGTAGTAGTCTATAATCCACGTACATTCAAATCTGAAGTTGTAAGTGTTCAGAACCCTAACCAGCCTGTAGCAGAAGTCAAGAAGATATACGTAGATAGCAAAGACCAGCTATGGGCATTTACTGACGGTATGGGTGTAACCATCATCAATCCGAATACATTGGAAAAGAAATGGTTGTTTGCAGACCAGGAAAATCCAGTTTTGCGTACTGTCAGCGAAAAATATTTCATCATGGAAGATGAACACAATACGCTATGGATGATACCTAATGGAGGTACATTCTGCTACTATGACAGAGCGAAAAAAGAATTGGTACCTTATGTTTTGCAAAGCAACTCTCAAGGCAATGCAAGTATTCCAAAAATCACTAAATACGTAATTTCAGACCAAAAAATTCTTTGGGCAACGGGTATTCATGACCTTACACAAATCAACTTCAAATATCATGAATATACGCTGAGCCAAGTTGAAAATACAGAAAGCGAAGTACGCGCCGTCACCCTTGACCATAATCGTAACTATTGGGATGGATTTACCTCTGGATATTTAAAGATTAGCAATGACCTGCATCAGAAGCTTGGCTACATCACCCCAAGTGGTCAATTATCACAAACACCAGTTCAGTTCTCCACCTGTGGCATCTATGCACTCTACGAAGACAGTCAGGAACACATGTGGATAGGAACAAAGGGAGACGGGCTCTATCTTTTGAAAGACGGAGAATTGCAGCATTTCACCCATAATCCAGCAGACCCATACTCTCTGCCTGATGATAGAATCTATGATATTGTAAGCGATAGACAAAACAGAATCTGGATTGCGACTCGTGGAGGATTGGCTATTGCAGAAAGAGTAAACGGCACCTATCGCTTCATTTCAAACAGAAATAAACTCAACTGGTTCAAGAATGGGCTCTGCCAAAGATTACGCCGAATTACATGTACCAACAAAGGTACCATATTAGTAGCAACAACCGACGGACTTGTTACATTCTCCGACGAATTCAAGGATTATTCCAAGATTAAATTCTATCATTCTAATCATATTATAGGTGATACAGCTTCCCTCATGGCAAGCGATGTCAACTATACATTGGTTCGTTCTAACGGAGATACTTATATCTCTACATTAGGGGGTTGTCTGCAAATTACAACCAGTAAATCATTATTAGAAAATAATATAAGAGTCGAATTCGTCAAGAATATCAACCAGGACGAAGGTATCGTACAGAGTATGATAGAAGATAATGCAGGAAATATCTGGATTATCAGGGAATCCAGTGTCGATAAATTCAATCCAAACACAGGAAAAATAGATGTTTTTGGACCAAACGATTTTGATTTCCACATGACGTTTACAGAATGCCGCCCTTTCCATGATCCTTCAACGGACAAGATTACACTCGGTACCCCTATGGGGAGCATAACCTTTGATCCGAAGGTACTCAATAAGACTACCTATCAACCGAAAATACTGTTTACCTCTCTGCACTTCAACGGAGAGGATCATACCATTCCTATCCTGCATAGGTCAAATATAGTCATTCCTTCTGACAAGAGAAATCTGACCATAACCTTTGCAGCACTTGACTATACCAGAAAGTATCAGACATACTATGCATATTGTCTGGAAGGTCATACACCAGAAGGCGTATGGATTCCATTAGGAAGTCAAAATATGATTGGTTTCAACCGCATTCCTCATGGTAAATACATCCTCAAGGTAAAAGCCACCAATACACATGGCGTCTGGAGTAAATATATCGCAGAACTCCCGATAGAAATCGAACCCACTTTCTGGGAGAGCATATTGGGAAAAGTCATTCTTTTCATATTGTTCATCTTAGGTCTTGGCTTAGTATTCTATATGTATAACAACCGACAAATACAAAAACTCAGCCATGAGATGAGTGTACTGAAGAACCATTTCTTCAGCAATGCTTCACACAAATTGAGAACCCCTCTCTCTCTGATAGGCGGTCCAATAACAGAAGTGCTGGAAAATGAAGAAGGACTCTCAGAAGAAGGCAGAAACCTCTTGACTTTGGTTCAGAGGAATGCCAGAGAGATGTACCAGATGGTCAACCAAATGCTGAAGTTTGACAACAATAGCAATTTCTATGAAGATGGAGGTCTTGACAAAGATTCTCATGTAATCCAAGGAAATGGAGAGATAGAAGACTCAAATGCCAAGGACTACATAGAAGATGTAGCTTTAGACTCTGCAGAAGAATTTGAAAAGGGAGAAAAAGATATCACCATACTCGTGGTAGAAGACAATGCGGACCTACGCACCTTCCTGGATACAATTCTGAGAAAGGACTACAATGTATTACTTGCAGAAAATGGAAAGAGAGGTCTTGAAATGGCACGCAAATTTGTACCAGACTTCATCTTAACTGATGTTACAATGCCTATCATGGATGGAATCACCATGGTACATTACATCAAACAAGACAGCAATATCTCCCATATTCCAATCATCATACTCTCTGCCAAGGCCAGCCTTGAAGACCACCTCAAGGGATTTGAAGAAGGAATCGATGGTTATCTGACCAAACCATTCTCTGCCACTTACCTGAAAGGCAGAATTGAAGCGGCGATCAACTATCGCAAGAGTCTGCAACAAGAATTGCTCAGAAATATTCATTTTGAAGACGAAACGCAAACGAGTCATAACACGACTGTTCAAAACAAAGCAGAGGAGCCTCAACGTATTACGATTGGCGAATCTACCATTAGCATACAGGATCATACCATCAAGAAAGTGCTGAAGTTTGTCTTGGAAAACATTTCTGATCCAGACATGAAGATAGACGATATTGCACAGGCCATGGGCATGAGTCGCAGTGTACTCTATGGAAAAATCAAAAATGCGGTAGGATTGACTCCTATTGATTTCGTCCGTCACATCAAAATTATGAAAGCCATCGAGATGTTACGGGATACTGATGAAACGCTGACAAGCATTGCATTCGCTGTAGGCTTCAGTGATCCGAAATATTTTTCTAAGGTGTTTAAGAAAGAAATGGGTATAATTCCAAGTGAATATAGGGAGAAAAACAAATAAAAACAGTTTGATATACCCTAAAAAACAAAAAATACACCATAAAAAAAGAAATTTATTATACTTTTGCATCAGTTCTTAGAAAAGTTAAATGATAGATTTTTTGTGAACTTCTTAAGATACAAGTAGTTATCCATACAGAAGTTCAAAAAACCCAGGGTTTGTGAAAATCCTGGGTCTTTTTATTTTCTAAGTTATTACTTTTTTAGAAAAATTATCAGTCATAATTTACTCTTCTAAAAGAAAAATAGTATCTTTGCACTCTAAAAGAAGAAATAAGAATAAAATATATAGATACAAACAAAAATGAGAACTGTTTACGAATTCTCTGTCAAGGACAGAAAGGGAAAGGATGTTTCCCTCAAAGAGTATGCTAATGAAGTATTACTCATCGTCAACACAGCCACAAAATGTGGTTTTACTCCACAGTATGAAGAACTGGAGAAATTATATGAGACCTATCACTCTCAGGGTTTTGAAGTCTTAGACTTCCCTTGCAACCAGTTTGGTCAACAAGCTCCAGGAACAGACGAAAGCATCCACCAATTCTGTAAACTTACATACGGTACAGAATTTTCCCGTTTCAAAAAGATAAAGGTAAATGGCGATGACGCTGCTCCTCTTTACAAATTCTTGAAGGAAAGCAAAGGGTTTGCTGGTTGGGATGAATCTCATCCTCTCTATCCAGTGCTCGACAAAATGCTCAGCGAAGCTGATCCTAACTACAAAGAGAGTAATGACATCAAATGGAATTTTACTAAATTCCTGATTAACAAAAAAGGTCAGGTTGTAGCTCGTTTTGAGCCTACCACCAGCTTTGAAGTAATTGCCAAGGCTATTGAAGAATGGCTGAGCAAATAACAGAAGTCTATCTCATTGATTGAAAGAATCACAGCTATATAGATAAAAAACGAGAATGCTTGTTAGCATTCTCGTTTTTTTACCGACACTCTAACTAATGCGGTGCTTAGCCTTGACTTTTGGATAGCTGCTGTATCAGTTCTGCCGTCAGTCCCGTTATTTCCATCACAGTCGCTTCATCCATGCCCTTTGTCAGCATCTTCTTGGCAATCTCAAGGCTTTTCTTTTCCATTCCTTTCTTCATTCCCTTTTCCATTCCTTCAGCAATACCTTCACGCTTGGCGGTGTCTACGGAATTCTTGATGTCGCGATACGCTA
>OGIG01000264.1_pt1 | contig 53667 bp, 39 predicted proteins | sample 1571601 | NCBI WGS metagenome assembly OGIG01 (sample SAMEA2581953, study PRJEB24529) | metagenome | biome: Human gut stool | place: China | collected 2011 | reverse complement strand
AGCAGATTGGCGAGAACACCGCCCTGGCGCACATCATCCGAATGGTTCAGGAGGCACAGGGCAGCAAGGCACCCGTGCAGCGCATCGTGGATAAGGCGGCTCTGATTTTCGTTCCAGCCGTAGCAGCCATCGCCCTCATCACCTTTTTAATATGGTGGCTGATAGGCGGCAACGCTGCTCTTCCGCAGGCCATCCTTTCAGCCGTAGCCGTATTGGTCATCGCCTGTCCTTGCGCCATGGGCTTAGCTACTCCTACCGCCCTGATGGTAGGCATCGGCAAGGCGGCGCAGAAGCAGATACTCATCAAGGACGCGTCGGCTCTGGAGAATCTCCACAAGATCAACGCCCTCGTCATCGACAAGACCGGCACCCTCACCATTCCTAACCAGAACATCGATTTCACCAAACAGGAGGATTTGGATCTGGAGACGAGAGAGACCCTCAAGCCTCATGCCCAGGAAGCGATGAAGCAGTTGCAGGAAAGGGGAATAGAGGTTTATATGATGAGTGGTGACAAGGAGGAAGCGGCTCATTATTGGGCTGAGAAAGCCGGCATCAAGCATTACCAGAGCAAGGTGCTTCCTGGCGACAAGCAGGCATTGGTAAAGAAACTTCAGGACGAAGGCAAGCAGGTAGCGATGGTGGGCGACGGAATCAACGACACCCAGGCCCTGGCCCTTGCCAACGTGAGCATGGCGATAGGAAAGGGAACGGATGTGGCGATGGATGTGGCGCAGATTACGCTGATGAGCGACGACCTGCTGGCACTTCCGGAAGCCGTAAAACTGAGCCAGAAGACGGTTCACATGATTTGGCAGAATCTCTTCTGGGCGTTCATCTACAACATCATCTGCATCCCATTGGCAGCCGGAGCACTCCACATCTTCGGCATCGATTTCCAGATAACGCCGATGTGGGCAAGTGCCCTGATGGCCTTCTCCAGCGTCAGCGTAGTGCTCAATTCGCTGAGATTAAAATTGTCGTAAATAAAATTAGGCTGCCAGCGATGTTTATAAAATACTGTCGGTATGCAGCAAAATCATCATGAAATAAAGCCTTCATGATGCTTCAAATTAAATAGGGGTAGGACGTGAATCCTACCCCTTTATTGTTTGTGTTGATTGCTTCTGTATTGATTACTTAGCAATACTCATTTACTTGATAACAACCTTTCTTGTAGTACCATCAGCCATCTTGATGATGTTGATGCCCTTCTGCAAGCTGTTGATCTTCACACCATTGATTGTGTAGATGCCTTCTGCTGCATTTACAGCTGGACGGTTCTCGATATTCTCGATGCCTGTAGCTACACCGCCAGTACCCTTTCTTGAAATACCCAAGACAGTGATAATACCTGCACCACCATAGCCCTTCGTGAACTCAACATACTTCACTTCCTTAGACTTATCAACCTTCACACTGTACTCATAGAGACGAATCTTGCCTGTATCGATATCGTCTTTGTAATATGGAAGGCTCTGTTTTGTGATAATACGACCCAAACCATATACAGCTTCGCTACCCGATGGAGTTTCAGCAAACCAATCCTGAGGAGTGAAACGATCATTATAACCATGACTACCATCTGTGTAATATGGACAAGCCACAAGACTATCAGAACCATTGGTTGAAACAACGAGGAAGTAAAGTTCCTCACACTTCTCTGGAGTCACGAAGTTCAGATTACCAGTTGAGTAGTAAGATCTGAGAGTGAGAGCATTCTTCTGACTGAAGTCTGCCATCTGGAACTGAGTTCCCTTCGCTGTTGTCACGATACCATCGCTGCCACAAAGTGCACCTTCCTTCTGAACACCATCAGTATAGAATACCCAACCCTGGTTGTCAAGAATATCATCACTGAAACTCTTAGAAGGCTTACCCTCTGCGATAACATCCACATTCCAACCTGTCACTGCTACTGGAGCTACTGCTGGCATAGCTGCTGCAAACTGCTCATAAGCTTCAACCTCTGCCATTGATGGATAGTAGAATGCGTTCAAGTTACAGATCACTGCGATATACTTAGTCTCCTCGAAGTCTGGCAAGATGTACTCCAACTCAGAAACCTCACCGAGATCAGAGAATGTCTTCACGCGCTTCAAGTTAGCAAGATCGTTACCTACAGCGATGCTGATCTCCTTGTTGACGATACCTGCTTCATCGTTATCATTTGTACCCTTGTTGTTATTAGGGAGGTGAATAGCAACCTTAGAGAGATTCCAAGACTTGCCTTCTGGAGCAGTAAAGATAGCCCATGTATCATCTCTATGGGTTGAAGGATTCTCGATAGATATAAGTGCATCGTCCGCCTTGTTGCCATCGGTCAAGCCTGTGATGTCGAACTTGTCGAATGCAACACCGAATCCGTAGTCACCCGTATAGTGACGAACCTCAGCAGTAGCACCTGTCAAGATGTTAGGCTGTGTATTAGAGTCGATGCTAATATTAACAACACGCTCCTTATATGAACCACCATTGTCAACAGTGATAGTAACTTTCTCAACACCCATCTTCATACCTGCTGTTACAGGGATAGTGAATGTGCAATTAACCTGATCCTCTGTGATAGCACCCACTTTCAAACCTGCGCTTGACTTCACGCGGCAAGAGAAATTAGGATCTCTTGGATCACCATTCAAGTCGTAACTTACTACGATGTTCTGTGTCTCACCAGCGTTCATCTTCATCTCAGAAGAAGGAACCGAAAGAGACATATTGTTGTCCTCAGAACCGAATACCTGGAACTCCCAAATACGGAGAGTACCGTTAGCCTCAGGAATCAACTTCACGTAACGTGCCTTGAAAGGAGGAATGTAGTCGGTCTTGACGCTCTCGTTTACACGGTTTTCTGCATCAACCACTGTTGTCCAGTTCTCACCGTCGTTAGACAGCTGAATCTTATAGTTGTTGATCTGGTCAACACCATGCTCAGGACCTGAGTTACCATCATAGATGCAGAAACCATAGATACGATATGCGCTCTGGCAGTCGAAGATAGCCCAACGGTCGCTCTGCAATGTACACCACTTACCGCTTGTCTCATATGGATAAACTTCACCATCGATAATCTTCCAAGGTGTCTCAGTAGAGTTGGTAGAGTTTGAGAAAGCAACCACTTTCTTGTTCTGTACTACGTTGTAAACAGTTGCAGCATCTTCCTTAGCAATGACGTCGATCACTTGCTTAGTAGTAGTAGAAGTACCAACAACGTTAGTAACATTTACTGTAACTTTCATCTTACCTGGCTTCTTGGCCACTACGAAGATAGTCTCCTCATTAGTAGGAGTACCTGGCTTGAACTCCAAGCCCTCTGGCAAAATCCACTCCCAAGCAGTAGGTTTACCTGTACCCTTGGCTGTGATAGATGTAGATTCACCTACTTCGAGATAGCTCTTACCCATAGAGAAGGTAACTACAGGAGCTGTACCCTTAGGATAGTTGAGCTTGATGCTCTTGGCAGGCTGCTGTTTCATATCCTTCATCACTGGAACTACTTCCATCTCGAGGAAATTGTCTACACCATTACGTACGAATGTAGGAACATAGAAAGCCTCGCCTCGAGTCTGACCAACCAAGATGCGTTCACCATTGTCATGCTTCTTATAGATATCGAAGTGATCGAAATCATCATTATAGGTATAGTCCCATGTCAGACGCACATCGTTCTTTTCTGCACCGAGAGTTGTGGTTGATGCAAGATTCTCTACTGCGACAGATGCAGGAGCATAACCTGCTGGCAATACTGCGAGCTCACCGAGTTTCAACTCATAATAAGGAACCTCTGTCTCACCCTTCATGTTGAGAGCAATCATATAGATGGTCTTGCCATTGAGTGATGTCAAGTCGTAGTCAGCGATGGTCCAGCCGTTCTTCTCTGTTACTGTAGCATCGGTCAGAGTTACATCTGGGTTGACAGAACTCTCTGTAGCCAACTTCATCTCAAGTGTACCAGGAGTTGTAGTCTTGTAAACAATACGGAGAGTGCCACCTGATGTTACAGGAATCATCGTCTTATAGAGACGCATGAGGTGATCACCTGTTGTCAAGCTTCCGCTCACCTCGATGCTTGAACCGAAGTTGTAAGCATCTTCCCAGTTGATAGAAGCTGTCAGATTGCCCTTGTTCTCTATCCACCAGCGCCATGTTGGCATGATGCTCTGTACACCACTATGATACCAGTCTTGTGTACCATTCTTGATACCCTCTACGAAGCGGTGCTTACCTACACCTACGCAGAATGAGCTGACGAAAGGCATATTAGTGATAGTAGAACGCTCCAATACGCGGTTGGAAATTCCTGGCCAAGATGTGGTAGATGTGACTGTTGGGTCACCTTCCTGATTTACCCACATCTGCTCTTCATTTTTAAAGGTTTTCTGAATAGCAGCATATGCGCTTGGACCTGTATCACCACTACCAAGAAGGTTCTTTACATTATCCTTCCAGATACGCTCCTCTGGGCAGAACAAGTCAATAGAACCTACGTGGCCGGTCGTTGGCATAGATCTGTTGAGGTAATAACCGAATCCGGTATGACCACTACTTACCACCTGGATACCTGCATAGATCTTAGAGAAAGTCTCTTCCTCTGTACAGCCCAGCTGGCTTGCCTGACCACGATAATCGCCATTAGCTCCATACTCCAAGAACTGAGAAGTATTCTTATGTGACTTCAGAATGGTTGGACTTGGTGAACCAGATGCATTGTACCACTGGATTTCCATGTGGCTATTGCCGTCTGCATCAGCGAGTGCATTAAACTCTTTGATGAAACCAGCCCATTCTGAGAGAGTAGAGCCACCAGACTCCTGGTTGATAAACCAACCATCGAAGCCCATATACTTAGCGATTTCATACAATTTCTTGGCAAAGATGTAAGAGCCATTCTCCTTGGTAAGCATTTCACGAACCCAAGCCTGGTTTCCTCCGAAAGCATAAGGAGGGAAGAATATCTGACCGAGAGATTTCACACCACTCTGGTGAGCTGCATCTGTAGATGGTGCTGGTGGAGGAATAATAATACCCTCGCTGGCAGAACCTGCCCAATAAACGAGTTTATCCATATACTGCCAGTAAGTTGGCTGGTATCCCAAGAAGTTGTTAGCGCCCTGAGATGGGCAAGAACTACATGTAGGGAAAAGAATGGTTGCATTACATACCTGTCCCTCATAGAACTGGTTTTTATTGGCTTTCATCAAGGTAGGCTCCTTGAAACGTTTTGCCAATGGCACCTTAGAACGATTGAACTTGGCATTCTTGTCAGTTTCTGGGGACCAGTTCTTGACGTGTTCCGGATGCCAGCAACCACCATAAGGCTGTTGAGCACTTGCTGTACCTCCAAATATAATGGAGAGCATTGCAACGCTAAAAAGTCGATTTAGTCTCATACTTTAAAGGTTTAAGTTAATATTGTATAGTTAATAATTTATTTTCTGCTTTTGAGTATCTCGCCGTTTTTGAGATTTTTTCCTCGTTTTTAGCTATTTTCTGCACTTATAACAAGAATAAAAACCAAACTACTTAGTCAAAATGCATTTTTTTTATTTTTTATTCAAAAAAATACCGCTATAGCTATGCTCACGCAAAACTATAGCGGTTTTAATAAACCTAAACTAAACCTAAAAACAACTTTTTTTAGATAAATAATACATCTTAACTTAACATCAATTTATAGCCTTATTGATAAATCTGTTTTATGAAATAGATATTGATTATGAAAAATCTATATATTTTCTGAAGATTCTACTTGATAATATTGGTACGGCGGATGAAGTCGATGATTTCCGGTACATAACCGAAGGCTAATCCGGTAACGGTATCTGCACAACCATAATATACTGCAATGCGACCCGTCTCTGCATCACAGAGAGATGCGCATGGGAAGCAGACATTAGGTACATCTCCTACACACTCGTAGAGCTCCTGAGGAGTAATCAAATACTGACCTGAACGGCCCAATACTTTCCACGGTTCATCCAAATCGAGCAAGGCTGCACCAAAAGCATAAACATATCCATTGCAGGAATGGAGCACACCATGATAGAGCAACAACCAACCCTCGGAAGTCTCAATAGGCACCGGGCCAGCACCTATCTTCATACATTGCCAAGCACTCTCCTCGAAAGCTGCAGGAGCCATCACATGACGATGATGCCCCCAATACTCCAAGTCGGGTGACTCGCTATAGAAGATGTCACCGAAGGCAGTATGACCAGTATCACTCGGACGACTCAGCATGGCAAACTTGCCATTGATCTTGCGAGGAAACATCACGCCATTGCGATTGTATGGCAGGAAAGCATTCTCTACCTGATGGAAGGTCTTGAAATCCTCTGTCCATGCCACACCAATCGTTGGTCCATGATAGCCATTACACCAGGTGACATAATACTTATCTCCTATCTGGCAAACACGAGGGTCGTAACCATAGACCCACTCTCCTACCTCAGGATCATCGCATTCGAAATGGATGGTGTCCTCATCAATGTCCCAATGTACGGCATCCTTGCTGAAACCGGCATGAAGAGTCATACGGCGATTCTTGTCATCACATCTGAATACACCTGCAAAACCATCCTCAAACTTAACTACTGCACTATTGAAGATACTATTGGAGTCGGGTAGCTGATTACGCTTGATAATCGGATTCTGGGAATAGCGCCAGAGCGGCACGCTGCTTCCTTCTGGTCTGTCTTCCCAAGGAATGTTGGGAAGAGCAGAACCTATGATTTTAATTTCTTTCATTGTCGTTACTTTTTAGAAAAATCAATTAGTGACTGTTTGGGAAATCGATTAGAGACTGTTGAGCAAATCTACCTTACCATCATTGATGAGCTTGATGACCAACTCTCCGAAGAGGGTGTTCTGCCATGCAAACCAAGCACGGGTGTATTTCGAAGCATCGTCCTTATGGAAAGATTCATGGATGAATCCCATCCCTGCATCGGTATTCAGGAGGGTCTTCATGCACCAGCGAATCTCATCATCACTCTGGGCTGTGAAGCACTTCATCATGATAGACATCGGCCAAGGCATATCATAACCGATGTGCGGACCGCCGATACCCTCGCCTGCCTTGCCACGGAAGAAACAAGGATTGTCCTCGCTCCATACGAAACGGCGGGTGTTCTGATAGATCGGATCATTCATCTCAACATCACCCAAATAGCCCATACCCAAAAGCGATGGAACATTGGCATCATCCATCAGAAGGCGGTTGCCGAAACCATCTACCTCATATGCATAAATCTTGCCATATTTAGGATGATCATAGACTGCATACTTCTGCAAGGCATCCTTTACTTCGGCTGCCAAGGCAGAACAATCCTGTGCAATCCCGAGTGCCTTATTCTTCTGCTCAGTCTCTGATTTCTCTGCCACATGTTTCAGGATTTCAGCCGCCTTGTTCATCGCAGAAACCGCCATGAAATTGGAAGGAATCAGGAACGGAAGAATCGTGGCATCGTCTGAAGGACGGAACAGGGAAGCAATGAGACCAACTGGCTTGACAGGAGCTCCGAAACCATCCCAGCCCACGGTATCGAAGGCACGATCGGTCATGCGGGTAAAGTGGTAAGCCTTGGCTGTTTCCTTGCGCTGCTGCTCATGGAAGGTCTTGAGGATATTTCCGATAGCCTGCATCCAGTCTTCTCCAAAGATGGAGTCATCGCCTGTTACCTTCCAGTACTCGTAAGCGAGGCGGATAGGATAACAGAAAGAGTCTATCTCATACTTGCGCTCGAAAACCTCTGCCTTCATCTCGGTATCATCCTTCTGCCAACCTGCTCCGGTAGGTCCGTCATTATAGGCATTGGCATAACGGTCGATATTGATGCACTTCAGCTGGCGCAGGATAACACCACGCAGCATCTTCTTCAATTTCTCATCCTTGTTGGCAAGGGCTACGTATGGCCAAACCTGAGCACCTGAATCGCGGAGCCACATGGCAGGAATATCACCTGTATAGACGAAGGTATCGTCATCGCCATTAGCCAACTGGCGATAATGCACCGTACTTTCCAGCGTGTTCGGATAACAGTTGGCGAACATCCAGGCGAGTTTCGGATTCTTCTTGAGGAGTTTCTGTACTTCCTTGATTTTCTTCTCCACTGCCTCTGAAGTAAAGAGACGCTCAGCTACAGGCGGACGCTTGGACTCATACTTGCCATTGACAGGTGTTACCACCTTAGTGTAGCGGGCATGAACATCTACCTCAGCATGCTCTTGTGCCATCGCCGACATTGCCGACATCAGGGCTATTGCAAATATTGTTTTTCTCATTGTCTGGGTTTATTTATGTTTCGATTTAAATTGTGATTTCTTTTAAGGTCTATCTGCACCACGGATTCCCCACTTGGATGGCTGATTGCCCATCTGGAGTTCGAGGGTTCCTCCCTTCATCATATCCTGGTACATGATATACGACTTGGTATAGGTTTTACCGTTGAGTTTGGCAGACTGCACGTAGATATTTTCCGGACTGTTGTTCTTGCAGATAATGGAGAAGTTCTTGCCGTCGCCTAAGCTGATGGTAGCCTTGTCCATGATCGGACTGCCGATGATATACTTGCCGCCTGCAGGTTCTACCTGATAGAGTCCCATCGCAGAGAGAATATACCAGGCTGACATCTGACCCACATCCTCGTTTCCACTCAAACCATCGAAATCATCCTTATACATCTCGTGCATGGTCTGGCGGATAAGACGGGCTGCCTTCCAAGGCTGACCTACATAATTATACATATAGAGTACCTGATGACTCGGTTCATTACCGTGGGCATACTGTCCGATGAGACCAGAAATATCAGGAGAGGCATTATCGCCCATATTGCCCGTTACGATGAAAAGGGAGTCGAGCTTGGTCACAAATTTCTGTTCATTACCGAAGAGCTTCACCAGTCCATGCACATCATGTGGAACGAGCCAGGTGTATTGCCAGGCATTTCCCTCGGTATAATCATCCTGACGATGAACAGCTGAGAAAGGATTAAACGGTTCGCGGAACTTGCCGTCGGTACCGATGCCACGCATAAAACCGGTCTTCGGGTCGAAGTATTTACGATAACTCTGGGCACGTTCTGCGAAATACTTCTCATCCGCCTTCTTGCCTAAGAGTCGGGCCACTTTCGCCACGCAGTCATCAGCCAGCGCATATTCCAGTCCCTTAGCCACAGTCTCCATTTCCGGATCCTTGTCATAAGGCAGGTAACCATATTTCTTGAGAAGACCGAGGCCTCTGTCTTCACGCAATGCCGACTGTTTCATGGCCTCATAGGCTCCCTCCTTATCCTTGACATATCCTTTGAGCACCAGGTCGGCAAGCACCGGGATGCCCGGATTGCCCACCATGCAGTCGGTCTCATTGCCCATCAGATGCCATACCGGAAGCTTACCCTGCTGGCGATAGATATTGATAAAAGTACTTGCCACGTCTGGGAGCATTTCCTTGTGGATGAGCGTCATCAGCGGATGGGCTGCACGATAAGTATCCCAGAGTGAAAGGGTGGTATAATTGGTGAAATCACCCTGATGCACCTTACCGTCGGCACCGCGATATTCTCCGTTGACATCAGAGAATACGGATGGAGCGGTCATCGAATGATACATGGCTGTATAGAAAATGCGGCGAGCAATGGAATCTGAAGTTTCCACCTTCACCTTGCTCAATTCCCGATTCCATGCCTCGTCAGCCTGCGCCACTACCTGATGGAAATTCCAGTCAGGAATCTCTGTTTGCAGATTCTGTCGGGCATTGGCAATGCTGACTGCAGAGAGACCAACCTTGATCATCAGAGGGCGGGTGGCATCTGCCACCTGAACCAGCCAGCGTCCACTATCGAGCGGTTGTACTTGAACCGGTTGAGAGAACTCAGCCACGAAGAAATTCTTCTGGTCCTTCGCCCATCCTGTAGAGAAGCGATGACCTGCCACTGCAGTTTCCTTCACCTCATCCAGCGCATAATCGGTAGGTTTATCCCATCCGATACCCTGGAAAAGGTCGAGTACCAACTGTGCCTTCTTCACGTCTGCCCCAAAGGTATAGCGATGGAAACCAGCACGCTTGGTGGCGGTAAGTTCCACCCATACATTCGGCTGCTGCAATTTCACTGCATAATAGCCCGGGCGAACATTCTCATTGGCATGATGGAAGAGCACTTCCTTCTGATGAGCATCTGTCACCGGGAGGAAAGCAACATCGCCTAATTCTCCGATACCCGTTCCGCTGAGGTGCTGATGACCAAAGCCGATGAGAATGGAGTCAGACTGATGATAACCGGAACACCAGTCCCAACCACGGGTATGCTCAGTAGGTCCCAACTGAATATAACCGAAAGGTACGTTGGCACCGAGGAATACATGACCATGACCGCCCGTTCCGATTCTTGGATTGACAAATTGGGTCAGACTGGAGGTTGCCTGAGCTTTATCATGAGCAAAAGCGGCTTGTGGATAGTCTCCACCTATCACACAAGCCAACAATAATAATATAGGAAATAATCTTCTTCTCATTTTCTGAATTTAAGATATATTTTAATGATACTATTTCATGAATTTTGAGAAAGAATATGGCGCATCTGACTCCAGAATACCTCTCTGCAAATTCGGTTTTTCAGAAAGGTGGAAAGAGATCTGCGCACCCTGTCTCAGGGAATTCAGGTCGAGATAATTAAGATCATACTTCTTTCCGTTCATCTGCATGTCATCAACATAGCATCCGTCACCTTCCGACTGTATGCTTACCTGCTGTCCGTTCTCCAGATGGAGTTTCATAGACTTGAAGTAAGGAGTACCCAATGCATACTGTCCTGAACCCGGACAAACCGGATAGAAGCCCATCGCAGAGAAAACATACCAGGCTGAAGTCTGACCGTTGTCCTCATCGCCGCAATAACCATCTGGTGTCGGTGTGTAGAGGCGGTCCATCACCTGTCGCACCCAATACTGGCACTTCCAAGGTTGTCCGCTATAATCATAGAGATAGATGGCGTGCTGGATAGGCTGGTTGCCGTGTGCATAATTGCCCATGTTCATCACCTGCATCTCTCTGATTTCATGGATGGTAAATCCGTAATAGCTATTATCGAAAACAGGAGGGAGAAGGAATACCGAGTCAAGCATCTGGTTGAACTTCTCCTTTCCGCCCATCAGACGGATGAGTCCTTCAGGATCGTGGAATACCGACCAGGTATAATGCCAGGCATTTCCCTCGGTAAAGGCATCGCCCCACTTGAGCGGATTGAAAGGAGACTGGAATTTTCCATTCAGCAATCTTCCGCGCATCAGACCACTCTCCCTGTCGAACACCTTCTCATAGTTCATCGCTCGTTTGGCAAAAGGTTTCAGTTCCTTCTTCGACTTGCCGAGCGCCTTGCCAAACTGGTAGATGCACCAGTCATCATAGGCATATTCCAAGGTACGGGCCACACTTTCATTGATTTTCACATCATAAGGCACATAGCCCAACTTATTGTAGTACTCAAAACCATGACGTCCGGTAGAATTCACTTCAGGATGAACGGCATTGGCTCCATGAACCACAGCCTGCCAAAGGGTCTCTGCATCATAACCACGTAAACCGGAAAGATAAGCATCGGCCACCACAGAGGCTGAGTTGTTGCCCACCATGCAACCGCGATGCCCCGGACTCGCCCACTCTGGCAGGAATCCGCTCTCGAGATAGGTATTGGCAAGACCCGCCTGAATCTTCTCATTCACAGAAGGATACATCAGATTGAGCAGTGGGAAAAGGCAGCGGAAAGTATCCCAGAAACCGGTATCGGTAAACATATAGCCCTTCTGTACGGTTCCGTTGTAAGGACTGTAGTGAACCACCTCACCGGCTGCATTCTTCTCATAGAAAGCACGAGGGAAGAGAACGGAGCGGTAGAGACAGCTATAGAAAGTACGGAGATGGTCAATGTCCTCATCCTCCACTTCTATCTTGCCGAGCACCTCATTCCAGCGGTTTCTACCCTGCTGACAGAGCTGCTGCATATCTGCCTGTCCCAATTCCTGAAGGTTTTGCCAGGCCTGTGACTCACTGATGAAGGAAGAAGCCACACGAGCCACAACCTTCTCGCCTCTCTGACGAATCTTGAAGGAGATGATGGTGCCCACATGATTGCCTTCCTGCTGGTAAGCCTCCTGATAACCGCCCTGAACCATACCCTGGTATTGACCATCCTTCACATTGACGAAAGCCTCAAAATCATGGTCGAACTCGATGACGAAGTAATTTCTGAAATTCTCAGGAACACCTCCACTATTGCGGGTAGAAAAGCCCACCACCTTACGCTCCTTCGGGAGAACCTTGATGAAGCTGCCCTTGTCGAAAGCATCAACTACCACATGAGCACTATCGGTCTGAGGAAAGGTGAAGGACATCAGGGCTGCACGTTCCGTAGGACAGAGTTCTGCCGTCACATCATAGTCGGCGAGATAGACACTATAATAATAAGGTGTAGCCTTCTCTGCCTTATGAGAGAACCAGCTGGCACGCTGCTCCTCATCAAATACCGGTTTACCCACGATAGGCATCAATGAAAACTGACCGTAATCATTGATCCAGGGACTCGGTTGATGCGTCTGCTTCAAACCCCTTATCTTCTTAGCAGCATAGGTATATTGCCATCCGTCGCCCATCTTTCCTGTCTGTGGAACCCAGAAATTCATGCCCCAAGGCATGGCGATGGCAGGATAAGTATTGCCTGTGGAAAGTCCATGGTCGGAATCGGAACCCATGAGAGGCTGCACGAAATCTACCGCATTCTGTACATTCACCCTGACGGCTTGTGCCATCAAGGTGAAGAATACAAATATGAACAAAACTGATTTTCTTTTCATAGACAACAGCCTGAATGATTATCTGAAATTGTTTGGCTGCAGGCGATGGCCGTCAGCGTCATTGGTATCAGCCACATCCCACCAGAGTCTTGTGCCCTGAGTATTCACCTGCTGGAGTTCTGGATGAGAAGTGAAGTAAGTGTTGTTATTCTCGCTGAAAGGATAGAGAATGCGCTTGATATTCTTACCCATAGGCACGTCACCTCCACTATTGTTGGTCAACTGATTTGCCAAAGCAGGATAGTCGGTGCGACGGAACTCAGCCCATCCTTCATTACCATTAGGGAAGATAGCCATCCACTTCTGGGTGATGATTGCTTCAAGCTGCTTCTCCTTGTTGTCGCTACCCTCGAACACCTTACCCGTAAGGGCCTTCTCACCATCGATGTAAGCCTGTGCCTTATCATTGGCAATGCCGTAGTAGTCCATAGATGCCCTGATACCAGACTTATAGTAATCCTCTACGGTACCTGTAAGTTCCATGCCAGCCCATCCACGCAAAACAGCCTCTGCCTTCAGGAACTCAGACTCAGCATAGCCCAGGAGGAGGTAAGCACGCTCACGACTGAAGAAGTAGTTAGAATCCAAGTTCTTGCCCAGACTCTTAGGCGCAGTACGGGTGAGTGAATAATTCAAGGTTCCCATATCAATGACAGGAGCCTGAGCACCACGCTCACAACCTACGAAGTCTTCTCTCTGGCTATCTTCACCTGCCTCCAAAGTGCTCGCTGTCATCTTGCCACGATACCAGCTTACCAAGCAACGTGGGTCTATCTTCTTGGTGACATAGTTATTTCTACCTGTCTTGATCTTATATTCTGCTCCACCTTCACTGGCATTGCGATAGAAGTTCTCCAGATCTTTAGACATTACGCTCTCACCATTGTAGCAAACACTACACATCACCAGTGGATGCTCGTTACCACCGTCATCAGTACCACCTTGGCTTACAGGAGCATACTTAGGAACGATCTGCATATTGTCGTCGTTGCTCTGCATCAGTCCATACTCGTTGTTGAGAGCATTTTGTGCCTCCTGCTTTGCACGAGCAGGGTCTACGTTGGAGATACGCAAAGCCATGCGAAGGCGCAGGGTGTTGGCAAATCGAAGCCACTTGTTCCAGTCGCCATGATAGCAAATATCGTCTGTGGTATAACCAATCTGGGTTGCATCCGTTGGCTTGATACTGTCTACAGCCTGCTCCAACATACGGAACATGGCATCGTAAACCTCAGCCTGGGTGTTGTAAGACACATTGTTGGTCTCAGGAATCTTGGCCTGCACATACTCCTTGAAAGGCATATCGCCATAAGTATCGGTATTGGCAAGTGCTAAGAACGCATAGTAGATACGTGTGGCATAGAACAAGTTCTTGTACTTCTTGGTATTTTCGTTGAACTTGTAGGCACGCAACAAGGTACGATACTCACTGCTACGGTCGGTATAGAAATGTCTCCAGCGCGCACTGCTCCATCCATCTTTATAAGAATAATCAGGAGATGCGCCAGCATGCTTGGGCTGGTTGTTGGCCACGAAACCCGCATAGATGTCATGACTCAGGTTGGTAGTGGTCTGATAGTCGTTGAAAAATCCCTCATAGAGGAAGTTGCGGAAAACAGAGTTGGCAGAGCTCAACTCACTCTTCAGCGCCAAGGAGTCTTCCTTGCTCACCTTATAGTCGATATTGATATCGGCATACTTGGTATTGTCATCTTCACCAGGCTGCTCTTCACCGCCGCCAGTAGTGTTATCAGGCAATTCGTATGGATTCTTGCTCATCTCATCCATGTCATAGCAGGAAGATAAACTTACCAATGCCATGGACACAAGCATCGTCTTGAATATAATCGTCTTTTTCATTGTCTTGAACTGTTTATGATGTAGTTGATAGTATTTAGAAGCCTACATTGACTGAGAAACCGAAGGTGCGGGTATATGGCACTGCGGCAAAGTCAAGGGCCTGTGAGAACATAGAAGTATCATAACCTCCATCAGGATTGCCTGGTGTATGTTTCAGCAGGAAGCAGAGATTACGTGCCACGAATGACAACTTCACATTGGTAAGAGGAGTCTTCTTGAGCACGCTCTTTGGCAGGCTGTAACCCAATGCGAGTTCCTTCAACTTGATATAGGAAGCGCTGTGGATAAACATCTCTGCATAACCCTTCTGCGACTTGTACAAACCGATGTTGGAATAGTAAGACTGTGCACTTACCTCCTTGGTATTCACCTGTCCGTCGGCTGTCACGCCAGGAACTACCATATAGTAGTCGCTCACACCATTCAACTCCTTGTACTCCCCACGATAAGCCGAACGCTCTGAAGTTCCTACAGCAGTAGCCATACCTTCTGATACGCTCACGATATCGCCGCCAAATCGCATATCAAACATCGCAGTGAGACTTACACCCTTATAGTTCAGACTTGGAGTAACAGACATGAGAAGTTTTGGCTCGATGTTTCCGATAGGATGATCGAGGATATACTGCTCCAGATTTCCGCCGGCATCACTACTGGTAACAGGCATCGGAAGACCGTTCTCGCCAATCACCATCTGACCATTCGCATCGCGCTTGATGAGGTTATTGGCATAGATATCGCCCAACTTACCTCCTGCCTTCGCACCTACCTTGACTGGCATGTTGCCATCGCCATTAAAGTAGATGTGATCCACGCCATTAGCCAGTTCATCTACACGGGAGATATTCTTGGAAATATTCATGGTGAGGTCGAACTTGAGGTCCTTGGTCTTGACAGGTGTGCCGTAAAGCATCAGCTCAATACCCTTGTTGGTAATCTTACCTGCATTCACCCATTGCTGTGTCCAAGGAGCAGATGCATCTACAAGCATAGCCTGGTTCTTGGTCTTGGTATAATAATAGGTGAAATCAAATCCCAAACGGTTCTCCAGGAACTTCATCTCAAGACCCCACTCGAAGGAAGACTTGATCTCTGGTTTCAGGTTGCTGTTCTTCTTCACGGTCTGTGGAATTGGCACACGGATGCCATTCTCATAGGTATAAGAACGGGTGTTGTAGAGATTGTATGGATTTGGGTCCTTACCTACCTGAGCGAAAGACAGACGAGTCTTGGCGAAAGTCATCCACGCTGGCAACGGATGGTTGATAGAGCGCATGAAATCGCTGAAGATATAGCTCACACTTGCACTTGGATAGAAGAAAGAACGGTTGTCCTTTGGCAAGGTAGATGACCAGTCATTGCGGGCTGTAAGATCCAATGAGAGATACTCACGGAAAGCCAACTGCAAAGAACCGAAGGCTGAGTACATAGAGCGCTCATGGCCATTCTCACTGGCATTGGTCAACTGATAACCTGTATTGAAAATCCAATTATCCTTCTCCAACATATTCTTGGTAGCAGCACTCAGCAACTCGTACTTCTGGTACATGATGTTGGCGCCCAGATTGTAACCCAAGCGCAAATCCTTGGTCACCTGATTGTCACCCAAGAAGAGGAAAGAGATATTGTGCTCGAAGTTGTTTTCCTCCGAACGGCTCATATTATCATCGGTAACGATCTCGCTCCAGTGTCTGCCCGGAATGCTCACAGCAGAGTTACCCAAACTCAAGTCTGTGGCCTGGATGCGTGTGCGATAGTAATCGAAAGCATATTTAGCATTAAACTTCAACCAGTCGGTTACGTTGACATTAGCACCATAGTAACCGAAGGCACGCCAACGCTCATCACTATTCTGGAAGCGATGACGAACATAGTATGGGTTGGCATACTGCATATCTGGTCCGAACCAGTTGCGATGCAATTGGTCCTGAGTTGTATAAGTCTGAAGATCCTGCAAACGCACGTTGCCAGGAATGAGAAGCAACTGGGCTACCTCTCCATTGAGACCAGTCATCGGACGGTTCTCGGCTTTCATGCGAGAAACAGAAATCTTGCTATCTGTAGAAAGATACTTATTGATAGTTCTACCTGCATTAAGGTCAACTATCAGCTTATCCAATTTCTCTCCATCGAAAAGACCCTTATTGTCGTTGAAACCCAAAGAGAGACGGAAATGACCTTTCTCATCAGAATTTCCGAGAGCTACGGTATGGAACTGGGAGAAACCTGTATTGAAGTAATCCTTCAACTTATCGCCATAATAGCGGTAAGCGATGTTCTCACCGAGAAAAGAAGGTTCCATTCTGCCATCAAGCGGAGCACCGAATGCCAACTCGCTGGAAAGCGTCTTGTTGCCATCCTCATCAGTCTTATAAACCGTAGCACCCTGAGAGCCCTGTCCGTACTGCTTCTGCATAGGGATTGTTTCAGCCACCTTACTCCAAGTAAAGTTACCGTTGTATGTGATGCCGAAGCCCTGCTTATGACTACCCTTCTTGGTTGTAACGTAGATCACACCATTACCTGCACGTGAACCATAGAGGGCTGCAGCGTTGGCACCTTTGAGTACCGAGATAGACTCTATATCCTCTGGGTTGATGTCCAGAGAAGTGCCACCACGGTCGTATCCGCCATAAGCAGAAGCATCAGAACTCTGGTTGTCGGTAAAAGGAACACCATCTACCACCCAAAGAGGCTGGTTATTATCAGTAAGAGAAGAGTTTCCACGGATAGTGATCTTGGTAGAACCGCCAAGACCCGTACTGGAAGTATTCATCTGCAGACCAGCCACCTTACCGTCGAGGGCACCAGTCACAGAAGGGTCGCCAGTCGTATTGAGAGCATCCGCTTTGACATCCTGTACGGAATATCCCAACATCTTCTTCTCGCGCTTGATACCGAGGGCAGTAACCACCACTTCCTTCAGCGCCTGAGAGTCAGGAAACATCTGTGCGTTCACGTTATGTCCTTCCTTTGCAGCCATATCCATCGTCTTATATCCGAGATATGTAAACTGCAAAACAGGGGCAGGTTCATCGGTCTCGATGGTAAAATTACCATCCATATCAGTTACAGCACGATGATTGGTGCCTTTTACGAGGATGGCAGCGCCAATGAGAGGTTCCTTGTTTTCATCGAGAAGCGTACCCTTATATGTACGTTTCTGTCTTGGTTGCTGGGTGCTTGGAGTTGTAGTAATTTCCTTTTTCTTCAGATAGATGATTCCATCCTTAATCACATAAGATACACCCTTATCCTTCAAGAGCTTGTTTAAAACATCCTCTACCTTACCGTTCTTCACCTGAACGGCATTCACCTGCATCTTTGCCAAGTTGTCGTCGTAAGTAAACTGGTATTTAGACTGTTTCTGGATTTTCTGGATGACTGCTCCCAAAGTGGTCTGAGAAACATTCAACGAAATCTGGGCTTTTACAGATGTCCAGGAACTGGAAACCAACATCAGAGCCAAGGCTGCAGCTGCGGTTTTAGTTTTTTGTAAATGATACCAATGTGTCATAATCCTTGTTTTTAGCATTTAGGTTGTTATAACTACCTTTTGTTGTTATTAATTTCAAATATATAACAGCAAAAAACAAAAAAACACTTACCCAAAAAATTATTTTTTTGAATAAGTGCTCTCTTTTTCTCGTATAACAGTATAATTAAGGTGTAAACCTTACTAATTCACTACTTCGTGATAAATACCTTACTGCCTTTCACGTGATAGTGGATAGGCAGGGTGTTCTGCAAGAGATCGAGAACCGAGTCGATGGTCTCCTTCTCTTTGATGACACCGGAGTAAGTATTCTCCTGATTGATGGTAGGATCAACAACCACCTGCACATCGTAGATATTCTCCAGCATCTTGGCAATTTCATTCACGCTTGCATTATTGAAAGAAGTCTTGTGCTCATGCCACATTGCATCCTTATAGACATCGGTTTCAGAAACCGTCATGCTACCTAAGCGCGCATCCACACATGCCTTCTGTCCTGGTTTCAAGACGATCATACCCTCATCATGATTTCCTTCTACCCTCACCTTACCTTCGAGCAAACTGACGGAAGCCTGCTGATGAGCCTTATCCACATGGAAATTGAAAACGGTACCGAGCACCTTAACACTCATCACATCGCTCTCTACGATGAAAGGCTTGTGCGGATTTTTGGTCACCTCAAAATAACCTTCACCGTCTATCTCTACCTTACGGTCGGAACCATCAAACTCTTTCGGATATTTGATGGAAGCAAGTTTGTTGAGCCAAACCTTAGTTCCATCAGGTAAAGTAACCGTCGTATCATTGTCGGCACTGGCCATCACCACCTGCATCTGCATATTAGAAATCGGATTGTGCTGGAGATAGAACCAGGCCAATCCACCCAATACGCAGACCACAGCAATCGCAGCAGCCCGACGCCACATACCTATTATATGCGCATGATGCTCAGCCTGCTGTTCATCCTTCATCTCCTTGATCTTAGCCTGCATTCTCTGTTCAGCAAGCATCAGTTGGGTCTTTGGCATGAACTGCGCCTTGAGCTCATCGCTCAACTTTTCTTCTTTGAAAAGTTCTTGTTTTTCCTCCGGAGAATTCTTCAACATATCCCTTAATGCGATGAGTTCCTCTTCCGTGCACTCACCTGCCAAGAATCTCGCCTTTAATTCCTCATTTATCATATAACAATCTTGCTTAATATCCTTTTAAATTAATGATCTAATTAAATACCATAACAATAATTGTTGAGAAAACACTTACTCAATAACCTATAAAAAAGGTATAAAAAATACAAAAAATATTCCCAAACGAGCCCTAAGAGACTTTAAAGCCTTATAAATATGGGCTTCAACGGTACGTACGGATACGTTCATCATCAGAGCAATCTCACTATTTTTCATATCCTTGAGATAGCTCAAAACGAATATTTCCCTGCATTTATCAGGAAGTTCCCCTATGGCCTGATTGATTTTTCTTCTCAACTCCATGTTTTCCATGTCCTGTTCTCCATCTCCCAACGAAGAGAAGTAGCACGACATACGCATTTCGTTGATATCTTCAATGGCTGCAATATTGACTTTCTTATAGCGCTTCAAGTAATTCAATCCTCTGGAGTAAATCGTCTTATAGAGGTATGATTCTATCTGCGGGACATCCGTCTCCAATGCATCCATACGATTCCACAATTCAAGAAAAGCTTCTTGAACTACATCATCGGCAGCATCCTCCCCTACGATACGTTTAGCATAATAAAACATTCGAGGGTAGTACTTCCTAAATATCGCTTGATACGATTCTTCTTTTACTGTCTGCATTACATAATATATCTTTATATATCTTTAGCTATTAGTTCTAATTTAGGTCGGTTTACGCCAGTTATCTGCGTATTTTCTTCACTTCTTGAACTACTTTGGGCGCAAAGATAAGTAAAAAAGATGATAAAAACAAATTTTTGCTTACAAATCAACTATAACATCTGTTATTTTTTTACTTTTTACTACTTTTCATAATTGTTTCTATACGTAAATTTAAAAACTGTAGTCAGTGCACTCCCTAAAGTCTGCTTTTAGTCATTAAACAACTATTACACAAAAACTTTTATTTATAAAAAGTATAGAACTTAGCAGACTATTTCTTAACTTGTCTTCAATGGTTACCTTTCTTCATCGCCTTTAAAATGCGATAGGATGTCGTGCGAAATCTTGTTGTTTTTATATACAATATTATACCCAAAAAGTCTGCTAGCACACTGCCAGCAGACTTCATTTTTCGCTAATTTACTCTAATACTGTAGTTACTGATTTACTTAGCAATAATCAATTAAAACGTATCCTAAAAACCTAATCTTTCAATGAAAACTATTCTACCCTTTTCTCTATAGTATGCTTTTAAAAAAGACCATTATCTTGGAATTTATTCAGCCACAGCCTGCTGCTCTGAAGAAGCCTGAACTTCTGTTGCCTCTGTAGGATTTGTCCCTGTAGGAGTAGAAATCTCCTGATTTTGCTGCTCAGTAGAATCTTCTGCACCAGCCTGTGGAGTGACAGGAGTACTTACTGCTGAAGAATCTGTAGGAGTAGCAGGAGCTACGGTGTCAACTGGAGCAACCTGAGCGTTACTCATCATCTTATTGGATGCAAATACGTTACTTACTGAAACCATTACAATAGCTGCGATAGCTGCAAATACGAACTTTTTCATAATCTTATCGTTTTTAATTGTGAATATTTATTTTTTCTTTGTGGATTCATTGGCGAACCCACTAATGATATTCACAATCTGCGTGCCAAAAGAAGACAAAAATACAATACATGCTGATTATCAGATAGTTATACTATATGTACCAAAAACAAAGATTGTGGAAAATGGGGAAATCGTGTGGAAATATTCCACAAAAAACTGGGGAATGGCATTTTTTCATATAGATTATCTTTTCAAGTTTATTAGAATGAGATGATGGCAAATGGCATAAAAAGAAAAAGGCAACTGCAAGCATCTTCTGCCTACAACTGCCTTCCCTCTTATATATGGAAAACCTTATTTCTCCTAAAATGAAGAATATCGCTATTAAGCGAAGTTCTTCTTGTTGGCTATTGCACCAAGCTCTGCTACGGCTGCAACCACCACTGCTAAAATCATACCTAATACTATCATAATATAGTTCCTTTCTCTCTTAAAATCTGTTATCCTAATCTTTACCTTAATATATATACTCTCATACTGAGCATCCTAAGATGCTCATCTTCAAGCCTTTTTACTTGCTAAGATTCATTTTCTTGTTGATCTCTACAATCTCAGCAAATGTGATAGCCAATACAGCTAATGTCATTCCAAAAATCATCATAATTGTTACCCTTTCTTTACTTTAATTATCGTTATTCAATCTTTTCAAGTGCAAAGGTAATGCCTTTTTGTGTACGCACACAAATTTTGAAGGGATATTTTCAAAAAAGCCTATATTTCTTGACTTTTATCAATTTCTGTCATCGTCAGTAAGCCAAAATGGCGCATTGGAATTCACTATCTGCCAAATTACTTCTTAAGATTATTTGCTTGTCACAAATATTTTTTGTATTTTTGCATGCTTGAATATACAGGAAAGCTATTTGTATTTTTCGGTAATACAGATGGTAATTCTATAAAACAAGCCTCAAGTTCATCTTTCAAGTGAATGCCTTCCTGATACATTGCCCGGCATCATAGCAGGGTTCTTACCAAATACGCAGAAAAGAAGCATTGAAGAAACTGATGAAAATTCGAAGTAAATGTAGAGTAAATGTAGAGTAATTATGAGAAAGAACGCAAGAAAAAATCAACAGAAATATGTTGAACTTTCACTATTTCCTGAAGAAGAGAAAAATGACAATATAAAAAACTCTATCTCCTCAGAAAACAAAGAAAAAGAATATGATATTTCTGTGTGTCAAAGATTGTACTCTCCTACTAACAAAGAGTACAATCTGGCAGATTTGTTTGAAAGACTGTCCAAATCTGCTTTCCGCAGCCGATTCCGTCTTTCGAAGAAGGAAAAAGATTATATTAAAGAAAAAGGCTTGGCAACAATCCGTAAACATGCAGAGGATTTCATTGCCAAACGCCTTGCACCTGCCATAATTCCCAATGACGGTAAGCAAACACCAATGAGAGGGCATCCTGTATTTATTGCCCAACATGCCACAGGCTGCTGTTGCCGTAGTTGCTTCTTCAAATGGCATCATATACCAGCCGGAAAACTGCTGACAGAAGAAGAGCAGCAATACGCTGTTACGGTACTGATGACTTGGATTGAAAAACAACTGTGATAAGCTCTGTATGGATGACTTATTCATGAAGACTACTTCCTCTGACTGTTTCCTCGCTTTTGGATTCTTCCATACTTATCCTTATAGGTTGTAGTGGAGGAATTGCCAGTTTGTCGAGTGGTACTTGTACCCGTACGCTGCCCGTATTTATCACGATAGACCGTAGTTGTAGTAGAAGACGTTCCAGGATTTTTAATGCTGGTTGTGGAGGTTCCTGTCCTTTGACCATATTGGTCACGATATACCGTATGGGTCTTTCCCTGGGAATTTGTAGTACTCTTAGATCTTCCGGTAATCTTACCATATTTGTCCTTATATACAGTAACAGACTTATTCCCTCGAACGGTAGTCACAGCTGTACCCTGCAGTTCTCCATTCTTTCCCCGAATAGTCTCCTTGATAGTCTGAGGCTGCAAATAAAATAAGAAAAAATCCACCTTTAGAGGAAAAAAAATATGTGGAGAGCTTATACATTTAAAAAACTGAAGCAACAATATTACCTTTATAATTTTGTCGCACCTTTAAGAAGTTATGAATTTATCGCAAACCTTATAATTTTGTCGCAGATAAAAAATAAACTTTATTATTTTGTCCATATCCATCTTATAATTTCGTCGTAACATCTTATAAATCTGTCGCAGATTATGTTTGTAAATAATTGGTTTTCAATATGTTACAAATTCAGAAAATAATAAGCCAAAATAAAAGAGATAAAAATGAGCAGGACAATGTAATATATTAATAGGTATTATATTATATATATATTATACTAAAAAGGCTATTTTTGTCCCCATCCTACTGGAATCTACCCTTTTTCCTGCTTGTTTTTGGAAAGCCAAGCATCTTAAATAGAAAACAGACTTTTATGCGCGTTAAAATATGTATATTTCTGTTTTGTAGATTTAATTTTTTGTGTTTAAAATACCATAAAAATGAAAGAACAACAATTTTACTGCGACAAAATTATAAAGATAGAAATGCTATCTTATATAGAAGGTGCGACAAAATTATAAAGTATACTTGCCCCACTCATCATAACCTATATCTTGTTGTACAACCTTATAATTTTGTCGCAAATAGAACTATTACTACGTAAAAATAACATATCACTATATCACTACCTTCAAAAACTATGAACATCATGTATGAGAACTTAAAAAATAAAGGGAATAACTTTATAATTTTGTCGCAGCATTGATAGATACCTGCTTAGTACTGACTGAATAATCCTAATAAAAACACTATAAAAACACTTTCTTGAATCGTTTCTGCGACAAAATTATAAAGTATAAAATCTCCCTACCCCCAAACCTAACAGCTGACAATAACTATCTAAAAATATTCCTATTTATAATATACGACAAAAATATAAATAAAATAGATTCATTTACGACATGTTTAAAATTCAGTCTCAAATAACATCAAACAATAATTTTGGCTTATAATTTTGTCGTATCTTACTTTCGTGGAACCCAAATATAAGACCTAATTAACATTCCAGAAGTACATATAAAGTAGTTAAATCTTATAATTTTGTCGCAACATTACATTTCAAAAATCATATAATAGACTTTATATCAATTAGTTAAAGAGTTTTCGCTCATGTATTTCATCAAAATATGAAAATAAGCCTTCTCCTATGATGTTAATTTCATTTGCGACAAAATTATAAAGCTTACTATAGATTTCTATCGTCATTAATGCCCATTTATAATCTTGTCGCAGCAAAATAGAAAATCTTATAATTTTGTCGCAGATTCACCAATAACTTTATAAAATTGTCGTAACAGCTAATCAGCATAATTTAAAGTGAAATTTACTGTTTTATATCTAACTATCAGAAAATCAAATAGATAAGTTCATATGGAAAACTTTACTAACCAGACAATATTAGAAAGGAGTTTTAATAGATGAAAGTATTTGCGACAATAAACTTATTATAATGTCGCAAATACAATTAATCTTTTACTTCAAAACTTTATATTTTTGTCGCAATAGAATATGTAATGTATTGAATATCAGCGATTAACATAATGCTGCGACAGTTTTATAAATTTTAAAGAGACCTATAGTCTTAGTTAGGTTAAAAATACATAATATACGACATTGTTGCATTGTTTGTCGCACAAAAAGATGTATATTTGCGACAAATTTACAAAATATAATAAAATGACAAAGGATTCAAATGACAACATCGAGACGATAGAGGCTGAGGAAATCAATCCCTCAGATTCTTCTTCTAACTCGAATATTCCGAAGCGTAAAGGTGGAAGACCCAAGAAAACAGACAAGGATATTCTCAGTAATATTCCGCACTACTTCATCACTCAGCCTAATGACGTGACGCAGGCAATCAGTAACCTGACTGCTGTGGAACGAAACTGTTGGCTGCAGATTATCCGTGGAATTCAAAAGAAGAAAGATCTTCCTGATGGGCATCCTGAAAAATACCAGATTACGCTCTCACGTACCCAGCTTCTGGAATGTGTCTCCGGGCATAGTTCCAACTTGGATTATGCCTTCAATGCACTCAAGAATATCACGGATGCTAAGAAGGTTTTTCATTCCAAGGATGGACACCGTATTTATGCCGGTCTTTTGTCATATGTTGATGAGCATCCAGATCAGGAAACTTATACTGTAGGTATTACTCCTGTTCTCCTCCCCTACTTCACCAATCTTTCATCTGAATTTACTGTGTTTGACATGTATATAGAGATGGGGTTCAAAAGTGTCTATTCACAGCGCTTTTATGAATTCTGTTGCCAATATCGAAACAAGGAGGATAAGGTTTTCTTCATGACTGTACAGGATATCAAAAAGATGTTCAATTTGTTGGAAGTTCGCGATGAAAAAGGAAATGTCGTTCAGAAAGAGCAATATAAAAATGGTTCTGACTTCAAAAAACGAGTGCTTGATAAAGCGAAAGATGATATACGGAAGGTTTTTGATGCCGGTCTTTGTGATGTCTGTTTCGATTATAAGGTAAAGAGCAAGAATTCACGAGGTGCAGTAACTGCTTATTATTTCATTATTGAAACAAATGGTAATACTGCTAAATTAGGTGCCCAAAAGCCTACAATTCCTCAAATCTCTATGCTTTCTGAGAGTTATGGAGCTAAGCTTACTAAGCTGCTTACCATTATCAACACTTTTATGAGAAGTCATTTCCGTGTGGAACAATCAAATTATTATGTTCAAGCGATAAGTAGAACTGTGGCCAAGGTCGATAGTCAGTCAGAAAGAGTGGAAATCCTTAATAGTATTTCGAAGCAGTTGAAAAAGATTGCAACTCGGTATAATAAAGAGGATTTTGACACCAATGAACGTAAAATTTGTGGTTCTGTGTGCAAGATGCTTTATGAGGATTTTGGTGTACCTTATATGAATGGCAAGCCAGGCAAGGGTACACAATCCAGACTTAATTTTTAATTCATTATGCTTATAACTATCTATGATTCAGATAATTACAAAATTTAATTCTTCTATTCCTTCTGTTAGAAAAGTGAAGAATTGGTTGCTGAATGATCCTTTTCATGTTTGGCATGGAAGGGATCGTTTGGTTGTCTTTTTCATTTTAGCTGGCGATGAAGCAGCTAATGCTTTTTTGCCTTTACCCGATGGAGATTTTTCTGTAGAAGATGAAAGTATCCGTGCCATTTTAGAATCAACCCATCAGCAGGAGTTGGAAAAAAGAAAATATTATCAGCAGGTATATCTGAAACTTTGTAAGCTTTTAGATAACCTGGATGATTTAAACTTGCAGGCTGAATCTTTTGCTGAGGAGGATGAATACCATTTTGATTTGAAAAATCAGATTTTGTTGTTACACGATAAATTGCTTGATTTTATTAATGATGTTTTCGTCTGGCGTGATCATAAGGAAATGGGGAATTATTTAGGTGAAATACAATCTCTTACTTCAGACTCTTAGTAATATGAAAGCCTATCTACATGTTTGCATACCTACAAAGGTACAAATTATATTGTTGTAATGTTTATATGCATACAAATATTATTACTCCACTATATTCGCTATTTAGTTGATAATTAACAGATTGCGTAATATTTGTTTTGATGATAACATGCAAACATGTTTCTAAAAACACAAAACAACTTAAAATATTGATTACATGCAAACAATTTTGCTTATTTCCTTGTATATTTCAAATTAATATTGTATCTTTGCAAACAGAAATCAATTTATATTTTAAATATGGAGAATCAGTTGAAAATGATACTCGCCATCGTCAATAATAAGGGTGGTGTTGGCAAGACAACTACTGTGCAGAATTTAGCTGCCGGTATGCTTCGTAAAAACAAGAAATTAAAAATCCTTGAGATAGACTTAGACCCTCAATGTAACCTAACATTGCTGAATCATGCACCAGAAGGCTGCGCTACGATTTTTGAGTCTATGGTTGAATGCAAGGGCATGCCGATTTATAAATCTGATATAGGTATTTTTTATGTACCAGGAGCTGCCAAGATGCAGGATATTGATCCATTCCTTCAGAATACTGGTGCTCCTCGACAGGTTTTGGGTGCATGTATTAACAGCGATTGTGTTGATATGACAGGTAAAGGTATTAAAAATCCAATTGATTTTTTTGATTATATATTTATTGACTGCCCTCCTGCCCTATCTCAATCAACCTATAATGCTATGGTAGTAGCCAGTCATTTGTTGGTTCCTGTACAGATGGAAGGTCTTTCTGTAAATGGATTAGCTGCAATTCTGGGAGCTATGGAGGAAGTTAAAAATGGTCGTTTTGCATTGAATCAGGACCTGGAACTGCTAGGTTTACTGCCTGTTATGGTAGATGAGCGTCCAAGAATAGTACGTCAGGCGATACAATACTTGAAGGATACATATGGAAGAAAAGTTATCGAACATGGTATTCGCAGATGCATCAAAGTAAATGAGGCTCAGACTGAAATGACCGATCTCTTTCACTATGCTCCATATTGTACAGCAGCAAATGATTATTCAGCGGTTATTAAAGAGATTTTTGGTATTTAATTTATATTATAGTAGTTCATTCTTTAAATTTTGAAATTATGGCAAAAGATTTTCGTGCAGCTTTCAGTAATATGAATCAAGCGGTTCGTCCAGGTGGTGCAGGTAATGTTCAGCCGGCAACTTCTCAACCTGCTGCTCCTGTCGAGAAGAAGATGACCGCTATTGAAAGAAGATCCAAATTGCATGGTGTACAAACTTATCTAACTGATGAGGAATACGAAATGCTCATGATTGCAAAGATTAGAACCAAAAAGAAATTTGAGGAGATCTTGCATGACAGTTTGATTGAATATATAAAGAATTATCAATAAAATTCTTTTTTAAAAACCGGGGATAAAGTTCTCGGTTTTTATTTTTACTCTTTATAATGCAAACATGTATGTTTGTTGTGAATTTTGGTAGCAAACAATTTTGAATCCTTTTGCTTAATCTTGTATATGTTGTTTTATATGGTTTACTTATATTTTGCGTATGTTTGTGTGATACCATGCAAACATGATGGTATGAATGAATGATGTTTTGATAGCAAGTTGTTCAAATCCCTCATACACAGACATTTATAATTTCTCTATTTATATTTCTATCACTTTCAAAAATTAAATGCAAACAAAGCTACAAGATTACATGACGAAATAACTACAAGTAAACAATACCGAATGTTTGATTGTGATTTTGTTATTTAGTCTACATGGTTTGTTGCTTTCAAATTTTCTGGCTGTCTTCATTCATGTTCGCATTCATGTATTCTTTCATATTTGCATTCATGTATCCTTTTATGTTTGCATTCGTGTATCCTTTTATGTTTGCATTCATGTTTTCATTCATGTCTTAAACTTTTTATATCATATTATCTTGTCTCAGTAAATTTCCTTAAAGTCTTTTTTGTTTGCGAAATAACATACATACATGTTCTTCTGTCGTCATTATGGCAAAACTATATTTTTGTATAATTACTTGTGTGGTACCAAAATCTCATCTTTGTGTAATTGTTTGTATGATTGGAATACGACATGATGACTGTATATTTAAATAATTTGTTGTTATGTAGAAATGTATAAATGTTTGCAAGACTACATGTTGTGTAGTTGGCATAACGATTTGCAAACATTTATTTAAATCCCTGATATACAATGTTAAAGATTGTTTGTTAAGCAAATAAACATGTTTGCATACAAACAAGCTTGGTTTTTCGAGTCGTACTAAAGATATTAAGATGTACAATAACTTTAGTCTTTCAATGTTGTAGTGTTGAGTTCAGACATGAATTCAATAATAGATTCTATTTATTTTCTCTCCTGAGATTAGCTTTCTGTAATGCAGGCAGACTTATTCATTTTTACAATTATTTCCTTTTAAAGACCTATATTACAGTTTTTTTTTGTAATATTGCATCTCAAAAATGCAATTTAATTTTATTATTTCGGAATTTATTCCTTTTTAATTGTTGTTTTCATTAAAAACTTGTATTTTAAGATGGATACTAGAATTATCATATTGAGTGACAATCGAACCGTTAATCCACTGCTTGAAGTTGAGCATGGATTATCCGTATATATGGAGTATAATGGTAGGAAGTACCTGCTGGATACTGGTGCTTCGGATTTGTTTATACGCAATGCAGAGAAGCTTGGAGTTAATTTGTGTGAAGTGGATTATTGTTTGATTTCTCATGGACATAATGATCATATAGGTGGGCTTTCTGTCTTTTTGGAGATGAATCACAGAGCAAAGATCATCTTATCTGATGAGATTCCTGGGGCAGAATATGCTTCTGTTAGACGTTATCATCATTCAATAACTGGCAATGTTGATTTTCAGAAGTATCATCAGCGTTTCATTTTTATTCATGAGGATACTTTCGTGGATGGTATCCATATTTATACCCATTTGGCTCATCATCATGCAAAGCCATTGGGGGATAGAACATTATTGATTAAAACTGATAATGGTGAGTATGTAAGGTATGATTTTTCTCATGAACTGGCTTTTGTGATTGGAGATGTTCTTTTTACTGGCTGTGCTCATCATGGCATTTTGAATATTCTGGAATCCATTCAGGAACTTATTCGGCTGAGCATAGGAGGTTTCCATCTATTAGACAGTCATTTGAGTGAGTATTATGAAACGGATGAGCAGTTGCAGGAGATTGCATCAGAATTAGCGAACCGCTATCCTGATGTAGTTTTTTACACAGGACATTGTACGGGAGAACATTGCTTTGAGGTGTTATCCCGAGAAAAAGGACTGAGGATTCATCAATTTCATGTGGGTAAAATGTGTCAATAGATTAAGTCTTAAATCTACAATGTAATTGCTCTATTGAAAGTGAGATAAAGAGTAACGTTAATTAAAGGCTTTTGAAGTCTGCTTGCAGTGATGCTGGCAGACTTCAAAAGCTTTTAATGCCTATTTTTTTAGTTGATTCGTATATCGTCAATACTTCTATTCTTGGCAAATCTATTAAGATCCACCCAGTTCCAAACTCCAGGCACACGACCATGTCTGCTGTACTGCCAGATATCATAATGGGGTTTACCTGGTAAAACAGGTTCATGATTATAACTGGCAATCCAAAGGTAGTAGCCGTCAAACTCTGGACTAAGATAATCTTTGAAATAACTCTCACTACAATATATAATAGGTGTATGTCCATAGTAGGATTTACAGAGTTTGCAGAAAGTTTTCAGGAGTGACTGGATTTCACTTTTACTGAGTCCCTTGGTACCATCATCCTCTGCATCCACTACGGGCAAAAGATTTTGTTTTTCCTTATCATATACAGCCCGAAAATTCTCAAATTGTAAAACCGCCGGCATCTTAGTAAGAAAATGGTATGAACCTACGGATATTTGATGTTTTCTCGCATTTTTAATATTTTCTTCATACCAAGGATCCTTGATACTTGTTCCTTCTGTAGCTTTCACATAGATGAATTTCAATCGTTTTACATTACTGAGTTCTTCCCAATGAATTCTTCCCTGATGTCTCGAGATATCAATCCCATCATAACTTCCTGAATATTGACCTGATGTCAAATCATGGGTAGGCCATTTGTTATCTGATGATTTCTCTATTATATAAGATGTGATCATTCTATATGCTTCAAATCCGATGATACATCCTGCTAAGAGGATGATAGCAAGATAGATAAGTTTCTTGCCTATATGTTTCTTTTTATTTTGTTTTTTTCTTCTTGCCATATCTAAAAGGTACCTTTTTGTTCTCGCCAGTAGGGTAGGAGAGTACATGTAAGTCTTCCTTACCATAGCGAAATCAACCATTTTGGTTGACGATGCAAAGATACGAAATTTATTTCATTCACGAGTTCTTTTCCATAACTTCTCATCTCCATATCTTCTAAATCCTGTATTCCTATCGCTTTTTGGGTCTTAAATCTTTGATTTCTGAGCATTTTTCTTTCTATTCTCAAAGTTTTGCAGTACTTTTGTAACCAATTAGAGCGTAAAATAGAAAGATAGATTTCTCATGACTAAGAATTTTGATAGACAAAGAAAAATGAATACGGAATCAGGAATGATATTGAAAGTATCATTTCTGGTGGTCGTATTTTTGATGATAATACTTACCCCTGGTGTCGCCCAGAATAAGAAACCTCGCAAGAAGTTGAAGGAATGGCTCCAAATGGCGGATAGTCTGCGGCTCCAGTTGCGGCAATCTGCTGATAAGGGGTGTATGCTTCAATGGGGCGACTCTCTTCTCATGGTAGAACTGAGTAAAAGCAAAATGAGTGAAAAGAAAAAGCAAAGATTCCTGAAGCATTATGCCAAGATTCAAAAACGCTTGAGTCTCTATGACCGCCGTCTCTTTTGGGGTGATTCTCTCTTGGCTGCCAATTATTACAAGGTCAAGTATGATACCAATTATATCACCCGTCCCAATGCCAGATGGACGATAAAAATGAGAGGCAATCTCTCTGGAGCTGATTTGGAAACAATGGTGAAGACGAATGATATAGAATCCAGAACGAAGGTGATGGCAGACTGTCGGGGAACTCTCTCTATGGCAGTGGCTTATAGAGGTTTAGGGCTAGGTTTGGCTGTTAATCCCGCCAAGTTGGCAGGTAAGAATCAGGATTATGAGTTCAATCTTAATTCCTATAGCAATCGATATGGTTTCGATGTCGTGTATCTTTCATCAAAGACTTTTCATGGTAGCCAGAAAATAGGATCCAATCAGATTGATGTTCATAAAGGAGAAATTTCCCAGCAGGCACTCAATCTCAATTTTTATTATGCCTTCAATTATCGTAAATTCTCCTTCCCGGCAGCTTTCAGCCAAAGTTATATACAGAAGCGGAGTGCCGGCAGTTGGATGATAGGTGCCAGTTTTGATGGGTCCAAGACGAAAGTGAAGGGTATGACCATTCGTCTTAACGAGTTCGCACTTGGAGCAGGATATGGATATAATTTCGTTCCATCTTCTCATTGGCTTTTTCATCTTTCAGCCTTGCCTACCATCACGGTTTATTCCCATGACTATACCAAGATGAAGGCGGAAGTAGAAGAGGGGAGTGTTGATAATGAATACCAAACCATCCGCAATAGTATGAAATATCATTTCCCGTCAGCCATAATTACGGGCCGAGGTGCAGCTGTCTATTCTTGGAGAAATAAATTTGCAGGTGCCACAGCAGTTTATAATTTCTCTGTTGCAGGAGATGAGGACCACCTTCAAGTGAAGAGAAATAAATGGCGTGTAAGGATGTTCTTTGGATTTAGATTCTAAGAAATTTATATCGCTTGTTGCCGAAGTGCAAATGACTTGTTTACGTCTCATATCATTTATTTAATACTTATCTCAGGAAAAAGATTAAAAAGTTGTACCTCGGCTTTCAAATCTAAATTTAAGACGCCTTTTGGTAGTGGAAAAACTATCAAAAGGCGTCTTACTTGTACTTTTTACAGCCTTGGTGGGTCAAGAACATCTGTTTGCTGTATAGTAAAAAAACTTTCCATTGTAGTAAAGTGAAAAATCACAGGCTACAGGAGTTTCACAGCTTTGCAACTCCTGAATCTTTTGCTAATGGAATAAAATAATCTATTTCGGGCTATTAATAAGTTACTGATTTTCAAGAACATAACTCATAGAAAATCTACATGACTTAACGAAGCGCTTTATTGCAACTTAATGATGCGCTTTATTACAACCTAACGAAGCGCATCATTAACACCTAACGAAGCGCATCATTAGACCTCAATAAAGCGCTTCGTTATAGTTTATATATTTGTTTCCTTTTTGGAAAAGCTTTTTCAATAGTTGTCGCTTGATTTTTAAATGACAAAAAGCGACAAATCTATTCGAAAATACTAGTATATTTTTGGTTAAAAGTATTCTAAAGACTTACTAGAAACATCTTGATTTTTAATTTAATGATTGTTAAAATTAAGCCTCAATATTAATATTTTCTTCAATTTTTTATTTCATTTTCATTTTCTTTTCATATCTTTGTACTCGGACTGTGTACAGTCACGTTCTTCTTATAATAGAACAGAAACAAAGATATGGACGCATTGCCTAATGCAGACACCCGACGAGGCGGTAAAAATCCCTCCAGTGCTGGATTTACTTCCAGTACCTCCCCCAAAGTTCAAGGTCAAAAGGCTATGAACTCACAAACAGGGGTGTCCTCGGATTGTGTGCCAAAAGAAAAGAAGCAATGGTTTGTTCTACGTGCTACTTATGGTAGAACAGAGAAGGCTCTCAGTTTTCTTCAAGCCAAGAATATTGAGACATATTTGCCAATGCATGATGTCATAAAAGAAATTGATGGGAGGCGGAAACGCATTAAAGAGCCTCTGCTTCCTAATATTATTTTTGCCTATATGACTCGTGAGAAAACTTATGAGTTTGTTAGGAAGCCTGCGCTCACTGCTTCTTGGCTAAAATACTACACCGACAAGACTAAACCTATCGAACCAGTAACGGGTAAAAATCCTCCTGTAATCATCCCAGATAACGAGATGATGAACTTCATTAAACTAACAAGTGTAAATAGTGAGCACATCATGGTTTTGCCACCAGAACGTTGCCATTTTAAGAGTGGTGATTTGGTGAGAGTAATTGCAGGCGCATTTACTGGAGTGGTTGGTCGTGTAGGAAGAGCTGCTGGACAGCAACGAGTATTTGTTGTACTTGAAGGTCTTTGTAATGTCGCAACGGCATACGTCCCGAATGATTTTATACAAAGAATTGAAACATTTTCAAAGTAGAAAGTTTGTATATGTGCCTTTTCCTATCAATCTTGATGATGTTTCTCTTGATGCGAAACTGTATGATCGGTAAATGGCGATGCAGACACTGAAACTGGTAATGAAATTGGGAATTGAAATAAAGAGAAAATAAAAATATGCAAATATTCAAAAGCAAAACAAATAATAGATTGATGATACCCTTACTTGTTTTATGGGCTGTATGTCTTGTTATAAAACTTGTATTGTATTTTCTTCTATCCATGGATAGTATTTCGTCTTCTTGTCGTGTTTATTCATTATTTGGGCAATATGATATCCTCAGGAGATTTTTAGATTTTCTACAGGATCTTACTTATGGAGACATAATCCTGCCATCAATCATACTTATGGCTCTTTTTTTATGGTTCATGGGTAGTGTGTATGACTATCGGGGACAGTTATCGTCCACAAAATGCCATAGGTTGATTTTGGGAGCATTACTTAAAACGAAGTGTGAACGTTGTATGATTCCTGCATCCTTGACATCTGTCTTGATAGCTTATGTTTTTTGGCGGTTAGGATATATATTTGTTTCTAAAATATTGATAGTCACATTAATGACGCTTTTTCTGTGGGGTGCATGGTTTGTGACTAAAACTTTAAATAGGATATTCAGTCTGCGCAGACAGGAAACGTATATCACATGGAGCCAAATTTCTTTGTTGGCTGCTTTTGGATTATGGATTGTTGTGATAGTATGTTGTTTAAATTTACAAAACAATAATCCCACAGATACGGCAATTATTACTGTATTTGGTGCGGTACTCGGTTGGATATTCCAGGATACCATCAAGAGTGTTGCTGCATTTTTTTATCTTCGTGCAAATGGACTGCTGCAGATTGGCGACTTGATTGCAGTACCTGCAAAGGGTATAGAAGGATTTGTACGAACCATATCACTCACCACCGTAACAGTAGAAAACTGGGATACAACAACATCTGCATTCCCTACTTTTATCCTGCATGCTGATCATTTCAAGAACAGCCAGCGTATGTTAGAAGGTAAGACGCTCGGAAGATTGATGAAAAAGACATTTATTATTGACTCTGGTTGGGTTCACCCATTGACAGACAATGATATTAAACGATTGCGAAGAGCATTGGATGTAGAAAACTTTTTTGTTGAAAAGGAAGTAAAATGTGACAAGCTAAATATAGAGGTTTTCCGTCTTTACATTTATCATTGGCTGATGAACAATCCAAACGTATCACAGCAGCCGCGCTTGATAGTGCGCTGGCTTGAACAGACCAGTGAGGGACTTCCTCTCCAACTTTTAGTCTATCTTACAGACACAATGCTCGATGCCTTTGAATGGCAGCAATCTCAAATTATGGAACACGTAATTAAGGCGATGGGATGGTTCGACTTGCAACTCTATCAGAGTCCTTCGGGATATGATGCAAGCAACAGTAATATTTATCTTACGCAGCAAACTGCCGATTATCGTAAAAAAACAGATGAAAATGCTAGACTTAAATAATAATATAGGTTACATGGAGGATCTTTTCAGAAAGATGCGTCCGTTGCCTCCTTATGAACAGAGAGATTTTGCAGAATGCCAAGACTCCTTTGACGAGAAAATCATTGAAGGTTGGTATTGCGCAAGGGAATATGTACTCGAACAATTAAGTAAGGATAAGAATATGGGTGCTGATGGAATTCGGTATTCTTCGTCAGATTATGTCCATGTCATAATTCATTATACATCCCCTATGGCTTTGTATGTTGCCAGACAAGTAGCATTGGTGGCTCATTTTCCTAATTTCAGAGAGGGTGCAGGCAAAAAGTGCATTCCCGAATACTGCACCAAGATTACGATTCTATATAATCGTATCATGCATCCCAATATTTTAAAAGAGTTGAAGAAGGATGAATATCTCTGCAATTTGCCTGATGTCTGTAAGTGTAGTCTTGTAAATGGTAATACAAGGGAAACTTATGAGGTAATCAATAAGCAGTCATATATCGACATAGAATTAGAACTCGTAGCCTACGAAGATGATGAATTTAATGAATACACCCCGAAAAGGGAAGAAGGTTGCGGTTTGCAACCTGTCATAATCGATAATGACGTACTTGGGAAAATAAGCCATAGTACTCAAAAAATAGACGTTCGAAATGCCCGTCGTGTAAACATGGTATATAATGTAGGTGCAGACATAGACAACCTTCCTCCCGACGATCCGAATACTGCCGAACGTTATGGCAAGGCATTGCTCTATTTCTGCTATCAACAACCGTTAGAAGAAACAAAAGAAAAATGGGATAGTCTTTGTTCTGACAAAGAAAATGATATGACACTTACATATCAGATAAATTTGCGTAATAAACTCTCCAACGTATTTTGTTCCGACTGCATTCCTACACGTATCAAGTCTGTATTGGACAAACCTGATGATTTGTTAACAAAAGACGAAAAAGGACTTCTTGCTATAGTGAAAGATAATCTTCAGGTATTGGCACAATGTGAGCATGCCCGTTGGAATGTAGAGAAACTCATCCTTGGTTTTTCTCCACTTACTCCCGAAGAACGGTGGGAGGATGCTCAACTTTTCGGAACTTCCCGCAATGTATATCGCAAATCTTTAAAGAAAAAAGGGCATCACATTGACCTTTGCTCTTATCAGGATCTTCGACGAATTGACCCAGGAAATATGAAGTATGATTGCTTCTTAATGCTGGCAATTCCTAAAATATTGAGAAGTTATTAGTTTTATGTATTCATCTTTAATTTTAAAACGATGAAAAAGATTCATATTTTTGTAGCAGGGGCAAAAGACCTGAAGCTGCAGCGTACGGCTCTTAAAGCCTTAGGAAATGATATCAATGCAGAGTTTGAACATTCTGGAAATGATACGAGTCTCTCCATAAGAACGTATGAGAATTTTGGAGAAAACCAAGAAGAATATAATACATATATTCAAGACAAGGCTGACTTGATAATTTTCGTATTGGAAGGTAAAATAGGTCCTTATACGGAAAAAGAATTTTTGGTAGCTTATCAGCAGCTCAAACTGAAAAAGCATCCGCAAATCTTAGTATTCTTAAAAGAGTTTACTGAGCAAACTCCAGATATCTTATATATCGAAGGACTCTTGAAAGGTTCTATCAACCAGTTCTATGTTTCTTATAAAAACAATGAGGACTTAATTGCGAAAGCAAAGGATCGTATCAAGAAGTTCGTGTCGCAACATAAGGAGAGTAAATCATGTAAGGGATTCATAAAAAAATATCTCAAACCGATAGGATTGGTGGTGGCAGCAGTGGTCTTGATAGGAGTTGCCATCTTGGCTCAAAACTTGTTTAAGTCTCCAATACTATTATTGACTGGTGGTGGTTCTGCTGCAAATTTCATTGAGAGAAATCATCCTGGTTTCAACCTGCGTAACTTTGATGGCGGTTATTATGTACACCTTCCAAGTAGTAATGCCTGGCTTTTGTTAACAGAGGAGGTGATAACTCCTGGTGTTGCTAATCAACGGCAGTATTATCCTGTTTGTTTATCAGCGGAACAGGCTAAAGATAGCTGTTTCTTAACAGTCACTTCTAAAAACTCTTTCATTCAGAAAGGTTCTATTATAGAGGTGAAGGTAGGTTATGATACGCTGAGTGTTTGTTTAAAAAACGATGATGTATTCAAACACATGATAAAGGATTTTGATAGTAGAAGAATCACCAGCTCTGAACTTGCTTCAATTATAGCCAATCGTAAGAAAAATCATGTAAATGTGTTTACTACGAGTACAGGAAGTGGCACACGACATACTTTTGAAAAATTATTGGCAAAGGAAAATTATCTATTGGCAAAGGATACGACATATCTCTTCTCCGAAGATTCTGATTTACCTACGGTTAATAGGGATGGAAGCCCATATATTCTTCTGGATAGTAAGGCTTACTGTATGAAGAAACTCTACGAAAGCGACGTGAAGTTGGGCAAGGCTTTTAATCTTGTTGTAGTAAATGACGAGGATAAATCCCCTGTCTTGAAACCTATTTATCTCTATTTCATGGCTTATAATGAAAAGGGAGGAAATGATCTGACAATCCCTCAGCCTATCATAAAGCTGTTGAAAGAATTGAATTTTAATGTGGGTAAAAAAGTAAAAGACAATACGATTCGTCGTTATTCAACAGATAGTATTATCCTCAAGTTTGATGAGTTGCCAGAAATCAACTAAATAAAGACACATATAGGTATGCTGATAGAAGATAAAGATAGAAATGATAATGAAGTCGTTCGGAAACTTATCGCTGAAGCAGAGAAGTATTCTTTAGCAGAGCATGGAAATGAGCGATTGGAATGCTACTTGCTGTTGAGCAATATGACGTCTTTGTGGTTGTTGCAGACAACAGGCATTCCTGATGATTTATATCAGAAGGTGGATGTTTTTGCCACGACCCAAGAGGATTTTATGGCGAAGTCTATCTTCGTTAAATTACCACATATAAAATCTCCTTATCCAGCTTTAGACAGAAAACCTATTGATGTAAACTCGGAAACCACGGTGCATCTGGTCATCTTTGGCAAGAATGATTTGGTGGAGGCTTTGGGCATCAATGCAGCTTTAGTGGCTCATTATCCTAATTATTGCCGTGATCATCGTTTGAGAACACGTATCTCTATTGTGGCGGATGATATCTATGAATGGAAAGATCAATTGATACAACGCTATCAGCATCTGTTTGATAATTCTTATTATAGAATCATCAATCTTGAGGAAGAAAATCCCCATTGTCTTTGTCATCAACCTATGTATGGTAAGACTCGTGAAGATTTTGTGGATGTGGAGTGGGAGTTTGTGAACGGAAATTTGCGCAATGATGCTTTGAGGACAAAACTGTCGGAATGGGGCGAATCGGAAAATCAGCAACTTACAGTGGCAATTTGTACGGACGATCAGCAACGCAACGTTATAGAAGCGTTTACGCTGCCAGAGGAGTTGTATAAGAATCAGATTCCTGTGTTGTGCTATACAGAAGAGAGCGATATGATGAACTTGATTAAGAATGACGATAGGTATCAAACTGTATTCCCATTTGGCAGTTATATATGTCAAATGGGAATTCTTGAATCCTTGAAGCAACTTGCCATGAGAGTGAATTATGTATATGATTATTGTTTCTCATTGCCACATAATGCTCCCATTTCGTCTCCATCGGTTATTGATGAAAGCAAATTGGATTGTTTGTGGGCACAAGTTGGTTCGCTTCCAAAGCAATATTCCAATATATTCAATTCCATGACCATTGGTTCCAAAATGCATTCGCTTGGACATGGTCAGGAAGATTGGCAAAGGTATTATGCTTTGTCAAAGCAAGAAATAGAGATGATGACAGAGGTAGAACACAACAGATGGAATATGGAAGAACTAATTCTTGGTTATCGACCTGTGACTGACGATGAGCAGAAAATGATAGAGAAGGATATATCTTTAAAAAAGAAATTTCGTGAAAAGAAAATACACTATGACATAAGGGCATTTCATGACCTACGTCCTGATGCGACAGGTAAGCAAGTCTATGTCTATGACTTGGCACTTACTCAAGGCATTCCGCTCATAGTAAAAAGCTGTTTCCGTTAGTTTTTAAGGAGTTCCATTTTTGTTCTCTTACTAAATGAATTTCGAAATATCATGTATTATAAGTTGACATACCATAATTCTGTAGATAAAAAGCAAGTAGGAGATTTCTTCCTATGTGGAGCCCAGAAGTTGGATATAGGACAGACAAACTGTTGCGAACTTAGATTGCCTGAATCTTCTGATTTTGAACCTGTAGTTTTTGCAACCATTTTGTGCAAACAAGAAGGGAAAGGATATTTTATCATCAGACGAACAGACTTCCATGAGTTGCAGATTAATGGGAAACGATTGAATATTTGCCAATCCTTGAAAGATGGCGACTTGATTTCTTTTGTGGTTGATGGAAAGATCATATCACTTTTGTTTTCTATGTATAATGATGGCGACTATAGTGCTTCGATGGGAGTTGTTTATAAGAAGTATAAGCCAAATCGAAAAATTCAATATGGGATAGCTGGTATTGCATTTTTGGCACTTTTGATATCCGCTTTGTCAATGTGTTTCAGGAAAGATTATCATATCCTTCGTCATGAGAACATAGATGCTTATGATGCTTCTATTTATCATATTCATGTAGATTCCGTTTATCTTCTACAAGACAGCATTATAAATGGAAAGGTGGAGGAACAGATGTTGGAAGCTATTGCTTTAGATAGGCAGGTTGCTGGAACTTGTTTCCTGACATGTGATAGCTTGTTTGTAACAGCTCGTCATTGTGTAGAACCTTGGATAAATGACGAGGATTGGAATGGAATTTCTTATGATGACAAGATGTCTCCTGCTGTGAGATTGGCAACGATGGCAGAGACTCGTAATATGATGTTGGGAGAAGAAAAATATAAAGTCAAGGCTCATTGTATAATCAGCAAGGGTCTTGAACTATATGAGTATTATTCCACAGATTTTCATTTTAATAAGTCGAGAGATCAAGTCGTTTGTCTTGGAACTGATCAGCATCCTATATATTGGCGAACCATTGTTCCATTAGCATCCAGACGTGACATGGAATTGGGTGATTTTGCCTATGTGGAATCCAAAGGTCTGAAAGGAAATCTCCAATTAGCAGATATGAAGGATATGAAGGCTTTTAGGAAACAGGCAGATAAAGACATTGTAGCCATCGGATTTCCATTGAATGATAACCAAGAAGAAGGTATTTGCGCAAAGGCATTTGGTAATAGTCAGAATGTGGAGTTGGTAAAGAATGATAGCGAAATAGCAGGTTGCATACAAATGTCTGCACCTATCAATCCTGGCAATTCTGGAGGTCCTGTCTTGGCGAAAATTCAAGATAGAATTTTAGTGATAGGAATCGTTTCTAAGGCGGATGGACAAGCAACGCAAGGTACATTTTGGGCAGTTCCTTCTACAGAAATTGTTTCATTGAAGCAACGTGGAGGAAATATTATTGATACTTTAATATTTAGAAGATGATTTGTTTGGATGAGATAGTCGGCTATATGACAGAAAATTCCATATGGCATCTGATGGATTTCCTGTTGAGAGCAAGGTTCGACAAAACACCTGCTCATTTGAATCCTTATATGATAGGAGTAGATCATGATGAGTTCTGCTTTTTAGAGAAAAATGTAGAAAAATCAAATGTAGAGGAAAGCGAATATGTTTGGCAAATCGGGCATCTTGCCTTTTATGCATTGATGGGAATGCCAGCCTTTGGTGCAGATGATGATAGAACCCAGACACCGCAAACGGAAGTTCCTTATATAGGTGTCTCTCATTGTAGCGAAACTTTGAGCAGTCTGATTCATAGATGTCTTCTTTTCGAGTCCTCAAGAAGACCCAAACTGTCTGATTTGCAACAATATATTGCAGACAACATGGATAAAAAACTATTTCCAAAGAAAAAGATAACCAATGCGAAGGGTAAGAACTATTCAGATTCTTTGGTCAACTTTTGGCCAGAGGAGATGGTTACAGTCATAGTTTTGATATTGATGATGGTATGTCCCAATATTGCTTATGCCCAAACCGATGTACCCAAGGAAATGGTCACTATTATAAATAGGTGTAAATCTTTGCGTACTTCAGCAAATGCTAATAAAGTGTCTCGTGAATTCCTTTTTGACAAACAATGGACTCTCATGGATGAAATTGATATAGATAGGCATGGCGAATGTACGGTCAAAGATAGGGTGACGATGTTCGGGATTAATGACATGGGCTACCGCATTGCTAAAAGACAAAATGGCGTAACCAATATGGGTGGCAGATTCCGTAATGGGCAAGATGAGCGGTACAAGTTTTCTTTTATTGAAATTACGGTTAAGAAGAATATGTCTGTGAGCTATGAGATAACGGGGCGACAGGGATTGCAACAGTTTGCAGTTCTGCCTTATCATAATACATCGTTATTTACAGTTTCAGTAACTAAAGGAGGAAAAATATTTGGTAAAGCTACTATGAGGGATGGGACTTGCTTTGTACAACTCGACAAAAAGGTATCAAAGAGTGATAGTTTTAAGCTGTCGATACAAAACAAGACTGGTAAAAATATGGCTTTTGTAATCGTTAATTACAATCCTGGAAAATGAAAGGTATGATGAGTAAAGTTCTTCTTCTATTTGCTTTGTTGTCTTTTTCCCCCTTTACTGGAAAGGCGCAAGACCATTTCTTCTCTGATCAGGTGGTAGATGATTATTTCATGGCTTACGACCTGAATGAGAAAAAGGAATATATCAAAGCCTTTGATCTGCTAAAAAAGGTGGAAAGGGAGATGGACAATAGTTTGTCGCAGAAAGGTATAACTGTAACCGATCTTCATGAAGATGATTTTTTGATGCCATATTGGGCTGTAAAGAAAAGTCTGGGAGAGGTGGCTTATAAGTTAGGACTATATAAGGAAATGGATGCTTATAGCAAAGGTCTGATGGATATATTCGGCAAACATGTTTTTAAAGAACAAGCTAACTATAATACTTGTCTTGCCGATTTATATAGGATTGCAGGTAATTCTTGTTTTTTGCAAGGAATATATCAGGAGGCAGAGGCATATCTAAAAATGGCTTTGCCAATGAAGTCTGCAGATTTTGATTTTGCTGATGCATTACGAGATGATTTGGCTCAAATATACTATCAGCAGGGTAGGTATTCGGAAGCTATCACTCAGCTCGATTCTATTTTGGCTGGACCTCGATATAAGGAGAATGCACGAGTGAGAGGTATGGAATCTCTTCGCCAAGAGATTATGTCGCAACGGGCTTTATGCTTAGCTCGTAACGGGAAATATAACGAAGCCTATGAAATCATGCAATCCATATTGGGTTATTTCAAACAGCATCGTGACGACAAAAGAAGAGCAGAAGCATTGCGCAAAACAGCTAAGATTCTCATGTTGAAGTATGATGGGACAGGAATTTATAACCCTCAGGCTTTACAATATTATAAGGAATATCTCGCTTTGTCCAAAAAGTTCATTGATCAGAATTTTGTCCGCATGTCAGCTTCCGAAAGAGAACAGTATTGGTTGGCAGAGCAACCTTTTGCCACAGACTGTTATCGTCTGGAAGGCAGGGATGCAGGTTTTCTCTATGATGTAGCCTTGTTCAGCAAAGCTATTCTACTGCAAATGAATAGGCAATTTAAACCAGACATGAGTCTATCGAATAGAAAACAAACTCTTTCTTCCATTCGAACTACTTGGCTGGATGTGAAAAGAGCTATGCCGCGAGGTTCATCGGCCATAGAGTTTATCACTTATGAAAAGAGAGGAGAAATTTATATAGGTGCTTTAGTGATTAACAAAGAGAGCAAGAGCCCTGAATTTGTAGAGATTATTTCATATGATTCCTTATTTAATTATCCCTTGGAGAATGGTATTACCTTAGGAGAAGCTTTATCTTCCAATGAGTCAGAGATGAAGAACCTGATTTATCGGAATTTGAATTTGAGGAATTTAATATGGAATCGTAAATTAATAAATGTAATAGGGCAGTCTAAGTCTATATATTTCGCAGCAGATGATTTATTGCATCTCCTTGCAATAGAATATCTTTTACCGGAAAAGTTGGAAAGGAAACCATTTTGTAGAATGACTTCCACCAGGTTGTTGGCAGAACGTTCACACAAACAGAAAATTAGCAACGTTCTATTTTGTGGTGGTGTGAACTATGAGTCGAAAGAAAAAGAAGAAGAAGGAAAGAATAATGATAAGGTAGCATATTACAGAATGTCGCATGAGATTATGGGTCTTCCTTATTTGTCCGGTTCACTAACAGAGGTTGATAGCATTTCTATTTACAGGAACAATCCAAAGGATAGTATTTTGGTTGGAATGCAAGCTTCCGAGGGAGTTTTGCGAAATCTCTTAGGGAAATATTCTGTCATTCATCTGGCAACACATGGATATTTGTCAAATTCTGCATCCTATGCTTCTGACTTGATACCAGCATCAGCAGACGAACAGTTATCTAATAGTTGCTTATTTTTGGCAGGAGCGGAAAGTTGCATGAGCAATAGTAGTTTCAGTCCTGATAATTATGATGGCATCTTGTCTGCAAGAGAGTTGGCAGATCAAGACTTGTCTCATGTTAGTCTTGTTGTCTTGTCTGCCTGTCAGTCGGGCTTAGGATATATTTGTACAGATGGTGTGTATGGACTTCAACGCGGATTGAAAACTGCAGGTGTGAAAGCCATCATTGCAAGTCTGTGGAGTGTTGATGATCAGGCTACTATGCTGTTGATGAGAAAAATGTATGAATATCTTGGTCAGGGAAATCCACTGCATGAAGCTTTTTCCAAGGCGAGATTGTATCTGAAAACGGCAACGATAGAAGAACGTTATCACCGTTCCCAACTTCCTGACCTTATTGTTGAGAAGAATTTTGATGATCCTATGTATTCTGATGCCTTTATCTTGATAGATGGCAATGAATGAGAAGGACGAATATAAAGATATAGTTAACGTAAGTATAAACATAAATGATATAAAAAGATGAAGAAGCAAGTTGTTTTATTGCTGTTGTTATTAATTTGCAGTTCTCGTTCTTTTGCTCAAGGGCCGATGACGGGTGTACAACCTAAAGATGGCATGGTGGGTAATTTGCAAAATATGCAGATGAATAATTTTGAGGTGAATGTCAACCAAATGGATGATGATACCAGAAAGAAACTGAATCAAGTAGCTGCTATCTATCGTTCAAAAAGCAGAGGCGCATTCACAGATATAAGTAAGTCTATGCTGTACGGAGGCGTTTCTTCCGTTTTCACTGTCATTAGCAATGAGATCATATCGTTGACAAAGATACGCTCACAGCAAAAGAAAAAGTGGATGGAAATGAGGCAAAATGAGTGTTTGTTTATAGATAGTTTGCAGTCTTCTAAAGGACAGAGCGATTTCTATAGGAAGCCATCCGTTCATGGTGCCTTGGATCCAAGCGATATGAATTTTGATGGAATCACTTTCCGAGCCAGCCGTAATGGAAATGAGATTCTCAAGATGGTGTGTCATATTGATACCACCAAGTTCTCCCATTTATTCTTGCATAGCAAGTTTTATTTAGTATTGGATAGTGTCGTGTTTCATCCATACCAGTCGTATCTGCCAAATTTTTCTGCCAATCGCATAAGGGGTGTTGACTCAAAAAGTTCTAAGGAACAGATTGACTATTGGAATATGATCAGCAAATTTAGTTTCTCCGAACAGCAATCTCCTACCATCAATATCCGCATGGACTTCTCTTCATCATGGATTAATGAGGCAGTACAGGTTTATCAAGATGTGAAATTGGGTTCTTTCAGTGTAAATATTCCTATCAATGAGATGGATTTGGGAAAGGATTCCGTCTATGTTTATAGTCGCCAGGAGGCTTTGATGAAGCATAAACAGTTGATAGATATTACTGGCGACTGTTTTGTGATTCCTCGTTCTTATATGCCTGTAGCTGCCAACAATCCTTCTTGGGGTACTGGTGAATATAAGATGAAAGTAGTGATGAGCGAGCGATGCCAATATAACCCTACTAAAGGCCGTTCCAGCAATTGGCACAAAGACTACAAGCAGCTGGTTAGGTTGCAGAATCATGGTAAAGCCAAAAACGAATACATGATGAATGTTGTCTCCTCTTTTAAGGAGAGCAAGGATAATATCATCAAAGCAACCTATACACCATTGATTAATAGCCTGCAAAACTCTTTAGGATTGAATGCGACGGGTAGCGCAGCAGGTAGTAAGATGGGTGCGATGGGAGGAATGCAAGGCGCAGGAAAAACTGGAAGTGCTGCTGGTCAAATGCCACAAGGCGCAGGGCAAGGTATGCCAAAGAAACCATAGAAAACAAAATTCAGACTAAAGCAATAGCTTATGGAAAAAGTAAAATATGTTCTTGTATTTTTCTTAAGTATGCTAATGACTAATGGGCTATTGGCTCAAGATGTATCGTATTTGCAAGCAAAAGGAGACAGCTTGTTTAATGAGGGGAATAAACTGATTAGAGATAATCATAAAGAAGAGGCGATAAAAGCATTTAAGAATGGACTTGATTGTTTCCGATATATAAATCAGGGAAACAATATTTACTATGCTTTAGGAGAATTTTCTTTAGGTGCCCTTTTGGCAGAATTAGATAAAGATCGTGAGGCGGCACCTTTTTTGGAACAGGCTTATCACCGTTATTCCCAACTCATGCCTATAGCTGATGTCTTCACATGTAAAATGTTGTATAATCTGGTGGATAATTATAATAAGACAAATCATAATGAAAAGGCATTGGATATGCTGAAGGTTATGCTTGCTAAGATACAACGTTTTCATCATATAAACTCTGAGGAATATCTTGGCGCTTTGGAATTGGCAGGACGGATTTATTTTAAAAATTCTTTATATGCGCAAGCCAAAGAAACCTATGAAAAGTATTTGAAAATTTCTATCGGTCATGATATGTTTAAAGATTCGTTATTTGTTGATTGTAATGCTTTTACACAATTGGCAGAATGCGAAAATGTGTTGGGTAATTATCAGAATGCTGAAGAATATTTTGCAATAGCTGATTCTCTGTTTACTAATTTTAGTCAACAAGGAAAATACAAGTATATACATTTTCTTTTGTTGAATAAGCGTGGAAATAATCTGATTATGTTAGGCGAAAGAGAGCTTGCTATGGATTGTTTTGAAAGAGCTGCTCAAATAGAGACAGGAAAGAATGCCGAAAGAAATAAGTTGATTACCATGAATAATCAGGCATGCTTACTGTTGAAAGAAGGTGGTCAAGAGGCTTACGAACAAGCTTATCAAATATTCCAGTTGATATGTCAAGAGTACGAAAAGTTAGGATTGGAAAAGTCTCAAATGTATGGCACATGTAAAACCAATTGCGCTTTTTGTGAGATGAATTTGGGAAAAGGAACGGAAGGGCTTAAGTCTGTTAATGAAGGAATTTCTATATTAGAGTCTTTAGGAAAGACCATAGATATCAACTATTTTGTTGCGCTCATAACCAGAATCGGATTATTGGGGGTGACAGACGATCTTCATAATATAGAAAAGTATAGTCTTCATTTGTCTGATTATGTTGCAGGTCAATTGCGTGACGTCTTTCCATACTTGACCGAGAAAAACAGAAGTGCCTTTTTTGAGAAACTTACAAGTTGGGGCACTTTCCTTCTTCCAACTTTGGCAGAAGAATATAAGACACCCGTGTTACTCAAGGCTTTGTATAATAGTATCTTGCAAACACGTGGAATCTTGCTGAATAGCACATTGAATATTGATCGTATATTGCGGCAAAGTTCAAATGAAGAATATAAGTCACTTTATAGTCAATACATGGAAGCTAAAAAAAGGAAGATAGATGATGCAATACAAGAAAATTTGGAAAAGAAGATTTTGGAGATATTGCCGTCACAAGGTGATTTCCTGAAAGATATGAGCATCAATGTTGATAGTGTCCGGGAATATCTTGGTTGTAGAGACATTGCTGTGGAATTTCTTGCTGTAGAAAACGTAGATGATGAAGATTCCTGCTATTATGCTTTGACGCTGAAACATAATGATTCTATCCCTCATATATATAAAATATGTTCTAATATAGAACTTCGAACTATGTGTAAGCAACCTCTTGGAACTCTCTATGATAAGGTATGGGGTACTCTGAGTAATGAACTGCAAGGAGTTTCTAATGTTTATTTTGCTGTAGATGGAGATTTCCATAAGATTCCGATTGAATATTATCCTGATCACGAAGGAAAGAGCCTGTTTGATAAGAAACAATGTTTTCGTCTCTCTTCTACGCGAGAAATTGTCAAGCAAAAAACGGTTCATCCACAAAAAATAAAAGATGTGGTTATCTATGGAGATATTGACTATGATTATTGTGAGAACGTGGAAGATAGTGTTGCTTATCAAGAGCAGGAAGTCATAACCGAAGATAGTATCAGTACGGAAAGGGGTGCTTTGGACATTTTTCTGCCATTGAAAGGAACTAAGTTTGAAATGGAGCAGATTTCTTTTCTTCTTCAAAGGCAGGGCGTATTTCCTGTTTGCTATAAAAAGGAAATAGCTACAGAGGAATCTGTGAAAGCTCTAAGTTATCATAGTCCAACGTGGCTTCATTTTGGAACTCATGGCTTTTATTCCCCTGAGCCATTAGGGGGTGCAGAAAATGATGATGAGGTTTTCTATCAGAGTACTGAAGAATATGTGTTGTCAAAATCCGCCTTGGTTTTTGCTGGTGCTAATAACACATTGTTGAAAGGAAATCCTGATAGTAATCGTGATGGATTCTTAACTGCATACGAAATGTCAACATTGGATTTGTCAAAAACAGACATGGTTGTCATGTCTGCTTGTGAATCTGGACTTGGGGATATTGGTAGTGAAGGCGTGTTTGGTTTGCAGAGAGGTGTGAAAAAAGCTGGAGCTAATAGCATATTAATGACTCTCAATAAAGTGAATGACCATGCCACGACTTTGTTTATGGTGCGTTTTTATCAAGGATTGATAGATGGTCTTTCTAAAAATAGAGCTTTATTGGATGCACAAGAGTATTTGAAAAATGCTGAGGGTGGAAAATGGAATGATATGAAATATTGGGCATCTTTCGTTTTGCTTGATGGTTTGAATTAAAAAATAATAATTATGAGGAAATTGTTTGTTATTTGGCTATTTTTGTTAGCTTGCGTCTCAAGTTCCTATTCACAGGACGTCAGTAGGGAAGAGTTTGAAAATATAATTATTGAGATTAATTCTCAATTACCGATGTCAATGGGACCAACAATGACATGGGAGTCAATGTCTATGAAAGACAAAGAGGTTTTTTGCAAATTTCAAATTAATGACATTGGTAATACTTTGTCAAAAATGCAATTATCCGAAGAACAAATTAGGAATAACATAAAGATGATGTTAGCTGGTTCGGATGATACAAAAAAACTGTATTTGACAGTGGTAGAACTTGGTTTGAATTATCATGTATTAATGATTAGTGAGAATACTGGGGATGCTATAGAAGTAATATTTACCCCTGCGGAGCTAAGAAAATGTGTGGAGTCAGGCGTATCCTTGGATGATAAGATTAATATGCTCTTGGAAATAACTAAGTCTCAATTACCTTTGACACTTATGGCTGGAATGACTATAACAAATATGCATAAACAAAATGGTTTTTTTACAACTATTATAGAAGTCGATGAAAATCAATATAACTTAGCAACTTTCCAAAGTCAGAAGGCTTTGGAAAGTATCGAAAATAGTGTTAATATAGACATGATGATTCGATATCAATGGGGACTTTTTTCTGAGGCAGGTTTGGGGGTTCGTTATACCTATATTGGCAATATTTCAAAAAAAACAATCAATCTTGATATACCTAATCACCGTCTGAAAGAATTATTGAAAGAGAAAAATGAGTAATAAGTACGACATATTTATCAGTTATAGGAGAAAGGATGCTGGTGACAAAGCCGAGCATTTGAAAGACTTGTTGGAACCTTATTATAAAGGTAGAATAAGCTTTGATAGAGAAAACCTTACAGGAAAATTTAATGTTCAACTTATTGAACGAATAGATCATGTAAAGGACTTTTTGCTTGTTATTGGCAAAAACTCTCTCTGTTATAATAATGAAGACAAAAGCAAAGAATCTATTGCATTTTATAATGAGCTAACAAGTCTGTCGCAAGATGCTTTCGCTAGGCGAATCAATGAGCTGGGACCAGATGCCAATATTGATTATGTGCGCATAGAGATTGGTCGTGCTTTGAGGAGACATGATTTACATATTATTCCTGTCGTTCCCGAGCGTTCTCAGGATTTTAATTTTGCAGCTATAGACCTTCCATCTGATATGGCAGGGATAAAGGCATACGAAGCTGTATTCTATAGTGAAAGCCCTGATGCACTTTTTAAAGATGTAGTGCCTAAGGTTAGAAAACATTTAAAAAGCAAGCCTGACTTTATCTATAAAAAGATTTGTTTTGCTGTAATCTTGTTTCTATTTATAATTTCATTTGTTGGCATGAGTGGTTGGTTCCATTATCAAAAAGCCCAATTGGAACATTCACGAGTTGCTTTAATCGACTCGTTGAATATGAAGTACAAGAATTTCAACCCAAACTTCAATCCTAATATTTCAATAGAAAAGTTACATGCAGTCCAAGACATATTGGAAAAGATGGAATTTGTTGAAGGGGGAAGTTTTATGATGGGACCTTCTTTACTGTCTAATGGAACTTATAGTGAAGATGTTGAAGAAGATTTGGAAACTCCACCTATCAAGCAAACGGTAACATCATTCTATATGGGAAGGTATGAAGTGACGACATTTCAATGGTGTAAAATCATGGAAGAAGATTTTGATGAAAAAGATGCATTGCTTCCAAAGACCAATATATCGCTTTCCGAATGCCAAGCTTTTTGCGATTCTCTTTATAATCTAACGGGAATTCGTTTTTGTGTACCAACGGAATCTGAGTGGGAGTATGCTGCACGTGGTGGGAATATGCCTGAAGGTACAATCTATGCTGGGAGCAACAACATCAAAGAGGTAGCTTGGTACAAAGAAAATTCATCTGTCAAGCCCTATATTTGTGATGCAACCAATAGTGGAATGCATTGCAATTCTTGCAATTTGTTTGACATGAGTGGAAATGTAAGTGAATGGTGTTTGTGGACAGACTCTATCCATCGCTTATACAAGGATATGGCAACTCAAAAAGTCACGATTTCTGATGTTATCTATAATAAAAACAACAGTATTATACGTGGTGGTAACTATATGAGTGAACCTTATGAATTGACTGTTTATCATAGAGAAGTTTCTGATAAGAATCAAAAATCACCTAATATAGGATTAAGAATCATTTTCAAAAAATAATAAGTATGAAAAAGTTATTAGTTGTTTTCTTCGTTGCATTATGGGCTATCTCAGCAAATGCACAACAAAAGTTAAGTGCGCAAAGTCAAAAGCTATACGATGCTTGTTGGGCACTTCGTACTGCAATTTCTGCAGGAAATACATCAAGTCTTAAAAGTGCCAATGCTGCATTCAAAGCTTGTAAGGCTGGTGATTTCAGTTCTCTCAGAGTTACATCTACCAAAACGAAATCTTTAAATGGATATTTTGTCTGGGATGAAGAATTTGTTGATGAACTTATTGCTGGTCGTGATGTTCGTAAGTTTGCGCAAAAGTATTCTGACAATCGTGCGGTACGAGGAACAGGAACAAATGGCTTGTTTACGAAAACTTTGGTTGTAGCAAAGAAAAGCAGTTTAAAGTTTTCTTTTCCTTCTAGAGGTTTGGAAGAATTGTCTGTTATTTCTGAACCAGGAGGCAAACTTACTCTTCGCATTTATGATAAGAGAGCAAAGAGGTGGTATAATGATACAGAGGATGTAAAGAGAGGCAGAGCTGCCCGCACAAGAATCATCAAATTACCACAAGATGTCGTCTCTACGTTGGAAGTGGAAGTTATCAATTGTGGAAATAATGATGTAAGTTTTGTGGTAATTAGTAATTAAAATAAACCATATTATCTTTAAACACTTATGGTACAATATCATTATATGAAAATTTTACTTACGGTATTGCTTGCAATATCTCCGTTAGCAAGTTTTGCGCAACAAAAGATGGAAGACTTGTTAGAACGTCCCCTTATGCTCGAAAGATGGGGAAAAGAAGGTGATTTGAATAGTAATGGAAATATGAAGACATATTCCCTTGTGAATCAAGGTGAATACCTTTTGTTTCATAAGAATGGAGTTTTAGAATGGAATAAAACAAAAGGAAATAAACAAATTAAATATACTTATGTTGTTAAGAATGACACTGTGTTTATTACTAATGTAAAAGATTTTTGGCTAAAATTCTTTATTCCGCAAAAAACAAGAGGAAATTTTAATAATGATGGCTATATTGAGTTTAAAGATAATATGAGACAACATCGTTTTGGTAAGTTGTCTGAAAAAGATAGTTATAATCTATACTTGAAGTGTTTGAGCGAGAAACGCTTTGAGGCAGCTTTTGATTATCTTTTCAGTGCAGCCAAATACGACTCTCCTCTTTTATTGTGTGCTTTAGCTTATCATTATGAAAATAATATAGGAATAAAGGGTGTTAATGATGCTGGCGTAACATATTCTATGGCAACATACCACGCTACAGTTCCTATTGAAGAACAAGAAGAAAAACTATAAACACTTTTAAAAACCTTGTTGAAAGTGGTTTGGCAGACTCTTCGATATTGGAAAATTTTACTCTAAAAAGAAGCTATATAAAACTAACGGAAAAACAAAAGAACATAATTTTGGCTTATGCTCATAGAAAACTCGGTTTGGTTTATATGCCTCAAAAAGGAGATGAAGATTATAGTGAAAACCTGACTAGTGCTATGGAAGATCTGGATAAAGCTATAAATATAAATCAAGATGCTACTTCCATGTTTATGTTAGGGCGTATTTATTATGAAGGACTTCAAGGCTTTGCAGAGAAAAAGATAGGTTTAGATTATTTATGTAAAGCGGCAGAGAAAAATAACATAGCAGCTTTATGTTATCTTGCAAGCATCTATAATGCTGATGGACAGAAAACAAAAGCCAAAGAGCTTTGGATAAGAGCCTCTTCACAAAAAATATGTAAACCAATCTTTACGCTCGAAAATATCTCAACCTTAGAGAATCCCAATAATGATGAAACTATTAATATTGAATATTATAAGAGAATTCAAAAATAACCTAAATAAAAATGAAAGCCAAAATCTTATTATTTATTTTATTACTGGCTGAATGTCTTGTTTTTGGTCAAAACAAAAAGACTTTAAGTTTATATGAGCAAGCAGAAGCACTCATTGATCAAAACGATGTTGAAGGAGCAATCACTTTGTATCGAGAAGCTATAAATAAAACTTATAGTCAAGGATCGATTTATACCCTAAATAATCTTAATGCTTGGATAAGACTTGCAGAAATTTATGCAGTTAAAACTGATATGCAAGAGGTGCGTAATTGCTCCAAAGAAGCTTTAATGATTATGGGTAAGCTCAATTTAAGCCAAGAAAATAGGATAAACAAACAAATTTATATACTAACATTCTTGGTTTCTTCGGAATTAGCGCAAGGGAACAAAGATGGATGTAAAGAATATTTAGACATAGCTTCACAAATCATTGACACCGAAAAAGAGAATGATTCAATTAGAGCAAGGTACAGTATGTTTTTTGCTCCTTTGTACATGGCTGTTGATGAAGATGCTATAGCAGGTGAAATGATAAAAAAAGCACTTGCAATATATGTTGAAAAAGGAAAGGACTGCCACGAATATGCTGAAGCACTTCTCAATTACGCAAACTATCTCGAGAAAAATGAAAGTACCTATATGGCTATTAAATATTGTGAGCGTGCTGTCAATATGTACCAAAAAGTACATGGAGAAGGAAGCTATATCTGTGGTATAGCTTACAACGCACTGTCAGATTTGTATGCTAGTGATAAAAGATATGATGAAGCTATCTTGTACGAGCAAAAATACATAGACGTCATAAAAGATATCGGTTTTGATCAAGTATATATACCAGCAAAAGACTTAATTCAATATGAGTATTATGCTAACCATTTGAATAAAATAAAGACGCTACTGCCTCAGGTTGTCAATTATCTCATAGCTGATACAAAAAAGAACTTCCTATATCTTAACTCTTACGAAAGAGCCAATTATGTATATGGAATTTGTAATTTCTTAAACTTCACGCTCGTAAAGTATGCCGTTGCCTTACAAGATAAGGAATTGTGGGGACTTGTGTATGATGAGGGTGTGTCATAAGTCTGTGACGCACCCTTTTTTTTGTGTGTTTCTGTATATT